>Ga0209780_1003702_pt1 | contig 11520 bp, 11 predicted proteins | sample WorMetexBAHAMAS2_FD_187384 | JGI IMG/M metagenome (GOLD analysis project Ga0209780, IMG submission 187384) | Marine gutless worms symbiont microbial communities from Max Planck institute for Marine Microbiology, Germany - Inanidrilus exumae... | ecosystem: Host-associated > Annelida > Digestive...
CTCTAAAGACTGAACTGTTTGATAGTGCGTACAGCGAACGTAAACACTCTACCTAGCCTAGTCCAACACGCGCCTCTGATTCGCCTGCGACGTAGGGCGCTATATAAATTCGTTTTGATTGATTGAAATCGACATGTTGCCGACGAGATGTTTACAACGCGCGGCCTCGCGCTGTTGAAAAAGTCACATTGCAAGAGCAATAATTTATTATGCCTACACCACTCTACAATATCGGCGAAGGCATTACTTTTTTGATAATATTTATTCACCGAAATAAGAAAGAAAAGAAAATTTAACTAACTTAACTAAGAAATGCACATTAAACAGTAATAACAACATTATCAATCACAACACTATCATCATACTTTATGCATCCTTGTTTATCGTGTATTTACATGTAATATGATAAAACAGAAGCATGAAGAAGAAGTGCATATCAAAACACAAATATACGAAAATATTCTAAATAATTACGTTACATTACAACAGGTTGTTGGACGCATAAAATTTCGCTTCAAATTCCTGAACACGTTTAGCCCATAAAACACTAAGTAGAGGAAAGCTGAAATGGTACTGGTTTTGGGGCTGGCCCGTTGGAACGTTCGTTCGTTCGTCCGTCCGTCCGTCCGTTTCTCCGGACAGATTTTGTTGCCGCGATGTCTCATGAACGGCTTGAACGATTTCGATAAAACTTATGTGGAATATTCATTAGCCCCTACTAATCACTGGATTAGATTCTGGATGTCAAAGGTCAAGGTCACAGCAGGCCGTCGGGGTGGCGAAGACATCCATGTGACACACATCGACGCTGGGACATCGACGTCCATGTTCTAGTGTAGTTATAGGCTCCAAGAACCTATATTGTAAATACTCTATACGGGGCAAAAACGGTCTTCATGCGTTCGACAATAACTCCGCCAAACGTGAACCGATTTGGATGAGATCTGGAACAGTGTGAGCCAAATGTGGGGGCTGGCTCTGGCAGATTTTGGGCGCGATCTGCATAGTAGCGACAGTTTAAGAGGGGTCGTTTTTCCAAAAAAACGCAAAAATTGCTCACAAAATTTTCACGTCTTGCAACTTCAGGCCGTCATATAACTCCACAATGATTACAAATGCCGAAGACTCACGGCCAAATTGTCCCCCTACGCGATGTCTAGTTTCAACTTGTAACGTTAGAATCAATTAAAAATCTTTCACTTGGACTATACGCTGCGCACCAGAAAGGGACTTATCCAAATTTTCGGCAACGTCCGTTGTCCGACATTGTCCAATACGCTGCAGTGCTGGTGCGGCCCAGAGCCATGGTGCGGCCTAGTGAGCGATATATTGAAGAAAAGCAGACTGAATTGGAAACTGAAAGTAAACAACACGGCAGATAACGCTGGCATCACTCAGTCGTAGACACGTGATACTAGGTATCGTCGAATGCAGGAACTAAACAGCTTGTGCGTCAGTAAATAAGTAAACAGTTGTGTCATCTGTCGAGTACGCCGGTGGTAAATGCTCTCTTCGAGCCTATACTGCAGTGTGTCTCCGGATACACTGCAACCCGTCTAGTTGTAAGTTGTAACTTCTGCAGTCGGAATTTGAAGATGTATGCAGACACATCACCTACAGTCGTAACTATTGGAATGCTGAAACTGCAACCCCTTCTTCAGTTCACAAGACATCGCGAGTAAAAGTAAAAGTTCCGAAACACGTGTCAGACTCATAAACATGCTGACGTCGAGCACACGAGGTCAACGGAACGACGCAATCAGCCACGTGAGCCGGGTAAACGAGGGCTGTTTTGATGTCTAGGCATACGTGCCTTGTTTTCGTGGAACCTGGGAGCAACTGGAACCATTCGCGGCTGACAGCGCATCAGAAAAACAACTTTTGCAGCGAAGTCAGTCGCTGAAAACGTGCAAGACTGGCTTTGTTCAAACGAAAAAGTTGACTTTAAGAGAAGTACATAAAGACGTGTAACGGAAAGCAAAAGACGGCTCGGTTAACGATGGCTTTCGTACAGCTGGCTATCTATGATCGCCCGGTCTATGTAGTAGAGCTGTGATCAATAAGCAATGCCTCTGCTCTTTCTTTTTTTCATTTACACTTTTGGTGGCCAGACAACCATACTGACTGGGGTTCTACTTCCAGCATGGGGGTTCTTGTTAGTGTTTTACAGTAACCATAGCTCTATACACACCGCTTTTGAACTAGGGACATAGGACAGACGGACGGACAGACGGACGTACATGTACACCAGTTTCGTCTAACGCTTCCGCTTTTTGGTGATGGGGTTTAAAGTGCTGAGAAAAAAAATTAATTTACAAACTAGAACAGCCCTCACTGAAGGCCGCACCGACCACTTTAGCTACATTTTTTCCTGTGACTTTGAAATGTTACCTATGACTTTGACCTGCAAACTTGATCTCGAGAGAGAGAGGGAAGAGTCAAAGGTCGTTTATTTCAAGCAATCGGTTGCATCCGTCTGTCCGTCCGTCTGTCCGTCCGTTTCTACTCTTCCTTTTGAACCGACCGACCTTGAACTTGAGCTTTTGTGTGTGGGGGTCAAGATCATAGCTCGCCTAGGATTAAAAGTTAAGGTCAAAGGTCAATGTCCAGCGCGGATGGGCGTGGTAACGCAGTAATGCGGTCGGTATGACCTCGATCCTCGATCGAGTACAGTTTTACCAGTTGACAGTTTTTCTGGGTGCTCCGCATCCACTGAACCCAATTCTTCGCGGCGCATTTGCAGGGGAAGTTGGCGCCAATAATTTATTGCCAATTTCTCGTAGAAGAATCGTACCAAACTGGCGCTCGCCGCAACTTTCCAACAGCCGTATCGATGGCTGAGTAGATATGCGCCGCCCTCGGCTTCAGCTTACGCCATGTAGCTGTAAATGTGTTTTTAATTGTTTTGTTAACTAGATGGCATGCCATGACCGTCCCACAATAAGTCGCATGTTTTTCTACTCGAGCAGGAATGCGTAGTTGCTAACCGGCTGCGACTGGAATTTCCGTCGTGGCGTGTGTATATGACCAGTTCTTTCGTTGTGCTATCTACGAACCATGCGCCGTTCGCGAACGATGAACGGTAAACACAGAAGAGCCGTTCAAGGTTCAGTGGGTGTGGTTGCGAAGTCTACGAGGAAGTGGGGACTAGAACGCGTGTTGGAAATGACCTTTTGGTAATCGACTTCTACGGCACACCGTTGAATATGTCTGCCGAGGCAGCGTAATCGGATACAACGAAACCGATCTCTTTGTCCAATATTATTTTCCGCTGCCAAAAGTTGTTTTAGTAATAATAATAAAAATAATAATAAGTAATTTGGCAAAAGGCCGCATTCGTTGCCTCGATGCATGTATCGAGGCAGCGAATGCATTCGTAAATGCGCAATGCACCCATGCGTAGTTACGTTACATAGGCTGGTCAATACATCTCTCTCAAAAGTGCCCCTTCCCGCGGGGAATCTAGACCCCCATCTAATACATGGTTACTTGAACCTACCTGAGTCGGCCCCCAAACGGCATCTTGATCGGTTCAGCCGTTCTTGCACACTTCACCCACATGCCCAACATATGACACACAGACCATGCTGGTAAGTGCGACATCTGTAACAATAGGCAATATCTATGCAATTTGAGCGCGTTTACGTCCGTCGACGGAGATAGACGTGCGTCTACGGACGTCGACGCGCCCAAAGCGCGTCGCGCGAAGGACGTAGACGCGCTCGGTGTGAATGGCCTTTAAGCGACGACTGTGTACCAATGCTTGAACGGGTTGGCGCCAGCGTATATATACGTGACCGACGACTGCGTGCTGGTCTCGTCCGTGGCTAGCAGACGGCACCTGAGATCTGCTGATATCCGGAAGCTTGTCGTCCGGAGAACAAGAACGGTTCTCGGTGCCGGAGACTTGACGGTCTCCTGCGTAGTCGTCTGGAATTCTCTGCCAGCAGACCTCCGAACTTCATCGTTGACTGTCGCAACGTTTGCCATGAACTTAAAAAGACATACTTGTTTGGTTGCTCGAACTAGCGCATCTGAGGACTATTTATTTTGCGATGTACAAATGTGCTCGTTATTATGTCGACTCCTCCTAGTCGTCCTAATAAAGTGGGTCTCAAATGTCCCTCCGTCCGTCCGTCCGTCCGTCCGTCCGTCCACAAAGTTTCTTCGAATTCAATTAAATTTGCTATGTAGGTAGAGGTCGATGAGTGATGCATGACGGTATGCAGTATGACCCGATCCAAAATCAAGGTCAAGGTCACGATCCCTTGAAAGTCGGATATTGGCCATTTTCAAGGCTATCTTTCTCATTTATCCCCGATTTATAACGGCGCTAACAAATGACCACGGATTCTTACATTAGGTCACAATACCAAAAGCTTATCGGGTCCGGATTTTTGATTTTTGTCCTAGTTTTTATGTCACGTGACTCTGAAGTTGGCAGTAAGTAGGAGTCGACCGACAGTCCCTTACGGGGCTAATTTATTATTATTATTACTGCGTCGTGTCACATTTTATAGGTTCTAAAGCAAGTCCCTTGTACATCACACCTGCAGCCGCACTCAACATGTTTACGCGTCAGTTCCGTCGAATGCCAGCGCGCCCGGAATTTCCGTGTCTTGTTGATTCACTCGCGAACTCGGCTGACGTCTTTTCGCAGGCACGTCGAGGCTCTAGGTCAACGCCGTGGAGATAAATAGAGCTCGCATGCGCGGCGGCAGTCATTCTCAACGAAGACGACACACTCGGAAGATTGAAGACAAGACAGAAGATCGAGATACTACGTCAGATATGCCTATTCAACGGTAAGTCAATACATATCTAGCACGTTTAATAGAAATCTTTATTCAACAGTACTAATTATATTAATAATGGTAATAAAAATAAAAGTAACAATAGTAAGAAATGTTTTAACCCCAGTGATCTTTACTACCTGTGTATAAAAATAATAAGAAGAACAAGAAGAAGAAAAAAGAAAAAGAAGAAGAAGAAAACGTGAGCATTGCCGAGCCGCTGCAAAACCGGTAGCATGGCCTGCCACACTCCAGCCCTAGTTGTATTTCGATAGAATATAATGAGTAGGCAGTATGTTCTGTATTATTAAGCTGGCCGCGTCTAGATGTAAGCGTAATGTAACGTTCTGACGTTCGTCAGTCCGTCCGTTTGTCTAACCCGTCTTTTTCAAACCTTGAAAGAGCACGCGGCGCATTTTTCTAACGTTAATAAGGCGCGCGGCGCATACTCAACATGACACACCTGGGGGCAGCACTCGACGCGGCCAGCGTAGATTTCCGTCCGAGTATTCATTTTATTCAGCAACAAAGGGCCAAAAGGCCTCTTACAAGTCGCGACGGATATTAGTATACTGTGGGAACTCTGGAGTCGAGGACAGATAAAATACTGAAGGCTTATGAAAATGATCAACGGTATTTGTGTTTATGTTTTATATTCCTTGTAAATTTGTGTGTGTGTGTTTTTTTTCTTTTTTAGGTATTAGATTTTATGGCTGCCTTAAGTGCATAGTTTGCCTGGTAGTCTTGCCTTGCTGGTGTTTTGTGCTTTATGTATGTTATGTGTCATTTCATGGCGAATAAAATACGATACGATACGATTTACCATTCTGTCTAATTCGTTCTGCCTCTATATCGTTATAAGCGTATGTTTGATCCAAGCAGTATCTTACTCACGTTAAACGTGTCCAAAGTTGTATATTTATATAAAGTTACTTACTTATTTAATTGTGTCTGTTTACAATAAAATTAACGCGCAGAAGAAGACTCTTAGCTAAACAACGTAACGTAACAAAATATGAATTCATTACAATATTTAGTTAATCGATTTTCAGCACCATTGTACGTGACAGAAACCTGTTTTGTTTTTGTTTTTTTTTATTAATTAAACAATTGACATTTTACTTCCGAAATAACTTTTACAGTCTGCGAGAGCGTCAAATAATTTCACGATAATTTCGTCTAGAAATCGTAAGCAACGCTAAATCGTTGCGATACCGGCAGGCTATCACATTCCAAATTCTGAATTTTTGGGACTGCCATATCCGCACCCAACTTCGCTCGCAAGACTCCATGCACCTAAACCGATCAATAATACAAGCCCAGAAACTGATGTAAATCGGCTTTATTCCGCTGACGTGTAAGTTCCTTTTGAAAAGCGCTGTATTTACTGATTTTTTATTTTTTTGCCTTCTCGTGTTCGATACTTGTTCGAAATAGCAGTCATCTGTTGTTCGTTTGGCAGTTCGATGAGCGCTGATGGCGGAATCATAACGTCGCCGCTCGGGCCCGACAAGGAAATACCCGACTTCGGGTTCGCGGTCACGCTGTTTGATGGATTGAAGCGCCACCAACGCTCTGCCACAGCACTGGTGAGTCATTACCACTTTACTTCTAGACATGTATACATAAACAAGGTGTCGCCCTAATGGGACGTAACACGACTGGCCCGCCGTGCAGCCGTGGAACTATAATTAGACTGGATACCGCATGATGTCATCGCCTGGCCGCCGCCTGCAAGCCCGCCGTGCAGTGTTACAGACGACGACGACAGACGCCCGCGACTGCCCCCCCTACACTATGTGTAGGCGGGCCAGTAATGACTTATCTAGTGCCTCCACAGAAAGAGAATACAGTGTTTGGTTTTCGCCACCATAGCTTGAGTGTAGTACGTATTGTATGTTAATATGGTAGTTTGTCGTAAGTTTTCTTAGCGTACATTAAAGATACGCTGTATAAAAATAATTTAAACTGAATACATCGTCATCGTCGTGAATATAAAACTTAATAACGCCACGCCACTGCCTTTGTTCAATCAATCAATCGATCTCAATATTTTCATCGCGCATATCCTCAGTGATAATATTTTCCCAATATTTAAATCTATAAACAAATTTTAATTTATCAACTCCAGCAGTAAGCTCAGGAAAGTTACGACCAACAATCTTTCTTGAGATTGTAGTATTAAAGACCATACGTACCATACATACAGCCTCCAGCAATTTCATCTGCAGATTATTTGCCAGTAAGACTACTGATAAGTTAACAGTACTAGGGAATGTCGTAGCTTTGGTCTGTAAAGTGGGGGGACAAGGTGTGCTCGAGGTGTACTTATAAAGTGGGGGTCAGTCCCCCATATTAAAACGTGGAGGGTCCGTCCCCACTGAAATTACGTCTATGATACTAGGCCTATACAGTGTAAAGATTGTTATTTTGCTGCAGCAGTTACCTTAGCAATTAGTTAAGACTTAGTTATTTTTCTTATTACTGACCCGCCTAATGGGTCACTATTGTTTTGCTCGCTGGTGTCTGTCGTCTGTCGGCGTCGTCTTGTCGTTGTCTGTACAGCTGCCGGCGGGTGGGCCGGCGGCCGGGCGCGCGGGCGGTCGGGCGAGAGACACTGTACGGCGGGCCAGTACGGTTACGTCCCGTTAGGGCGACACCTTGTTATTATCTTATGCTGCCACTTATACTGAACGAAAACCGTGTGTGAAACACCGTTATGGAGAACTCCAGCGTACCGGCCAAGGGGCAGTGCTCTGCGGCTGGGAAGGCAACCGCAGATTTTACGTCGCACTGGCCATGCGTCGGCAGACTTTGTTGTAAATCCACATAGGGGTCAGTGACCTAACTAACTGAGATGAGCATCCTCCTACACACCTGTATAAGTAGTATGTTGTATCCTTTATGTCTCATGCCGCATCGCTTGCATTGCATAAGAACGCGGTTTTTTCTACAGACGGAGTAGCGTGGTCGGTCTATATGTGTCTGTCTGTCTGTTCGTGACATTCGTGAGCTCATGCAAAAATGGCTGGACCGATCGAGACGCCGTTTCGGGTGCTGACTCTTGCGGACCCAAGAAACCATGAATTGGAAGGTATCAACATCAGACGAATCTATTATCAACCGCTAGGGGTGACAAATCGGCGATGCGGCCTTTCGTCAAAATTCTTGCTTGTTACTTCAGGTGGACGTGACTTTGGGAAAGTCCATGACGTTCGGGGAATTCCACGCCGACGTGAAAATCGCCGCGCGTCATCTGCTGCGTCTCGGCTGTCGGTGCGGTGACGTCATCGCTATATTTTCGCCCAACTCTTTCCAGTGGATGCAGGTTGCAGCGGCTGGACTGAGGATCGGCGCAGTTTTCGCCGCTGTCAGTCATCTTCTCAAGCCAGGTATGCCAAACGTGCGCTTACCTGTACGCCGTGCTTCATTATACGGTTATTCTGCAGGGACCGACAGAATGTCAGACTGTAATGTTTTGCACATGTTCATTCATTGCGCCCGCTCTCTGTTTTTAGGTCGCATCGCATGCATAGCATAGATGCGGCCTATTGCGACAGATGTCGCACGTAGCGTGGTCTGTGTGTATGTGTGTGTGCATCGTACACGGGTGAGCTGTGCAAAATCGAGTCAAGCGATCGAGATGCCGTTTGGGGGCGCAGACTCGTGTGGGCCAAAGGAACCGTCACCGTGTATTAGATGGGTCAAGGTCGGGCGAATCCATTCGCCGTCGCAAGGGGTGACAAGATGGCGATGCGGCCTTTCGTCAACATTTTTTCATAGCACTCTGTCCACAGTCTGTCAACCGACTTTGTTGAAACTTTCCAACGCACGAAACGCAGACTCAAAAAATCCTCTTTGTATGTCGATTTGCCTTAATTACACGAGAGGCAAAGCAGTGTGGGATTCCGTTTACTAGTAAGCTGTGTTTTATGGAGTATTCTCAGCATAAATCTATATGTGCACAGACTCAGCCGCAACGGGCCGAAATGTACGCTGGCCGCATCGCATGCGTGAGTCACGGTGAGTGTGCCGATGGGACAGACAGACAGCGGACAGACGGACAGACGCCAGACCGTAATAACGCCACGCCACACGGTAGCGCGCGATCTTGCGTTGCGTTGCGGAGCCGCATTGCGTGTGAACGGGGCTTCGTACACTGAAGTTCAAGCAATGCGTCATTTCATTTTGAGTTAATATGATAACAGTAGTTTAATCACGAGTAGGCCTATACACCCAGGCCAACTCAGCCTACTACCTTCTGTGGGACGGGAAACGAGTACCGGCCGAAGTGCGGTGATGCTCTGCGGCTGGGAGTTAAGGCAGGATGGCTCATTCCACTATTCGTGGATAAGCGTGTGGGTGACAGAGGTAAAACTGTGTGATCCCTCGTTAACACGTGCCATCCTGGGCGCTTTAGAGATGAGTTTTACGAAAGGCGCAATACAAAATTATTTCCTTAAATTCTTCTACTTCAACTCTGTCGTATGTGAATGTGCAGCCGAACTGAGGCAGCAGTTACTCTCGTGCGGCGCGAAATTCTTGTACACCGTGGACGAGTTGGCCAGCATCGCATTCGAGATCGTATATTCCACCGACGTTCGGGTAAGCGAATTTCTACCCAATAAAACTAGACACCGACATCTGAAATATGGAAATTTTTAGATTTGTTATAAAATGGCGACCGTCCGCCATTTGCATTTGTTATACGCGTATTTGTACCACCCGCAAGGAGTATTTGGTGGTCTTTGCCACTGCGCAAAATTAGGTTGAAATCGGTGCATAAGTTTCGATAATATGCAAGTTTTAGTATTTTTCGCGTTAGACGTAAATGCCTATTCACGCCTCAAAAATGTTTTTTGGAGGATTTTATCCCCAAAATGGGGATCAGTATCAACGCGACCCCCCAAAAGGCAATTCCTTGTGCGGCAGCAATATGACGTATATCGAATTATAGATCGTTGAAATTTCTCCACGGGTGCGAGCGTGGTGTGAGCTAAAAAACAAGTAGTCTAAGACACCAAAACATAAAAATATGACAATTCACGTGTTCACCCAGACCACCAACGTTGTCGCAGCGCTACATGGATTTACATTAGTGGTCATACCTATATATATTCAAAGATTTATCGAAATTCGTCAACGGGTTTCTGAGCCCCAGGAGTGGGAATTTAGTCATTTCCATCATTTTGGCTATCGGCTTTGACAAAAGCTTGCGATATTTTTCCATGTTGGAGAGTTACGATGCTTTTGGGGAGAAATTTAGCCCCTAAACAGCTTGCATGTGACGTTGGTATAGACGGTGATCGTGAGCGAAGGATCGGCAGCTGCCTCGGCTGCCACGGGCGTCGAGACGATAGCATGGAACCAACTGCAGATGTCCGCCGCGGAGACGTTTCGACTCGGTGACCGCCTTCCGTCGTTGCCGGATACAATGGACCTCGGAGTGACCGGTGACCACCCGGTGATGATATACTTCTCCAGTGGAACGACCGGGCCGCAGAAAGCCGTCATGCTATCTCACCGCAACATTCACGCCCAGTTCGCCATCTCGTGGTCAGTTGCTGGTTGTGGTCAGTTGGTTGGTTGCGTTGCACAGTGGTTAGAACGTTGGTCTTAGACCGGCGAACTTTCCTGTTCTAAGCTCGACCTGCAGCTGACGGGTGACCACTTATGTGGGTAAGCCGTCCGCTATAGGTCAGCCAACTAGGCCAACTCAGCCTTTCATCCTTCAGAGGTCGATAAATTGACTAGTAAGTGTCGCCTCGTTCGGGTGGTGCCATCTGGTGAATGCTTACGGAGTAAAGTCAGGATGGTCGTGTGGGTGGCAGGTAAAACTGTGTGATCCCGTTAACACGTGCCATTTTGTAGCGCTTCGTGACTGTTTAGACCGTAAGAACGCGCTATATAAGTACCTCATACTTTACTTTACTTCACTTTACTTTTGCTGCATCCCGGACTTGCTACTTAAGCTTAGAACAAGGTGTCGCCCGAACGGGACGTAACAGTACTGGCCCGCCGTGGAGCGTCGACCGCCCAGCCGCCCACGCGCTTGGCCGCCGGCCCGCCCGCCGGCAGCGTTACACATGACGACAGACGACAGACGCCGACAAACGCCAGCGAGCAAAACAATACTGGCCCAATAGGTAGGCCAGTAATAATATTCTTTTTCTGCCTTCGTCACCTGACAATGTCATTATTTTTTCGGCTGTCCCGTTGTCAGGTCAGATACTGTTATCACGATATCTCATGTACGGCTTGAACAATTTTGATACCACTGACGGGGAATATCCCGTATTGATGACAAAGTTAGATTATGGAGGTCAAAGGTCAAGGGTCAAGGTCACAGCAGGCCCAAGTATGTGGTGGCGAAGTCATCCCGGGGCGGGGCGTCGAAGTCCAATTTCTAGTTCTGAAGCTGTTTCAGGTTGTGATCGGAACCCCAGAAAAGAACCTTCTGGAGCCGATTTTACAGGTCAATCGACCAACGCTGACAGAACACTGGAGCACTGCGAGATAGGCATTGGTATCTGTTGTGGGTGGGCCAATTAAGGCTGTTTAGATTTAGAGTCCGTTGGAACTAGTTTTGCTCGTGCTGCGCTGTCACCACCAGGGGCGGATCCAGGAGTAGAGATTGGAGGGGGCCATATGGCGAGCGCGGAGCGCGAGCTTATAATGGGGGTCTGCGGGCTGTGCCCCAGCGGGGTCCAGGGGCAGAGCCCCTGGT
>Ga0209780_1003703_pt1 | contig 11520 bp, 7 predicted proteins | sample WorMetexBAHAMAS2_FD_187384 | JGI IMG/M metagenome (GOLD analysis project Ga0209780, IMG submission 187384) | Marine gutless worms symbiont microbial communities from Max Planck institute for Marine Microbiology, Germany - Inanidrilus exumae... | ecosystem: Host-associated > Annelida > Digestive...
CACGTATGCCAAGTTTCAAAATGAAATTTTCAGGGGTTACAATTTTACAGGGGGTCGAATTTTCCATTTTTCCTATTGATTTTGAATGGGCCTTACAACAGTGCAGCGCTACTGCGCTGCCTGTGATGCTAGTACAACATATACTGTGCTATCATAGTGTCGCAGGGTAAAAGTTGGTCAGCGTTTTGACAGAGAGTGTTGTGGCACCTTGTGTTTCATGCACGGTGTACGTATAAGTGACACCAAGTGGCGGGAGTTCACTAGTAGAATCAACAGTATTTACCACCTAACCGCTGGCTTCATTATGGCCGCCAAAGGCAAGGCCATTATATTTTACCACTGTAATTTATTTCTTTTTTTATTTTGTCAGCATAGATGAAAGACTAGCCATAGGATCTCAACCAAACTTGGCCAGTATGTCAGAAGTGGTGTCGATTTACAAATGCCCCCCCAAAAAAAATTTCGTGGGCCTCTCCCAAAAATTTGGGGCGCATAAAACATCAAGTTTTGGACTACTTTTTTCGCGGCTTCCGCACTCGACATCGCATATCTCCGGAACGAAACGTCGCATCGTCAAACAAAAATGCTATTGTCAATCTACAATGTGTCCCCTAAAGTTGCTTTCCATGACCTTTGACCCAGAAACGGCTGAGATCCGTTTGCTTGTTGTGAGTGACCCACCCTTCAGTGGCCATTACATTGGCAACCATCGTAGTTGCAACATGTCTAGTTTTCCTTAAAAGTTTTTAGATGTTTTATTTGTGAAGTTCATTTTCATTGTAAGATGACCTTTTGTATGGTATGTTTGTGTTCGTGTTTTTGAGGAATGTTGTACTCATGATAATTAATGTCACTGTAATCTCATGATAAATAATGTTACTGTAATCTGTTATTTGCCAGTCGCTGGTTTTTACCTCCGTTTGTCTGAGTGTCTAACTGTTTTTCTGCATGATATCTCAAAAACTGATGCAGCTAGGATCACCAAACTTGACATACGTTGGTTGGTTGGTTGGTTGGTTGGTTGGTTAGATGATCAACATCCCTTTTCAGCACAGAAATAGGCTATATGAGGGACAAGCAAGCACCTGGGAGACCTCCCACCCATGGTCCCAGACCTGCCCCTCAACCCCCAAACTTGACATAGAAATGTTCCATAATGAATCCTGAAACCCATTTATTTTGGGGTCAAAGGTCAAGGTCGTGAGTCCCAAAAACATTGCGTTCGTAGGTTTTGGCAGTTTTGTGAGAGATGGCTTCTTCTTGCATTTTGTGAGTTGACGTTTTCTACTTTACTGTGGAGACCAGTTTTATTTCTGCATAGCCATTCCATATGAACGCTGTTAATTGGCGTCATTAATACAGTTTCTATTCCATAATTTTTATTGCAGTCATTTACACTGCTAACAGTTGTCTTGTGTAATGATTTTGTACTTATGACGCTGTTTATTTCGCTGGCCGCGTCCATAGCGGAAATGCGGAATGCCTGATGTAACGGCCTGGCGTCCGTCCTTCTGTCCCATCGGCACCAGGGGCAGCATGCGACGCGGCCAGCGTACATTTCAGCTCGGCAATAACGATGACAAATAACATTCTTGTTTTGTTGGTCACGTCATTTGTTGATGCAATTGATATGACTAATAAACGTGTATTTTTGTGCAGCGGTGAATGTACCTGTGAGAATAACGTGAAGAAGTAGCGGTCAGTAGTTCCACAGTTCATGGAGTGATGGCGTCTTGATTCTTGAAGTGAAAATAGAGCTATTTTTCGGCTTTGACAAAGTTCAGTTGGGTTAAGCTGTTGATCCTGCAGAGGTCACCACCACCATCATCATCATTATTTTATCTGCTCACATGTCATGCCATGCAGTTTCATAAAACGCAAGCATAAAACATTAATGAGCGGGACAACAAGTTGCAGAATAAACTGGCACTTATAGTTGCCCTAGACAAACAAACTTTTTACAAAGACAAACAATAATACTAACACGCGACGCTATACGACATCAGGTTATAATGTCAGTACACGAGAATTTAGTCTTTAAGTGAACAGAAATAATAATACACACATTTCTAGACCGCCATAAGGTCGTAACTTCGGAGGCGGAAAGATCAGTACAGTCAAATGACCGCTCAAAAAGTATTTTTGTAGGTTGGAGGTGCTGCATGATGCCTGGTCTGACATAATGTCAAAGCACTGATGACAAATAACGTTAGTCTACATATCGTATCGTATGAGGTAAGTATCGTCTGGGTACTTAGCTATGGCATTGTACGGGTAAACTGGGTGCAAATCTGAGGCTATAACCACATAAGAAGGAGGTCCAACAGCTGAGTCCAGGACACTATACTGGCAGTGTTACTCGATTTGCAGAAATATGCTTCTGTGATATCAACAGAGGTCTGTTCTTCGAGTTAGATGATGGTGGACGTAGAGTGCATGAAAAGAAATTATTCAAAAGAAGATTTCGTTTGGATATTAGAAAATGTTTTTAGTAACAGAGTAGTTGACGATTGGATTTCACTATCTCCACAGTGTGTTAAAAGCTGCACCATTAACACTTATAAGAAGCATTGTTCTGTTCATTTGGAGCCGGAATCCAGTAATCATCGATAATAAGTGTGATATTGTAGTAAGTAGGCGATATATGCATTAGCCTGTGCTTACTTATACCACCTCGTCGACTGTGAATTCGGTGATTAAATGTCACTACTACAACCTTTACAAACAGCCTTGTCGTCTGAACATTAGACAGTACTTTCTAGGCCATATCGCCTGCACGCAGTGTATATAGATGCGGCCTAGTGCTACAGTGTCGCACGTGGAGTGGTCTGCGTGTCTGTGTGTTGGGCACGCAGGTGAAATGCAGAAATGTGCAAAGTCGGCTGATCGTGATGCCGTTTTGGGGCTGACTCGTGTGGATCCAAGAAACAATTATGTAGTTTTAGACGGTGTCCAGATCCCACCCGGGAAGGGGCGCCCTTTCAGTCACGGATTTATGTCCCGCGGTCCAATACGCATGACAAATGCATGACGAATGCATTCGCCGCCGTGAGAGCGGACAAGATGGCGATGTTGTACAGTGTTTGGAGCAAAGTTACGTGGTAAGTTGATTTCAGCTGCCACTATGACTTTATTATGTTTTTTTCTTATTTTGTGGCAAATAAACTCTCTCTCCTTAGAAGCGTTGTGGGTTGCTTCTTGGTATCCAGCCGCTAGCTAGATGATAGATATGTCGTTTTGGCTGCGTGCACTCTTATTCAATCAATAAATAAATCAATCATTAATTTAATAATACGGGTGAGTACAAACCGCAGCTCTTAAACAACACAATAGACAATAAAACATACGACAATGAATGCCCAAGTTAACAGTCAAAATAGTATTAACATTGACTGATAGACGAGTACTACAGGGTGGGCCAAACAAGTGATACCGCGCGTACATTACATTACACTGTACGAGAGGTATCAGTTTTTTGGCCCACCCTGTAATGTACTACAACCAAGCTGTTTTAATAGCATGCTCATCAAAAAGTTTTTATTCGAAATTAGACAGAATGACAACTCGTGATTTTGCATTTTCTATGCCGCACAACCAAAATGACAGCATCTTTCAACCATTTTATTGCGCAAGTATTACCTTATTAGATATTAAACGCAATAAATGCAGTCCAATTCCCCTACTACGAAGTGTTTGTTTACCACTTTGGTTTAATTGGGTCACCCGGAAATGACTTTCCTACGATACAAAGTAGGTCACACCGGAGGGAATTTCCGTGCGGTGGATTTTCCCACCGAACAACAAGAGTGTAGCCTCGAATAACCATGTTAGCAAAACTGTTAATTTTAATGATTAATATGCGACTTAGTGAATTTGTTTTTCATTGTGAGAAGTATTTCGTGTGTTACTGACATGTTCCACGTTTACAAGCGTTGGTGGAAACAGTACCGTCATCGATTTCTGCCTTGGATTATGTTGAATTTTATACGAAGGTCTGTTCTGTAACAACAGTACCCAGGTCAAGTCGTACCCGTCCATAAGTCAACTCTCCAGCAGATCCAAAACTCTCTTGCTCGTACTGTCGTTAAAGCTTCTAAGTCCTGTCATATCACTCCCATCCTACGCTCTCTCCAGTGGCTCAGGATGACTGAGCGCGTCGAATATTACAAGCTCCTCTCACTTACCTACAAAGTTCTCACAACTACCCAACCCAACCTCCATACCTTCATAACCTCATCCTGGCGGTCGTGAGTTGACTTATTACCCGGTTTAGGAACCGGGTACCCGGTTGTTAGAACCGGGTTACCCGGATTCGGTTGTTAGGGTTAGGGTTATACAAAATATGTAATTAAATATAACCAAAAAGCTTTGTTGGTTTTACACGATAAATTTTGTGACTAACAAAATTATATTCACAAAATTATTTTGTGAGAGGAACAGATATTTTTGTGTAAGTAAATATAGTCACAAAATTATTTTGTAATGGTCACACAACTTTTGGGTTGTCATAATCAATTTTTGCAGTGTAGGCAACCTACATGCAAAGTTTCATCAAAATCGGCGCAGTAGTTTTTTTTTAGGTATCTTGTGGGCAAACAGACAGACAGACAGACAAATGCTGGCGAAACATAACCTCCTGACAGAGGTAAAAAGTCACATATCACCCTGCTCTGTTTCCAAAATAACACATAACATCCATAGTTTCTTTCAACAATCGCCAAGACTGCCTTTCAGAAGCACAACTGCACACAATGACTAATGCACTAATGCAGTTGAATGAACGAACGAACGAACGAACGAACGAACGAACGAACGAACGAACGAACGAAAACTAAGACGCATTAGCTTCAAGCCAATGTTTCTGCTTTCATTATATTGACGAATAAAGACTCGTATAATACACAAATTATACAATGCGTTAATGGCACAATATTCAGAAAACGGTTCCGCGTACCCGGTTTTGGAACCGGTTCTGGAACTTTAGAATGAGTTCCTTGGAACCGGTTCCTACATCAAATCACTACCTGACTGGTTGTCCTGACTATACAGCCGTTCAATGTCCTCACAGTACTCGCTCTTCATCCGTCGTTACTCTTGCTGGGCCACCGACATCATCCTCTCTAAAAATAACTGATCGCTCCTTTCTTTATGCTTCACCTTCGTTACTTTATTAATGTGGTAAATCAATTTAGGTGCTTACTTTATAATCATATTTATGTTTAATTATCTTAAAAGCCTGTATCATGTCACCACATAATCTTGTGTACTAACCACTCTAACGTTTCATTGTTAAGTTGTCCCTTATATAACACCTTGTTTGTTCTTGAATGTGGTCTGTGAACTGAAGTGAGTTATCTGTTGTGCACGGGAAGTTAGTACGGTTTGGAATCGGTAATAGATCTGTTCATGCAGTGTTTACATAATAGTTTTGCTTATAATTTGCCGATATTTTGATGCAGACACAGAGAGCGTCTGCAGTGCACTTTGAGTTGGGTTGAGTTGAGTTTTTGACTGCTTGTTATTGGTGTTTTGTCTGTGATGTTGGTTTATGTTCATGCGTGTTTGACAGAGTGCCTCGTTATACGTCCACTTGTCACAAGCAAAGCGAAGTGATATCTGATGCTGACATCATTATTGGTCTCCAACGGATGTTTTCTGCTTTCGACACTGCCTCTCAGTCCAACGTGCGAGTCAACGCACAAGCGTACAGTGTAGATTCCTGTGACAGTCGTCGCTTGACTGAAGAAATAACAGCAGTAGAGTTGAAAGACGACAGTGTGTTGAGACACCGATGGAGTAGAAATGTTGACATGATGCTGCAGAGCTGTGGCTTCACAGTGGAACGACGACCAAGTACGTTGAAACGTGCTGGCACTGGAGTCCTTGTCACAGGAGGCGCCATCCCTGCTGGGGTCGTGACATCTCTCTATCCCGGTATGATACTGTATCTGCAGCGGGTGTAGTTGTAGATTGTTAAGAGACGGAATGCAGAAGGAGCAGTGATGGGTGTAGAAATTTATACTAGCAAGGGCCGTGACGTTGAGGTTCCAAAGGTGCTGAGCCAAGGGGTGGGGGATGGGGAGGAAGTATCTTTTTTCCAGCTGACTCGAGGGCCTGGGGAAGCTCCTTCAGCGGGGTTTGGGATGGAGCCTTAAGAATGATTTTCGTAGGATCTGAAGGCCAAAACATACATTTTGTGACAGATATTTTAATGAATTTCATGTGATAGGTTTAGTTCATTGGGGTTATTAACTTATTGTGGAATATCAGTCATAGGAAGTTCGTTTGAGCTACATACAAAAATTGCTCACGTTCACGAGAAGTTAGGGTAAGAATACAAATAATACTAAAATAACATTATTAATAGAAAACACTGAGGGAGTTCAAAGCTCTGTGAAGCTTGAGATAGATTCTGTTTGCCAAGTAGATTTGATTCAGATGATATACAAAGCAGGTTCCACTTCATAAGAAAGAAAACCACTGACCGCTTGAAAATATTTACTTGAACAGCCATCCTGTGCATTCTGTCTTCACTGGGCCACTACACGTCTGTATTTCTGTATTTCAGAGGTATAAGGCATCAATAAGTGGGCTAATTGATCTGGTAGATAAATGAATTATGAATTTGGTTTGGATTACTAGGATTGGACGTTTTTACCATTCTGTAAAGCATGTACCGGTACTCGCACTATACACTGCGCTTGTTCAGGTGTTGTGTACCAGCCTGGTGAGCCAGTGTTACTACAGTCAGTTGGCAATGCATTTGTACTGCGTTGTGTTGATGGCCTCTATGTTGATGGCAGTGACCGGCGTCTTTCTGCAGCCATCTACCGGTGAGTTACAACCACCGGTACTGATTCATACGTTTTCAATCATCAGAAGTCTTGGTGCCTATTGGAAAAGTGTCATTTGCGGTCGTCAGTTTCTGATTTTTGTGTGTCGTTTTTAAAATTTACATTAACTAAACAGCAGAAAATATTTACAGTGCAGCATTATTGATTATATTACACTTTTCTTGAAAACTTACCACCACTCTTCATTTTGCATTAAAATTGTCTCAACTCAACCGATTTGAATAACATTATTGGAAATATCAATAATCCTAAGTTTATGTCAACAATGCCGCGAAATTTCCTTGAAACTATTATAGCAGTTAATCTTGAAATTTTTTGGTTGTTAAATGTATGAAATAAAGTTCTCTTTCGGTGAATGATGTGAGTGATTTTATGCAACACTCAAGAGGCACTAGAGATGGTAATTGATGTAGAACGAGTAGAGGAAGAAAGAACTGGCTAACTGAGTGTCAGCTGGAAATCAGCTGTTAAGATGGAGATGATGATGATGATGGTATAGTGAAGATCGTGTGACAGACTGAATGAGATGAGCTTGTATGTGGTATGTTAGTTCATGCAGTAGAAGAGACCGTGCAGTGTATGGCTTGCACTATGACACGTCATGGCTGACTCAGTTCCCTGTCAACCCACTTGCTGTTGGCCAGTACGTCAACGGCTGTACTCGTGGTGCGTCGTTCTAGCTACATTCTTCATCAATGGTTACATCTCTTACCGATGTTAGGCTCTCGTTGGCTGATCCTGGTTGTGGTTGTCCCAGTTGCATAATTGATGTCCAGACATGGCATTTGGGTCATCCACAGATAGACCGTGGATATCCATGAAAAGCTGGGCTTCTGTTAACCCTTTCAGTGCAGTGCACATTGCAGTGCCATATCTGAGTGACATGAGCTTGCTACACGGTTGCTGATGGATGGGCTGTTGCACAGTGCTTTCCACTTGAAGCAGTCGTTTGATAGCTCACACCAGCCAATCACCTAGAAGGTCCACTGTGATTGATTTATTGCTGGATCAGCTGTCCGGTTGAGTTCAGAAGTTCAGAACGTGGGAGTTCACACCACGGCAGTTCAAACGCCGATTTCAGCTAAAATAATAATACTGTAGGCCCAAGATCTGATCTGATGAGTCTAGTGTCCACACTGCACTCGGGAATCAATCATGCAATTGATCTTACATCGCTCGCCTAGACGTCCTGACGCAGTTGATGTTTAGCTCGCCTACTACTTTGAAATGGAAAGCATGGCTGTTACATTTGGTACTGTGGGGAGGGGACTGGGCCCACAGTCCCTGTGTACTGTGACAAGGGGACTGGGTATGGGGCCCACAGGCTTTCTGTACTGTGAGGAGGGGACTGGGTACAGGGCCCATAGTCCCTCTGATATACCAAATGTAACAGCCCATCCATTAAGAGTCACTCTACCAACCTGTGATTGCTGAGTTGATGGAAGTCCCTTAATTGCTGCTTCATTTGTATCCCTGCAATGGACTGATGTCTGTCATTTTTTTTCTGATGTTGTCTTTCTTGCATCTGTGAAATATTTTTCTGTCAATTTGGTCTTTGTTTGATGATTCCTTATGTCTTTCAGCGCTTTGATGCCAGCAGAGTCGACGTAAAGCAATCAATATCCCTCTTCCTTCAGTAGTCTATGCGCCTGGTTTTCTTTCTAGGAATGTAGTCATCCTTTGGGACAGGCCAAAGATTTTCATATCCTCTTTAACACCATTCTGGGATTTAATTTTCATTGTTTGTGATTTTAGGACTTTATAATGTTGTCATGGATCTTTATAGTATTTTTTGCTTTAGGCCCCGTTAAAAGTTTGTCTTTTGATTGATTGATTGATTCATATCATTGATTGGTGGAGTGATTTAGTGATGGACGAATGCACTGACTGACTGACTAATTGATTCCTGCTACTGTATGTTTTTCATGTGCATTGTCTGTCTAATTTTCATCGCCATCTTTACGTTCCATGTGTCCAAATTATCTCTGTCTGTCTTCTGTACTCAACAAACTCAGTGATTCCTATCTCACGTCTTTCTTCGTTAATTTCAAAGTAAAACCACATGTCCATTAGATGACGATCTTTCATACTGTTTAACAACGACAATACGACTCAGTAATGTAGTTTTGATTGGCGTGCGAGTGAGCAGTGTCAGGAGACTGAACCTAGACACTGTTGTTGATGTCCAGATCATCCAGCAAATGTTGCATACCAAGAACTGGATTTGCCTGCTGACTTCGTCCGCCAGTTTCATCGTTATATTCCTAACGTCTGCTTCAGCTCCGTCAACGACCACACTGCTCGGTCTGATGCGTGCTTTGTGAAACATTTTTTGTTGTTTATGTGTTCTCTTGTACTCTGAGTCTCTTAGTCGCCGCTCACAGACCTGTCTCTCAATTCCAATTTAACTTCAGACATATTTACTGAAGTCCTCTGTGTTTTGTTTGTTGCCACAAAGTCCTGGGTACTGTTTCAGAATGTAGGTGCGGCTTGAGAAAAGGAGCGATCAGTGAATACTAGGTTGGTGCAGTCCTTCTGTAGTAGGTTTCTGTTGTTCGAGCGTAGATGTTTAAACGACAAAGAGAAAGGGTAGATTTGATCTGATAAATAAACAGCTTTTATTACACTACACTATGGCACAACAGTGCTTAGAGTTTTAGCAGCACACACACACATCGAGGTGAACGTTCATAAAGTGCAAGGCAATCGACAGGTTTTGCAATGTTAATTTTTCTATTTTTGTCGAAAAAACTTATCTAAATTTCTCGGAAAATCCAGCCTATTGCCTTTTGTTCCTAGGCCTACTTATTTCCAAATATTGTGAAAATTTGTTGCCAATTGTCTGAGTAATTCTGTTGGTGGATAGACGAGAGGCAGATGTGCAGAGAGGACAGAGAGAAAACAAGGTATCGCCCGAGCGGGACGTAACACTACTGGCCCGCCATGCAGCCGTGGAGCTATAATTAGACTGGAGGCGGCATGACGTCTTCGCCTGGCCTGCGCGGGTGAAGCCGCCTGCAGGCCTGCCGTGGACTGTTACAGACGACGACAGACACCTGTGACCATTACTAGTCTGGCCCCCTAGACTGTGCGTAGGCGGGCCAGTAACAACGCTGTCGCTTGGCATCAGTGACAATTGTTTGTGTAACGTGATAGCAGACACAGCAGTGTATGTGTGTAGTGCTGTTATGTGCTTCAGGACGTTGCGGACTGTGGCTCTAGTTTCACTGCGAGATATCAGTCTCGGCGAAGAACTGTTCTCCAACTATTTCACTGTCGACACACAATGAAACTCATCACCAATCATTATTATCATCTTCATCATCACTGTGTTGCTTTCTCTGCTTAATCTCTCGATCATATGCAGTCAACCTTTAGGAAACGAATGTTGCCAGAGTTGCTGCTTACTGCTGTAGGATTTTTTTGCAAAGATCTATTAAATTATTAGTGAATTTTAATGAGTTATTAATATTATGTGGACTCTTCCAGTATTTAGGACATTTTTGTGTATTTCTGCATCTTTTTGTGTTTGTACATTTTATGTGTGATATTTGTGTAGCCAAGGAAAATGCTATAATTCTCTAGTCAAGGTCAGATGTTAGTGCTGGAAAAAGCTTTTCTACACCACAGTAATTGGCTCACATTTTTGTTACCTTGGTTTGTTTTGATTGGTTCCACGTTTTACTGAAATAAGTGTAGTCTACGTGTCCTGTATATCTTCAAACAGTTGTTCTGTGGGTTGTTCCTCGTGAACACGCCGCATCTAGACAAAGTCCACTGCCATACAGCAGCAGCAGCAGCCCTGGTCTCTGCAGCTATGATTTACGTCACTCACAGCCAGGGATTCGGAATCCTCATTTTTGTAGGACTCCGACTCCAGTCCAGGGTTTAAAACAATTGGGACTCCGACTTTGACTCCAGCCCTTAAAAATTTCCAGACTCCGGGTTTAAGTCGGACACCGACTCTTGAACTTGTGTGATTGTGACAGTGTACTGAGTGAACGATGCAGACAGACAATTCTCAAGCTTTTTTAAAAATAATCCATATTATCACGAAGTTATTTAAACCTCATTTCAGTCATAGCATGCTCTAAAACGGTGCACAATATTACACAAACGAAATGTACCGGGTAAATTACTATTATATGTATAGTCCAGTTGCACAAAAATTATATGGCACTGCAACAGATGCATAAAAATCCAAAAGCAGTCCTCTTTTTGGCAGGACTGCAACTCCGACTCCAGTATTTAAAAAGAATTAAGACTCTGACTCCGGCCCTGGGCTAGAATCCAGACTCCGACTCTGCACCCTTGTCACAACGCAACATTAGACAATCAGGTAGGCAGGTTAAGAGCTATAGGAAAATCCGCTTCCATATTTACTATGCCCCGGTGGGTAGCAGTGCAAAGTATTGTGATCAGCGTCTGTATGACTATCTCTCTGTCTGTTTTCTGTCCGCTCGCACATCTCACAAACCACACGTCCAGATTTTCTGTACATGTTACCTATGGCCGAGGCTCGGTCCTCCTCTGACGGCAGTGCGATACGTTATGTACTTCCGGTTTTGTGGTGGCGTGGCGTAGTGGTAGCGTCGTTGGTCTAGATCAACGAAGTTAACCTACGCTGAGCCCGGTTAGTACTTGGATGGGTGACCCTCCGGGTTCG
>Ga0209780_1003704_pt1 | contig 11519 bp, 5 predicted proteins | sample WorMetexBAHAMAS2_FD_187384 | JGI IMG/M metagenome (GOLD analysis project Ga0209780, IMG submission 187384) | Marine gutless worms symbiont microbial communities from Max Planck institute for Marine Microbiology, Germany - Inanidrilus exumae... | ecosystem: Host-associated > Annelida > Digestive...
GTATTTCTAAGCGCACCCCCTCTAGGCGTGGCCTACTGTCTGGCTAAGCCCGGACTGGCACTTATTCAGTGCCAGCCATGACCGGCACTTCTTCAGTGCCTAGCCAGTGGGCTTAGCCACATCTGTCTGCTTCGGCTCTCACGTCCGCGCGACTGATATCTTGACGCTGCTAATCAAGGCATCAGCAACGGTCACAGCTTACAGAGGACACCGTCGAGCCCTCTTACCTGCCCGGGATTATCTCCCTGTTCATCATGTGCATAGGAATTATTAGAAATAATTCTTTGGTAGACGGACGCGCTCGGGCCGAGTCGAACCCCGGCCACTGAGTGCGTCACGCAAGATGCCATAACAGAAAGCACTCAAAGCACAAAAAACCTCCGCTGAAGCCAACCATACTAACAACTACCAGGTATGCATCCACGGTCTAATTTAGTAAGACTTGTAAGCGTTTACTAACATACAATATGGCGGCCAATAACAAAATGCAGATGGTCCTCAGCCAATATACTAGCATTATGGTAAAATTGTTCAAGGCATTCATGAGATATCGTGGTAACAATATCTGTCGGGAAGAACGGACGACGAATGTAGCGGACGGATGCGGCAGATGGACAGCCCAAAAACATAACGCCTTCATTGACATTAAAGGCAGAATAAATGACTTTGAAACAAAGACTGTAATAAACGTAAACGTTAACGGCAAATAACAAACACATCTAAAACCTTTGTTTTGGGTTCTTAATGAGAAGGCCCTTGAGAAGCGCCTTAGCACTGTCTGAGATTGTGCGTGGAAAACGTATTTCTTCCATGAGGATGAGCTCGAAGAGAACTTCCGGGTCACGGTTGTAGAACGGAAGCCGTCCACACATCATCTCGTACATGACGACGCCCGTACCCCACCAGTCAACCGCTCGGCCGTAGTCGTTGTCCTCCAGCACCTACACCATTGCCAGCAACGAGCGCTCACAATGACAGCTCAGTCAGCATCAGACAGTGATGATAATGATGATGATTGTTAATTTGTATAGCGCATTATGTAAAGCGCCTCTACTGCGCTACGTGTCCCGGTGCGTTGTGAAAAAGGAATGTCTTCAGTGCTAATCGAAAAAATCCAATGCTGAGCGATGGATCACGGAGATGATCAGGCAGCAGGTTCCAACATTCTAACAGCATTCTAACGAAAAAGTTAGAGTCCAACAGTCTAGATGGGTGATCGTTCACTGGCGTACCATCTCAGTATACAACCAGCCACCCAGGCCAACTCGGCTTCCTGCCCTCAACGGGCTGGGAAATGAGTTGCAGTCAAGCAGCAGTGCTCTTTGGCTGCTAAGGTAACTGTAGATGTGGCATTAGACCAGCCATGCACCACATACTCTGTCATATACCGACCTACAGGCTTAAAAGGCCTTAGACAGTGAGATAAGATCAACAATTCTCGCTAGGGTATAAGGTAAAGGCTTCCCATACTCGTTACCGAGCATTGGGCCCTGAGCTGCTCATGGTGTACAGGCAGCCAGCCCGCAGGTGACTATAAGTCATCCTCCCAGTGGTAGGCTGCCATTACTTTCTGCCAGGCCTGCGGTTACCTTCCCAGCCACAGAGAATCACCGCCCCTTGGCCGACACCAAGTTATACTGCTTGGTGACGGAGGCATATAGGTGTGAACAACTTGCCCAAGGTTGTTATGCAGCTTTTGCCCTGAGTAGGATTTGAACCCACGACCTGTTGATCGCAAATCCAACGTTCTACCAATTGCATCACTGTGCCACCACCCTCTGGGGTATAGCATCATTTAATTTATTTCACTGCTAACCTCCAAAATCAAGGTTATGTAATCATTGGCATTACTTACCAAAGAAAGCTGCGATGGAGTTTTGGGAAGGTAGGCAAGGAACAAGGAAGGATTACAAGGAACAATTAGTTAGATTTCTGGATGATCTGGACTCACTGATAAATTGTGAACTCTCTAAAAGTATCATGGTTAAGGTGACCATAATTTGGGCACTGCAATCCAAATGCGTGAATTGTATGGTGTGAGCGTCACAGGCATGATCTGTTGGAGGTCAGCATTGTGAGCTCCCCCATCAAGGTTCGGGGGTGCAGCCCCGGCTGCCAGCGATTTTTCATATACACACAAAATTCTGAGCTAACTTTTGGCCATCGATGCATAAGCATACGGCTGCAAAGATTGGCAAATCGGGACAAATCCGGTACACCAAACCAAAAACAAGACAAATGGACGTCCCTGGAAAACTGTGATATTTTTCCGGGAAGCGTCGTTAAAATCAGGACTGTCCCGGAAAATCCGGGACAGATAGTCACCTTAATTGTGGTTAGTAGTCACGTTTACACGAAAAACTCCTAAGCTAAAATGCTCTCACATCGACCACTCTACCAAAATTTTTAGCCAATTATTGTTAACTTTTGGCCGGTCGTTACTTAATTACAATTTCTGATTCAGGTGTGCTTTTCAGCTATAGTGTGCTGCAACTGGTTTTTCCAACTTCATCATCTGCACTTTTCAATCAATCCCTAACCATGACGTTGACTGATTTTGTTGACCTTCAAACTTTACCCAGTAAGGTAAACCACGATTCCAGACATTTAGATCAAAGGTCATATCATCTTAAACTCTTCATCTGGACACACACAAACAACCGATTGCTCTGTCTGGGCCAGTAAACTGTTCAACGATTAAAAACAAACAAATTATTAAAATGCTGCAAGTGTAGACTGAATCACATTCAACTCGAATGTACCTCTGGTGCAAGATACTCGGGAGTACCACAGAACGTCTTCGTACTGGCACCGTAAAACATCTCCTCTTTACACAGGCCAAAGTCGGCAATCTTGATGTGTCCCTCCTTGTCCAACAGAAGGTTTTCCAACTGCACATACGCAAACATGTTGCACTCACAAATTCTGGAATGCACGAAGGACAGTGTTAAGATGTTTGTCGACAATATAAAATCGTGGCAAATATTCAACAGAATTTTGGAAGGACGAAGAATCACTTCAGAAGGAATGTGATAAACCTGCTTCATATATTCTAAACATTTGCTTTGGTAGACGGTGAACCTGTACCAAACTAGAATAACTCTGCACAACTTTGAACTAAATCAATTTGTAATATCAATAATTTATACAGTTTTTAGTGAAAAATATACAGTATTAACAATATTTTAGCACACAACAAATTATAGAAATTAAAATTTTAAAAATAAGCAAATTAAACCATAACAATTGTAGTCAACCAAAACATAAATGCACAATTTATTCTCTGGAGGCTTTCTTTAAACTGTATTCAGCACCTCCGACTCGAGCACGCTTGAATTTGTGCGCTATACAAATTTTATAATAATAATAATAATAATACAGTTAATAGACCACTATCACGTGGTGCTGGCAGCCCACACACCTTGAGGTCACGGTAGACAATGTTGTTTTGGTGCAAGTAACCAAGTGCGGAAATTATCTCTGCGCCATAGAATCGAGTTCTTTCCTCCGGAAACACACGCACTTTCGACAGATGATAGAACAGCTCGCCGCCGTTGACGTACTCCATGACGAAGCAGAGCCGGTCCGGAGTCTGGAATGAGTAGGTTAAATGCTGCAACAATGAATGAATGCATCTCTACCTGAACAACTGTCGCCACATAAACCCTGCCATTGCTCATCTGCTATTTAACACACTAGACAAGAAATTAGCCCCGTACGGGACTGGCGGTCGACTCCTACTTACAGCCAACTTCAAAGACACGTGACACAAAAACTAGGACAAAAATCAAAAATCCGGCCCCGATAGTTTAGGTATCGTGCCCTAATTTAAGAATCCGTGGTCATTTGCCAGCCCCCATTATAAATGGGGGAGGAGATAGCCTTTGAAAATGGCCAATATTCTGACTTTCAAGGGCTCGTGACCTTGACCTTTGATTGGGTCATACAGCATACGTCATACATCACTCATCGACCTCTACCTACATACCAAGTTTCATTAAAATCGAAGAAACTTTTGTGGACGGATGGATGGACGGACGGACATTGGAGACCCACTTTATTAGGTCGATTCAGAGATACTGTAAGAATATTGTCTGTATCTAATCCAAAATTGGGTGTACTGAAACCGTTACAGCAATGTCTCAACTGGGATAACGTCATGTCATCCATCAAGAACAGTAATGTAAACATGACACCATGTCACTCAATAGCTACGGTGGGTGACCACAATAATCCATAAACTACATGGGGCCTACAACGGACTCAAGTAGTTTTACACCAGATGGACAAAAACCATCTCTGACATCGCTGTAACCTACATCAACGTCAGACATAAACACAACCCGTATGATGAGATGGGATGAACTGCTACCACAGTAGGCTAATAAAAACTCGTACAAAAGCTTGCAATAGTTAGTTAGTTGGAGTTCAACGTCCCCTTTCCTACGACCTCACGACTGGAAACGGAGTGGGAAGATTCTGGTAGAAAGGGATGGGATGGACAATAAAAGAAAATAAAGTGAATGAGAAAAGGAAAAGGGGAAAAGTAATAAAGAGCAAAAGATGAGGAAGTGAATGGACAAGGGAGGAGCAAAAGTGGAAAGGGGGTACCCCGGCCCCACGCGGGGTAAAAAGCTTGCAATAATCAGGATATGTGTGATATGACAGTAACAAACATATTTATACTTGTGTGACTGGTACCGGAATGTGCCTGCGTCTTGCCACTGCGACTATCACTCTTGCTTACTTATTACAGTTGAACGAAGTCGAAAGTTGCATGTACAATATCACAAACAATGAAGTCGCAAACAAGTTCACCACATTTACAAACAATGAACAATTGCAGCAGTAATGTACATCATAAACCAGCACTGAATGCTGCTCGTGCTAAACAGCAAGGAGTTTACCGTCAAAAATGGATGTCGGCTTTTCTGAAGAACTCTGTTCTCTGTCAATGTGTGTGCGACTTCATCCTACATTAAACATTTACATGCAAAGACACATGCGTACATCGGTTCAGCGTCAATTTTCTAAATAAACCAGGGTTAGCCAATTGTCGTTTCATCCCGATGGGCGATCTGGTGTGGCTGGATGCCATCGAGATGCAACAATGGAGTCACTGGATCTCAGAAATTCCCCACTAAGTAAGTAACTGACTCCTTCAGGAAGTAAACTAAGTAAGCAAGTAAACAGTGTATAGCAGTTAGCATCAACTTCGCTTTCACTGCTACGGGAAACTCGCATACCAGTGTTTATCTGCCACTTAGCAGAGGTGTGAATCCTGCTGTTACCCCATGCCAAAGTAGGTACTCAATTTAGCGACCCCGGAGGGATGCAAGGCTGAGTTGACCTATGTTACGTGAAAGCGGACCCGCTGGGTTTGAACCTGCAACCTGTCGATTGCAAGTCCAATGCCCTACCGCTGTGCCAACATGCAACACAAGGAAGTGATAGTGATGTCATCTACACTATAATATCACTCCACAGCCATGCCATTGGTTGATCATCAGTCGTCAAAGTGGCCACACAATGGCGGAACATGGCCGCTGCAAATGACTGGCGAACTCCGCCGGCAAATTCGGAACTAGCGGGCGGCTGGGGCAAAGGACCAAGAACAAAGAACTACAGCCAGGTTTGGTCGCCTTCTATGACCTCCGGCCGGTAAACAGAGACGGTTTATTCTGGTTTCGGCACTTCATAAATTTACTTACTTACTTAGACACTTACCCACTTACTTACAGTCCCGGGACCCACACACGGCATTCCGATCAAAAAGAACATGACATAGATGTTTGGTAAAAGCACTAACAGTCAACGTTAGAAATTAAAACAGCACTGCTGTTCTCAAACAGAAGAGCAAAGAAGATCACGTTAACTTACTTTGGCGATGATAACTGACTTCTTAAGAATCTTGATGGCATACAGATAACCGGAGCTCTTCTCGCGACACATAATCACCTTACCAAACGTTCCCTTCCCGAGAACTTTAAGAAACTCAAAGTCCTCCAAAGTCTGTCAAATAATTCACAATAAAATACAATAACAATAATTAAATCACCTCCGACATATTACATTTTAAAACTGTAACGACTGGTGGCAACTGCGTGACTAAATAATCTTTAGTAAAATGCTTAAGACAGGTTATTAGTTAACACTTTGGAATTGTTTAACAAAACTTGCAATAAATAAGGTACACTCGATGCCTAAAAATAAAATAATTCAGACCCACTACAATAGCATCAGTAGCATCAACAGCTGCGTACGAACTAACCACTTTCTTCTTCAGCTTGGACAGCTTTGAGACATCGTCGGCAAACTGGCCATCAAAGTCATCAATCACCTGCAGTCTCTCAGCCACACTCTGAATGGCACGGATCCAGTCTTCACTACACCCAGCACAACATCAGCAGACCTCAATGAAAACAACCATACAAACATGGCCGTTCTGGCACACAAGGCACTGAACGGCTTGTCACCACAGTACCTGGCGGACAACTGTCAACTCATCACAACCACTGGCCGCCGGCGACTTCGATCATCTAATGTGGCTACTTGCGACGTTCCAAGAACCCGCATAATTCTGGGTGATCGATCTTTCACTGCTGCTGGTCCATGTCTGTCGAACAATCTACCACTTCATCTCCGTGACTCTGAACTACCACTTCTTGAGTTTCGCCAGTTACTTAAAATGCATTTGTCTGGCTGATGATCCAAGTGCATAGTGACTTATTTTATATATAGTGCATTTTACAAATGTACTTACTTACTTACTTACGTGTGTGGTTTTGTTATGCCTCACGATCCGACTGTTTCGATGAAGGCAATACGTTTTCGGGCTGTCCATCCGTCTATTTGTTCATCCGTCCATCGAGAAAGATCTTGCTATCACGATATCTCATGAACGGCTTGGGCAATCTCGATGAAACTTACTCGAAATATTCATTATCCCGCTACTGATGGCCTGGTTAGATTTTGGACTTGGGAGGCAGAGGTCAAAGGTTAAGGTCACAGCAGGCCGTCGAGGCAGCGAAGACATCCACACAGATGCTGAAGCATCAAAGTAAATCTTCCTAGTTTAATTGTCCTTCCTTTCTCAAGTTAATCCAGGACTGGCCGGGTTCGCTGAAAAGAACCTTTGCTGATAACTGGAGCAGACTTCTTATGGGCCAGTTGCCCTGTCAATCACCACAATAACAAGTCATCAATCTGAAGTGCCTAGATTCACTGTTCCAACGACAGGACGAGGCACCGGAATTTCGATATGCATCACGTGATCCTAACCAATTGTTAATCGTTTAATAACAATTTTCGTACATAATGATCTAGCATCGCTTAGAATTATTCGATGAGCTACGCAACAGTTACGGGCGTCACAGTATCAGTATTATTATTATTCTAGAAATCGTACACGAAGTACACATAATAAACATATACAGTAAGACAAGACACATGAATATAAAAAAAATACTACAATAAAAATAAAAGTGAAAAATAAAAAATAAAAACACGAAATGAAACCTAGTAACTACAAATTAAATCGATTATCACCCGAACATCAGCACATGAAAACTTATCACCATACACACTCATTAAGCCGTCTCTTACCATCACCAACTCCTTTATCATACCAACCCTATTTTCCACATCCTGGTCAATTTTAATATTCAGCTTCTGCTTATTAATCGTGGATTTATATAGCGCATAAATGCAAAGCCTCTAATGCGCTGTTGCGCTAGTAAAAGGAGAAAAGAAGAGTCTTCAGATAACGTCTGAAAGAGCAGGTTGACAGCGCCGTATCTCTAATGCTGTCTGGCAGTGCGTTCCAGGCCATCGGACCCGCAACAGAGAAGGCCCGACGGCCGAACTGCATGCGACGGTGATGGTGACAGAAACCAATACAGTGGCATACAACTCTGCTCACTCACCGTTCCTCCGATGTATCAACACAAAACATTCGCTCAACGATGGTCGTCATCTGCAGACCACGAATGACAAACACGTTCGGCTTTGGTTTCTCCATCCTCATCAGCTGGCACTCTACAGCGCAGGTAAACACAACATGTGCTTATACCATCACTGTGCAATGAACATCATGCCCAGAACATAAGAGATGAACACTGGCTGTACACAACAGTAAACTAAATGGCTGTTGGCTGTAGTGTATGGAATGCACACAATACTGTATTCGGCTCGAAGATCTCGGCCATCTGTGCACAAGCTTCTTTCTTCCTGCATTCGATGAGGGCTAAGTAAGTAAGTAAGTAAGTAAGTCAATTTGTGTGGCGCGCCTTCAGTTAATATCTATCAGACGCGCCTCCTGCCATATGCGCACTCGAATAGCCAGCTCTTGAGGCTACGCTTGAACTGTTCCCTACTGTCGATGCTTCGTAGGTCCTGTGGGAGTTCGTTCCATATTGTCGGTCACTAGTGTCACTTGACTCAATAGTCGACTGTGATTGACTGCCTGTGACTGAGTGATGTCAGCATCTGCCATCTCACTGGCAAATACCGATATACTTTAAATTTTCAGTGATCTGACTAACTGATTTATTGATTTTGGATGACGTTATTTTATTGTTAGGTGCTTTCGGTCCACGGCGGTTATTAATTATTCCGCTAGCTTTGACGTCATCATTAACGTATTGTTTACATTTGCTTAAGTGAAAGATAAAGTGACTTGGTTAAAGAAGCAAGTGTTAAATCGGAGGATTTAGTGATAATTGCCTATTTAAATGCATTACAGACGTTTGGTTTAAAACCGGATTGCTGAGATTAACATTGGTTTTAGACCAAAGTTCGGTCTAAAACTCTAAGTTTAATAGTTTAAGTGGTAAGTTTGGTTTTAGACTACATAAGACCAATGTTTAGTGCCACTTTACGTTTTGCATTAATTAGGTCTTTGACCGAACTTTTGCTTTTAAACTCAGATTTTGGTGTTAGCGAAAGATAAAGTGACCCAGTGTTCAACGGCCTAGTTTTTTGACACCATCCGTACATCAGAGTGATGCATTAAATACTGCTGGTGACCCTTTTATGGAAATGGCACATTTTCAACAAGTCAAAATATTATGCTTTTCATTTCTGTTTCAACTGAACTTTATTCAGTACTTTACCTCGAACAGTGAAGTTGTTGAGAGGATCCTGCATGTCGTGCTCCGGCTTAGCCTTGAAGCCGTAAAAAGTTCCATCTTCACGAAGGATAAAGTAACGCTTGCGCCAGTTTTTGATATGTTCACCTAGACAATGCAGATACAGCCGAATTGTGTAAGAGCAAAATGCGGTGTTCACTCTAAAAACAACTTGTAATGCGGCGATGTCGACAGCAGTCATTTACTACTAATATGGTACACAACATTCGCAATTGACATTAGTGATGTGACGATTATCGAGATCAAGAGCCTGATATATTAGGAAAATTGAACGGAATCGAAATAGCAATTTTTTGGAGCAAGTGTTCTGATACCGTATCGCCTTAGTGATTAGTGACCAGTGATCAGAGCAGGTCACACACCCGCGAGTCCAATCACGTGGAGTGTGGAGGAGTTTATACTTCTGCGAATCCGATCACGCGGAGTGCAGAGAAGTTTACATCTCCAACTCCGAATATTGGGCAGAAAAATCGACATCGAATTCTTTATAAAAAATCAAATCAAAATTGAATCGAGAAGAAAAACCACAACCGTCACATCACTAATTGATGAGCTGTAAAACGTTGCCATTTGTAAGCATTACAAACCATAGCAAGTGGTCAAAGAATTTTGACAAGAGGCCGCATCTCAGGAGTGGGGGGGGGGGTTAATGTGACGTCAGCCAGTCAGGAGCAATGCAGTTGGCTGCAGCAGTCACACTCATGCCACGGCTGATCTTTTTTTGCTGCATACACCAAGTCCAAAGCAGTGACTCCCAATGCTTTTAACAGGCCAGACAACTCCAAAAATTGCCCTTTCCCCTTGGTGGATCTGGACTCCATCTAATACATGGTTCCTTTGGCCGACATGAACTGGCTTCCCAAATGGCATCTCAATCGGTTCAGCCATTTCTTCACAGTACACCAGTTGGGCTTGTGATGAACAAATCGTTGGTATAAATCCTACTCGGAGCAAAGCTGCGTAACAACCTTGGGCAAGTTGTTCACACCCATATGCCTCTGTCACCAAGCACAAGCAGTATAACTTGGTACCGGCCAAGGGGCGATAATGCTCTGCAACTGGGAAGGCAACTGCAGGCCTAGCGGAAAGTAATGACAACCTGCCGCCAGGTAAATGACCTACAGTCACCTGCGGGCTGACTGCCTGTTACATCGAGATCAGCTCCGGGCCCAACGCTTGGTAACGAGTATAAAAAGCCTTTACCTATTAGACTGGACATAACATACGTGAAACTTCTTAATTTAAATCTATTCAGAATAATACCACAATCGGTGCATACCTCTCTTCCACAGCCAGCCTTCCTTTGTAACCTTTATGTTTTCTTCTGCTGCGCTCATTGTTATCAATCAGCAGCAGACAGCAATGCAGGTGTACTGCGTGTGACCTGAATCACTGCAAGCGATCAGAAAAAACGCAGCTGTATTACATGCTTGCAGCAAATGTTACATTTCTGACTAACAACAACTACTTACAGAACAAAATAACTCAGCTATTAAGAAGTAATTGCATGACATTCTATCTCAGTTGATATTCTGTCAACTTCTGCGCAACTGCATAAACACGTAGTTCAGCTGTCGCTGAAAAACCCGCGTGACGCGCTGCATCACGGCAAAATTTTAAAACAGTCACACGACCATAACCACGCCCATTTAGGGGATGATATCATGATATGTCGTCCTTTTTGGTAAAATGGTAACATTAGATATAGCCTACCTGTACCTGTGTATGACCCGCTGTTAGTGAATTCGTGCTAAGTTGCACGAGGTACGGAGTAAGGAATGTTTCAAACAGCAATTTTAGTGACCTTCAAAGTCATTCAAAGAAATTGGCATTGGCACTGTTCGATAGCCCACATATGATTTCCTATTAGTCATCCATTGCAACTATGTCCCTGTCTCTGTCTTGCACCATTTCCAAGATATTATTACAGCTTGGCCGATCTACACATCGGACGTCGAAAATCAGCAACATCAGAGCATGCTAGAACATGTGAATCGGCGTCGCAGATCGTCGATATTAGTGTTGTTACGGTTTCAAAAATTTAGCCATGGGTCGGTTTCGGTAGGTTTTGCAAGAAAAACCGCGGTTTTCGGTTCGGTTTTGTCTGTCCCGTTTTCCCCATGTCGTCAATGTGGTGTGTTTACGTGGCCCACTGCACATCAAACCTGCAGCAGTACATTACATATTTCTGTGTATAACTCCAGTCGACAGCAGCAAGTATCCAACAGCGTGGGACTGGTGGCGTGAAAACCACCACCTGTACCCAACGTCACACGTGTTGCGAAACGCTACTTGTCTGGCTGTCTGCGCCACCGACATCCGTTGCTAGTGAGCATCTGTACAGCTCGGCGTCAAGCATGTTCACAGACA
>Ga0209780_1003705_pt1 | contig 11517 bp, 10 predicted proteins | sample WorMetexBAHAMAS2_FD_187384 | JGI IMG/M metagenome (GOLD analysis project Ga0209780, IMG submission 187384) | Marine gutless worms symbiont microbial communities from Max Planck institute for Marine Microbiology, Germany - Inanidrilus exumae... | ecosystem: Host-associated > Annelida > Digestive...
TTAATTCTGAACAATTCCTCAAGCAGCAATCATAAAACAGCAAAAGTTCCATACATGAATGAGAACAACAACAGGAGAAATCAATGGTTAACAGAATTCACACAAACTCATTCAACTCTGGCACCTGCTCACGTGTGGTATTGATTCATTCCACTTTCTAAGACCAAAAAATGAAAGTACGAAACCAGTTAGTGTATGGTTAAATTATCAGTGACAAAAGAAAATAACTACTCTGTTGTGAATAGGCAATCATTCTATGGACACCAACTAGTTTTAGGCCAGCCACCCCGTTAAGAACCAGAGGGTTTTGTTAGAGCAAAGTTGTTGCTGCCCGTATGCCCTTTCTGACGGCAAACAGTATATTTGAATTAGGGAAAAATGCTAGAGTTCTTCTCGACGGTGTTATCTACACTATTCCAACAACAACAACTCTATTGCTACTCTAAATACACTGTTAACTGAGGTCAAACAAAAAATGCAGAGGAAATATTTTAGTAGTTAGAAATAACAAAGAACCTTAAATAGTCAATGCCGCTGACATATATCATCTACCTGTCACCTTCCTCCATCGTCTTCTGCTTGCTCGTGGGACCACGGTGACGGACATGCATGCAGATTGAAGCCGTTGCACCGCAGCCATTGATGAAGTAGCACGACACATCGACGACAACCAGCAGTACAATCAGCACAGCAACAACAACACCAAAGACGACTCCGAGGCCTGCAGCTGGCGACCTACTGGCGCCCTCCACTGACTGCAAACGTTCATCTAAATTACACAAACAAGCACATACAATTGGAGACAGAAGTAGATAACCTTCTAGGTCAACTTTATGCAAGCTGCTATCATCAAACAAGTTGTTCTGCTTCAATGAGTCATCTAGTAATTGACAAAACACACCGACAGATGAGTTATTATTTATAAAAAACAAAATGTCAAGATAGTATTCAGTAATATGTCCCATTCAACACACATGGGTCATTTTTAGACTAAGTCTTTTTTTGCACATATGTGATTCATAACTTTCATTAAACACAAAAACACATTAAAAAGGCACTCTATATCAAAAGAACATAAAGCATGCTCAATTACTGTTGCTAGAAATTTAGCTGTGTAAAAGCTCATTTTTGATAACCACTTCAGTGAAAAGATGCCATACTAAACTCACTTCATCAAAACATGCTTGCTTTTAACGACGTTCAAAGATGAAAAATTTTAAGCTTAAACCAGAATGCAGTGAAATTTAGCTAGGAAAACAAAACTGAACACAAATGTTCAACTTAATACGACAGTTTAACATGTTTACATCACAAGCGAATACACGTCCGTTATTGGCCCAACAAATTCAGTCAACTGAATTTACATTAACCCGCATTTTTATTAAACTCTTTTATACAGGATCACCTAATACAGTTAACGAGTGCCAGGTTAGTTTTGGCTTTCTTCCTGCTAAATATCAGATATTCATTCGCACTGCTAAATTTTCCGCACTGCTAAATTTCTGCAAACGTTTATTGCAACAGAAAATAATCTATGTACACTGTTTGTTAGTGATGCATGCCAGTTGCATGGCATATTCATGCAATTCAGGAAAAATATTCAAACTGCATGTTAGTTGCACAATGCCGTTTATAACTAAGTTTTTATAATTAATGTGTGATGTACTGCTTCTGTATATTGTCCATAGATTGTTTTTGTCCTTGTTTACTATAGTTAAGTTTCTATCTTTCTTATGTGCTACCATTTATGGCAAATAAAGATACATATAAAGTGTTGAGAAGCAGAAGTATGCATGAATGACGTGCAATTGCAAAATTATTATTATGCACTCGTGATATGTCAAACACAGAAACAATAGGCACTGTTTATCATAGTAGCAAAGGAAGACCATAAAGTGTGCCACACCAAACATGCGACATGCAAAACATGCAACTTCTCCAACTCATCAATCACTATATACGAACAACTGTTACAGTTTGCATTCACTAGCATTTTGACAGTCGAGGAAACGATGTTGCAAACGCGACCCTTATGCAGTAGTGTTTTTATAAATGCAGACAAGAAAACCAGACTATTATGCCATCCATGAATGTATTCTGTACAATGTAGAGTTTGGCGACAGCCAGTGACTTAGTCAAAATTAGAATTGGTAGAACTGTATGCCACACATGTAATTAAAGTCAATTTTCGTCCAATGCAAATTGCGCTATGTGCATCAAGTGCAAATAATACTTTTGTTATCATTAGAAAATTTAATTTTTATGTGGATTAAATTAACCTATATGCAAACACAAACTAAACCACAACCATTGTGCATATATATAGCAATAGTCTTTAAAGATCAAAAAATAACTTTGATTCATACTTTCATATGCATACTTAACCACTAGATTAACTAAAAGTCTGCATGCAAAATGAGATAGCAAGTCCAAGTGGACAAAGCACAATTAATGCAGTTCCTTTATACCAGAGAATAAAGTCACAGTAGTATCAGGGGACATTTTCACATCAAACGACTGAGTCATCCCTATGCAAGTAACCAGATTCACAATTTACTAAGACTCTACATCACACAAATAAGTTGACAGACGCAATGTGAAGTTCCACTACAAAATGAACAAGGAAAAAACACTATCACAGTAGAATATAAGAAAATGAAACACTAAAACCCTATAGATTATGTTAAATTACATGTATAATGCAGATGTGTTCCTAAGAACAATATTAATTTAGAAGGCAGAAGCTACCAGCGCAATAAAGTAATGCCTACCATGATCATGTGACGTCATGTCTTTGTGATCTCCAGCAGCTGGTTGAACATATGACAGCAAACAGTATCAACAAATTACTTTAAGAATACTCCAATGCATGGCTTTTACAGCAATACTTAGCTACAATAAAGTCACGCTGCCTGTTCCATGGTGAAAAATAAACTTCAAGCTCCTATATAGGAAACACCAGTCTCAACCTGCGTACAGCAAATCAAAGGAAGCAACACAACACTGGCAATACTGATGGTAAGTAGGCCATCCAAACTCGAATTCCGAGTCCGGCATTCAGTGTTCAAGTACGGTAGTTATCAAAATTCTGCAAATCAGTCGGTAACTTAGCTAAGCAAACGTTGGTTCTGAAAAACAGGACAGCAGTATCTTCAAGTATTCCGAAAGTGTACTCCATGCTAGTCAAACAATGTTAAACTAATTATTTAATCGCTGAAATCTGTGTTAAAGTCCCATAATATGTGAACAACTTTAATATAACATTTCTTTTCACAGAACCACTAATGCGAATGCAGTGCTTTTTTCGTTAACGAAAACAAAAACAGTGACAAAAATATTTTGCATTATTGTCAAAGAGATGAAAACTAAACTAAAACAAAAACAAAGGACAAAAATTAAATCAGAAGTAACAAAGGATGAAGATACGAGACACAAAGTTCGGCATGTACTGCTAGCGTGTGTTTGGCAAGCATTGATGCCATTTGTACCTGTTCAACAGCTTGACTTGTGTGTAAAATTGACAGCATACTGACTGCATGTTGACTAGGCAGTCTGGCTAACGTAACACATTTTAGTAAACAAAAATTAGCTCCATATGGGGACTGATGGTCGACTCTTTGTAACTGACCTTTGTGCCAACTTCAAAGTCACATGACATAAAAACTAGGCCGAATATCAAAAATCCGGCCCGATCAAATTTTGATACTGTGCCCCAGTTTAAGAATCTGTGGTCAGTTGCCAGCTCCCATTGTAAATGGCGGAGGAGATAGCTTTTGTAAACGGCCGGATTTCCAACTTTGAAGGGCTTGTGACCTTGACCTTGGATCGGGTCATACTGCATACAGTCATGCATCACTCATCGACCTCTACCTACATGCCAAATTTCACTGAAATCAAAGAAACTTTGTGTGGACGGACGGACGTATGTACGTATGCATGCACGGACGGAAGGATGGATGGACATATATTTGAGACCGGCTTTATTAGGTCGACTCTGTCGAAGACTCGACCTAAAAACTATAACAGAAATTAACATTACCAAATAAAATAAAACAAAAATGATCACTGCTTATGACTAAAATCAAAAAAGCCAGCCAACTAAAAGCACTGTATGCATAGTGTACAACCATGTAATACACTTCTCAGAGCTGCACAACAGAGAAGAGACAAATGGGTACAGATTTTCGCAAAAAGGACATATTACGTCCATTTTATTATCAATTAAATATATAACTACAGACTGAACTGCAGTCGCATACACCTTTACTATACGGTAATTCACTGTGTCCCGAACCCACTCTTTAACACTGATTATTGATAATACCTGTAATGTGATTAGTGCCTGGTAAATCACGTTCACAAACACAATGTTCTTCTGTGGCAAGTTACATGGATACTAGCTGCCGTTTTTTTGTATCAGTTCTGTCCATTCTCGAGGCTTGCATAAGCCAAGAAAGAGTCTCAGTATTGCAGTTACATTACAGTAATCCCATGTCTCAAATCAAAGATTACACGGTGGTCAGACAAAATAAGAGTGATACAGGCATGTAGAAGTCACTGGCAGTGTTCATCGCAATCAGGAAGATATTAACACCTCTTCCCGTAAAATATCACAAACATTTACATCATTTAACCCGCATCAAACGTTCATCAAGCAGAGAAAAGTCCATCTAAACAAATCACTTATAAAATATGAAACCAGCAGAGAACAACTCGTAGCTACAAATACAGAGCCAGTGCTAAGCACACAAAATTATCTACAGCATCTACCATTCACACGTTAGCACTTTGCAAATAAATATATCTTAAATGTACTGCATCAAGATTGTCTCGTAATGCTAGGACTATTATAATATAATGCTATAAAAACAGAATACTTAATATAAAATATTGCCCAAATCTGTAATGTGCTCCAAGCTACTTTGTATATACATCTTAACATAATGAATATCAATGTAAACAAGAATTGTCAGCTGGTCATCGCAGTGACACGGTGAATTGTCGTCAGTCACAGTTCCTCCAAGCAAGTGCACAGAGACAGAACATCGTCATGCAGCCCTATCAATCAGTGCCTATTCATTTACAGCATTTTATAAACGTTTTACTTACTTAATTACTTACTAACCAAATTCTAATATGGCAGATTTCTTCACTTCGTCAGTAACTGCTGCAATAACGCTGCATTCAGTGCATTTCCAAGCAGTAAGACAACTACAATAATATCTTTGAGCCTAATCTGTAATATGTACATCATTAAATGCAGAAACTCAACAAATATTACACAGAGTCTTTCGTAACTGAAGTGTTGTTACATTAGTAAACTGGTTGGGAAGAGCTAACATCCATGGCACACCAGCTAAGCAACGAACACTCACTTGGGCAATTCTTGCTGGCCTATGTGAGCCATAAGTGGCATCCAAATAACACCCAAATTTGTCCAAGGGTTTGCTCAAGGCCGGAAATGTTGCCTCTCCCATTGGCTTGTAACACAACACTATCATAAAGTATTATTATTGTTGTTATTATTACAAACAACTATTACTAGAATGCCATGTAGTCTAAAAAAACATTGAGAGCACTTAACAACAACAAACAAGTATTAATGTAACTTGGCAAGAGGCCGCATCGCTGTCTCCCCTTGCGGCAGCAAATATTTTCATCCGTACGTGGCGGAGGCTGGTGAACAATGCACAGTTACTTCTGCATAGGAACGTTACAATCAGCTGGCACATGCCCACATAAAAATGCTCCTTCCTGTGGCGGCATACTAGGCCTAGATACAGCTCTCTGCTGTTACAGTGTTATATGTAATCTTCTAGCCAACTTACTTATTGTTATATGTAATCTTCTAGCCAACTTACTTATGGCACAGTTCAGGAGACTATCGATGACATTACTTTATGTGACGTGTACATTTTCGTTTACATTTCTCTGGTTATGGCATGCGTTCTGTCATGTTACAAATAAACGAACATGATGATGATGATGATGGACCCCATCTAATACATGGTTCCTTCAACCAACATGTTGAATCAGCGCCCAAAGATCACTGATAGGTCAGCCATTTTTGCACAGCTCATCCGAGTGCACGACACACAGACATACACACACACAGACATGCGACACCTGTAGCAACAGGCCGCATCTCTGCACTTTGTGCAGGTGATGCGGTGTAAAAACTAACACTGAGTGTCAAACAGGTTAACAGCAGCGAGTGAACATGTCTGGCAACCACAAGTGGCGCCACCTGTTATCAAGGGCCAATGCAAGAAACATTCCTGCCCTACAACTGTTCACATCCATGCACAACACTTTTAGCAGAAAAATTCAAATGCTGTAAAGTGTCTTCTTACGTGAGAAATCCTGTTCTATCATTACCATTCAAGTAACTCCAGTCACAGTTTAGACAAACATGAAAACAATAAGTTTTCAGAATACATTTCCTCTAACTGTTTGACTGTTGCAGTTTTCACAGGTTAGCCATGTTCCGAGTCTCCCCACGTCTTTGGCATTTCTGCAGTAGATTTCCTACAGATAGAGTGTGTTTTACCTGTCACCCAACCAAAACATTCAATGAAATAAATTAACCAAGACTAATCCATTGCCATTTGTATCACAGCAACAAAGCGACATCAACGAATCTTTAGAAAGAAGAGAATAGGCTGATAAGTTGCTAAAACTACTATTGTTAGTAATTTTTCTAAATCCACTAAAAATTTGAAACGACTGTGCCATTTGTTAAGCAAGGACATTATGTGACTACTCTACGTAGCTGGCTCTGTTCTAATCATGGGAATAATAAAATCAACTGCTTAACTTCCGACTAATCCGGAGTTCTGGATCTTGTGTTTTGAGACCAAAAATGATGACCGTACATCTGGGACAGAGAACAAGACCAAAACAATAGGATCAAGACCAAGGCCGACACATTCATAAGGTACACTTTTTGTTTTCCAGGAGATGACCTGGCTATTGAGGCCACCGGAAAATAAATTATCTGGATGTTTTGTCACATCTGTCATTATATAATTACTAAACAACACAAACATACTACTGGACAAATAGTCATCCATCCACAGCAGACAGCGTATTAAAAACAGCGGTTTGGGTTGACATCAAAACAAAATGAAAATGTACAACAACATGCATGCTATGTGCACAGAGGAATGATACAGGCATTAATGATGCATTTGTTAACAGAACACTACAACTGCTATTCGACGCCATTCCAAACAGAAATAAATAAAACACAGCAGCTCAATAAGACAGTTAATCTGGCCGGCATGAGATCTGTGGCAGATCCCGGTGATTCATCAACACTGGCTGGTGAGATCACTGATAGTGCTATGTGACCAAAACACAATTGCACAATACAACCTGTACTGACAGACGCAAGTGAGAACATGTCACTACAACTACTGGCACAAATTACTGCCACAGGAGACTGCAAGTTATTCATTTTAGTCACTTACTCACTCATAAAGTCCTTTTCAGATGACTACATGAAAACAAAGTATCTCAAGAGTATAAAAAGGAAAGACCAGCAAAACGTTTTTGAAAAGACCACAAAATACACTTTAAGAGCACACGCCAGATCAAGTCATCATTTAATTCCACCACTGCACATGCTACTGTCACAATAATTACCATAATTATCATTCCTTTAAGCTACCACTACAACATTCCATCTGTGATCATATTACTGCACATGCTCGCATAATGCTTGGAGAATTAAAATCATACAAGTGACGCATTTCACGTGCTTTTATTTGTTGCCACAATATACTGTACTAGCAAACTTGCCTACGACAGGGATTCTCAAGCAGGCAGTATTATCCCATGGGTATTTCAAGATTTCAGGGGGGAACTGAGACCACAGATAGGCAGAATCGAACTACTGGAATATTGACCTTTTAGCCAAAGTAATCCAAATTATTGTCTAGCCAGGGCCAAACTGTGTCAGAGCTGTACTAGAACCTAATCCCATATAGCATATAACACAGACTATCTAGATGGCACACCTTAATCAAGACCCATACAATATTTCACCCTTTCACTGCTTAACATCCCGATCCCAATCAGTTACGTAATTCTATTCAACATTTTATATTGCTATTAAATATGTAAAACTACACTATAAGAATAATCCACAAAAATGTATATGTGCAGACAAAAATCTCAACTATCGCAGAGAGACCATGTGACGCACTATATCAGTTGAAATATTGACAACTGCTGCAAACGTTTAGGAAAATTGCCACTGGTAAAGACTGCTAAGTAAGTAAATAATGAGGGCCATACTCATCTCTAAAGTACTCAGGTATGGTACGTGTTAACGAGGGATCACAGTTATACCCGCCACCCGCATGTTTATCCACAAATGGAATGAGCCATCCTGCATTTACTCCCCAGCTGCAGAGCATCACCACACTTTGGCCGGTACTCATTTCCCATTCTTATAATACCTTGTAGATGCAAGATGCACACTCGGTCATGGCTTGCCTGTTAATCTGGTTAAATCCAAACTACACAAAATGACATTCATCAATAGACTGATATTAGATTATTGCTAATGATTACTGTGATCGATGGACAGACGGTCAGACCGAGAGCCACAGCATATACTGCAGTAGCACAGTGTCACGCGGTAAAAATAAAATATATTCATTACTACCTGCCTCTTATATCGAACACACCTTTTGAATCAATCTTGAAAAGAGGGGTTAACATTATGATATATGATGAATAGGGTGCATAGGGCAAAAAGCTCAGAACCACCGGTTTACAACAACTGAAGTTGCTACCCCACACGTCAAGTAATACTGACTGGCACTCTTGAATCAGCTATCAACGTTGTCATCATCATCATCACTATCATCCAAACGCCTTGACTGATTCAACACTGTTGGTTTGCCATTCAAAAAGGGCAGTTGGCCCGTAAAACAATCGAACGCCCACAATCGCAGTCCCTCCTCCGCTTGAGGACCCTGCCTACAGAGGCATGATATATACTATATCAAAGACGTTCTGGTGCACTTACTGCTGTACGTTGTGGTGACAAATCGGGACGTTGTAAAGATGAATCGCTGATTTGCTTCCGACCATCCTTTATCATTACACGCTGTTATTTCGACCTCATATGATGTTCTGGGTGAAAGGCCGGGGATACGATGCTCCAGCGTTGGCACCATTGCACTGTCCACTAGCATTGGTTCTTTCCAGTCAGACGATGGTTCAACAGTGCTATTTACAGTGCCTTTCACAATCACCTAACAACAATGGCGTCATGTTAACAACTGTAGCTGCATTGCCAATGATGCCATGATAACAACAACAACAGACTCAATTCGCAGCTCTCACTGCAGGACTAGATGGTATTTGATTAACTGAAGCAATCAATTATACACTGACACTAATATCAGTCTGATAATGTATACTATAAATTTGCCAGACACTGTAATGCTCGGTGGAGCTTATGATGAAAGTAGAGCTTCTTCAGTAGGACTATGGGGTCACACAATTTGTTGTAGTGGTTGGCAGACTTGCAGCAGCAGCAGCAGTGGTGTAGTCTATTTGTGCTGAAGGCAGGTATTAGGTCCTCGAAGACTGGCTTTGAACTCAAGGACACCTCGAGGACAAATTTTGGTGGCCGTGGCCCCAATGGTGCCTGGCTTCGGCCTCTAACATGTCTGGCCTTGGCCTGAAAGAAGCCTCGCGAGCCTTGGCCTTGCCTTAAAGCCTTGGTCTCAATAAAATCTGTTCTACATAGTTCTCTAGCCTGATGCATAATTGTGACTGATTATTTCCATATTGCTCGCAAACTAAACTTAAAGAGGAACGGATAAATTTTACGATTAATGCACGCTTCAGTTATTCTTCCCATTAATCGTAAAAAAATTTATCCGTTCCTCTTTAAGTTCAGTTTGCAAGCAATTTGGAAATAATTAAGTCACAATTATGCCATTTAATAACCGGAAATTAAATTCGGTCCAACTTTATGACAAAGAAGTAAATTTAAGTGAAATCAGTCCTTTGTAGCTAAATTCATACAGCTATAACGGCCCATACAATGTATTGTCAATGGGGAAAAACCCCAAATTACCCCCTTCCCCTTGGGATTGCGTCGCCCCACCTAAGGAGGACCGAGTTGCGGCCACAGGCAACATGCACAAGAAATTTGGTAAAGATCGCGCATGTGGTTCAGGAGATATGCTCACGGACCGACATACACAGACACACACAGACAATACTTCGCCATCGCTCCCACAGGCAAAGTAAATATCAAATAGGTTAACTGGAAAACACCTAGTACACTAAGGACACATACATGCAAGTTACACAATTACACTTTATTAAATAAAGGCAACTAGAAAGTGTGGCGATTTAATTTACAGTATAACATGTGGGTATAACTGTGACTTGCACAGAACAAAACATACTGGACTAAAATAATTGCAAGTACCAAGCACTTCTGAGGATAACATCAAAAGGACGGCTATAGCAAAGACCTCAACATCAATATCATCAACATCAGTATGTAACACAGAAACATATAGAAACAGTCACTTTGACTGCACTAAGGAGGTAGCATACCGGTCTTATCCTAATACGATAATGAGTGATTGGAAGGCCACCATCATCCGGGACTTCCCAATAAACTCGGTAACTATTGGGCTGAGTACTTCCGTGACTCGAAGCTATCACAACTGGACTTGGCTGACCTGTACACAACATGTTCAGACTAAACTTTATCACTTACTTTTAATTTGTCAACACTTGCATAAACAAGAACAAGCACTAATAAGCAGTGAGAAGCTGATCTTATGTGATTACACCAGCCAGCGACCGCAGAGGGACCGCACGATGCACTATGTTAGTAAATCCGTGCTATATGTTTTACAAGTTCTGGGAGTTATAAAGGTTCCAAACCGCAAAACTGACCTTCAAGGTTATTCAATAGCATTGGCAATAATGCAATTCGATAGGCCACATACGATTTCCTATTAGTCTTCCATTGCAACTATGTCTCTATCTTGCACTCTTTCCAAGATATTATCACTTATTTCCCAAAATTTAAAGAGGTCATGTGACTATGGACACATCCATTTTGGGAGTAATATATCACGCATGCACTCATACTCCTCTGTATCAATCGGCACACGAAATTTGAAGTGTCTAGCTTCGCCAATTACTAAGTTATGATTGGGGGCAAAATTAAAAAATGGGTGACGTGACCCTGGCCACGACCCTTTCATGGGTGGTTTATCACCACAGGCTAGGATTTGATACAGTCTACCTAAATGCAAAATTTGACGATTCTAGCTTCAGCCATGCCAGAGATATCATTCGGGGCAACAAAATTAAAAGTGGGTCATGTAACCCTAACCACGCCTCTTTTAAGGGTGATTTTTCATCCTTATGCTGGGACTATTTTGTATTTCAAATATGGCATTCATGATTGCTCACAGAGCAGTGACAGCGACGAGATATCCAGCTTGTTCAGTTTGTGAGTCATAC
>Ga0209780_1003706_pt1 | contig 11517 bp, 7 predicted proteins | sample WorMetexBAHAMAS2_FD_187384 | JGI IMG/M metagenome (GOLD analysis project Ga0209780, IMG submission 187384) | Marine gutless worms symbiont microbial communities from Max Planck institute for Marine Microbiology, Germany - Inanidrilus exumae... | ecosystem: Host-associated > Annelida > Digestive...
AATGTAAGTTACTGCAAAAGTGTTTCTTAGGTTCAAAAAGGACGTTTTACATCGGTGAAAATTGTAATACTGTCCAGCGTTTGTTAGTACCATGCACACACCAACAACTCAATAGCAACCGCGAAATTTATTATCGTCATGATAAGGAACGTGGAAAGAGGTAGCAAGAAGCAATGAATTTAGGTATTTACAGTTTTTAAAAAGTGGGACCAGCCCACCCACTCTAAAATTCAAACGAGGAGAATGGGAAGGGCAGGGGTGCAAAGGAAGGGGGGATGATCAAGGAGGGGAAGATCACACACAAGTGGACATTGTAAAGGTCATGTTTAAAAGGCATAATAATGTTGTAGCAACTAATGTTACATATTGAAATATACCTTTAGGATCAAATGTGATCACATCTTAAACATACTGTATGTGTTAGAAACAGGTCTACTAGACAACTAGGTCTACATATACTGATTTGATTGACAGTTTCCACGAGTGTATATATAGACAGGTGTTAAGTTAAGGATCGCCAACGATACAGTCAAAATAAACACCATTCCCATACTAACAAATATGAACTTTGATAGTTAACATCTACCACAAATTTCGGATTCAATACGACAAATGTGCGAAATCCCAAGGTTACGAATGCAGCAGCACTCCAGCTTATTTCACATGCAGTGTTCACCTTGGCCGAGCACACGGCACTGGGTTGTCGTACCAACAGAATACTAATAAATGTAGCAATGATAATAACAACAAGAATAATTATCATAATAATAATAATAATACAAAACCAAAAAATACAAACACATCATGTTTGTCACTACAAATGAAATACATCATATTCGTAACTTTTAACCTAATAGAGGTAGATGGGAAATGGCCTATGTAGCTTAATACGAGCATAGTAAACGCAGACTATAAGAGTTAATCAAGTATTACTCAAAGTAATCGAGTATTACTCGAGAGTAAATGTTATCAAAATACACAGTGAGTCAAAAAAACAATACATTTGACTTTTGATCATAATTTCGGCAAATGTTGACCGACTTACAACATTCTTACACTGTCATATTCCTGAGTACATTCTGCACATACATATTATAAAGATTATCCACCTCACCTTAAATATGTTTCTACACTAGTAACACTACGACTGGTGACGCCAGGATTTGGTGCCAGGAGGGGCACAAAAGTTACTGGATGTTTACAAGAGGCCACTGTCGACATATGGGCGATGTCAGACTTTGTATATGTCGAGGTACATTAAAAATAAACTGTTGTAAGTCTAGGAGGCACGTGCCCCATAGCTGGCAACGCCAGTGTACACTACCTTGTGTAACGTAACAATTACAACTGCTGCCGATTTCAATTGCATATTGCATGTATTCATCTTGCAAGATACGAGGCCACCTTAATAGTTCAGGTCTGAATCATCTGACTATAAACCTGGAAAACAATGCAGCAGTGTTTAGAAGAGGATCTGTGTAAGTAACTAAGTGTTTATTTGTGATGTCAGCGAACTGAAGCAGTGGATGATTGACGTGTGAATTGCGCTGTAGCAGACAGTCATCGATGAAGCTCACACCAGTAAATGGTATAAATGTCTGCGAGCTTGTGTTTGTATTTATCTGGTAGGTGTACTACAAACACTACTGTCACCTTCTGACAACGGCGATGTCATTTGTTGCAAATTGTTGCATAAACTTTACGGAGTTTGTCGTCAAATCAAATTCCCAAAGTTCTTGCATTATCTGCATTCTGTGTTTCGTACTTTGCACAAAAAATAAGTAAATCATCAGTGTGATTATTTTGTAAAATTCATCATATACATGATGAATTCTACATCTACATCTAGAATTCATCATCTACATGTTGTTAACTTTTGTTAACTATCAAGCAAAAATCGAGTAATTTGGATAGTATGAGCCATTATTTTAGATTTTTTGAATTTCACTAGGTGTTGTAGATACACAGTTAAGGTGAGGCGGAAGATCCAGTAATAGTTACATATAGTTTGCTTGGAAATCTGTCAGTAAAGGAATGTTGAAAATCGGTCTACATTTTCCGATCAAAAGTCTAGTTCCGGTATTGTTTTTTGACTCAGCGTAGAAGCAAATTGGAATTTAAGCAAGTTATGTGAACTGATTGTGACTGTTTCAGTAGACACGTTCAGGACTCGCCAAAAATGCAACTGAGATTATTGGTGTACCAATTCACGATTAAAACTATATTCTACAAACATTTTAAGCCGATGACAATTCTGCGATTTAATGTAACAGACAGACGGAGAAACAGCATCGGCAAATAAAAATCAAATCACACAATATTTGATTTTTCTCTGTGTTCAAGTGCCACCGACAGCCATTTCTCGGCAATGCGAATTTTGGTTCTACTGGCTAACTTTCTGTTAAGTTGGACCGGCAAAGCATGGTTGTTTTTATAGGCAAAATACCCCACTTGACAACCAACAAAGTGTCAAGCACTGAATGTACAGCCACACAGCCATTACCATAATTACTGCTACTACTACTATTGCATCTTTGTTACTGGCCCGCCTAATGGGCCAGTATTGTTTTGCACGCTGTCGTCTGTCGGCGTCATCTGTCGTCGTCTGTAACACGCGTGGGTGGTCGGCCGCCGCCTGGCCGGGCGCGTGACCGGTCTAGCGGCCGACAATGCATGGCGGGACAGTACGGTTACGTCCCGTTAGGACGACACCTTGTTTAACTGGCGTTGTTTTCAGGAGTAACTCTGGGTCCAACAACAGAAAAACTTGTAGGGATAATCAAATCAAAGCCGGATTCTACTTCCTGTCACCCAATTAACCATGTCAACGTAAGAAATACGAACAGTATGGTAGACCATCACACGTTGTCAGCACAGAATAAAGCGCACGATCCTCACAACATACTTACGACAAAACTACAAAACTGAAAACTACACGTCAAATAGCAGATGTCGACGACGATGCAGCAAATAAGGCACAACGGTACCGATATATCAACGATCACACGCAAGAATCAATAAGAACATTTGTCGTGCCACCGGCATTATAGCACACACACACAGATCGTTTCAAAAATATTTCGTTGTTCTATATTCACATAACCGGCTGATAGTCAAGGCCACTGGTTATCATGCGAGAAATACTTCCATTTTGGGGTCAAATAGACACCGTCCTTTACCAGGTTTGAATGACACATGCAATACAGCGAAAACATGTCATATCTAGTCCGAACGAATAATCAACTTAAGCTCTTTTGCTGAAGCCAATGAACAACAATGCGCAAACGAACAGAAAATAGCTCGTCCTATCTTTGGCGAGGTAGTAGCTGAAACCTGAAAAAAAGTTTAACGGCCAATTTTAATGCTATACACGGACAGTAATGATCAACATCAATAACTTTTAAAATTAACGAGGACAATTTCTCCCGTTGTTTCTTGTGAATGACTGCATTAAATGTGCCTGTCAAAATTCAGCATTTAGTTGGTTGGAGTTTAACGTCCCCTTTCAGCACAAATATGGCTATATAGGCTATATCAGAGACGAAAGGTCAGGAATGGAGAGCTACCCTACCCAATGAAGGAAAGCCAGCGATATATTAACCTCAATCCCGGCCGCCTTTTTGTTCAGCAGCCACCCAACAGGGAAAGGGATCGAGAGGCTCATTTAAATTCAGCAACACAACAGGCTACGCTATAGTTCTACAACATTTGAAAACAATGTCTTTTCAGTAACTGCCACCAAGCTCGTAGGCGAGCACGTAGATCGCATCAACGAACGCAGAACACATTACGCAGATTCGAGACAAACCAGACGCAAATGTGCAGCGGCCTGCGACGTGCACATAATATATACAGAAGATGCAAGTTACTACAGGGTGCCCACTGTCAATAACCAACAAAACTATAGGAAATATGGTGAAAATATAGGAACAATTTCTGTATAAAATGCATCAAATGTAACATAAATAAAGCCGCCATTTATCTGCTAGACCCCAGCCAACGTCCAACAGTGTGCCAGACAACCAGATATTAAACATAATCTGGCCCCATTGTTATCCTATTGATCCTGTTTACCCAAGAATTCCTAGAAATAGCCTAAATTACAACAACAAATCAAGTAAATCAATAACATACCCGACTAACACCACGGGCAACCCGAACGATCAGTACGGTACATCCAAAACTAGCGTCGCACGTGCAACATGCAACACGGTCAAAAATTCTTAGAATATAGTATAATATAAGACTTTTTTTGAAATATAGGAAAGGCTTAAAATATAGGAATTAAATAGGAATATAGGAACGAGTGGGCACCCTGGTTACTATCAGAAAAAAGATAAGCAGTACGAGTAACAAGGAGAAAAATTGTATGAACAGTATACATGAGAACCAAAGGGTCCGTTTATGTTACCTTGCACATCAGATAAATTCCCCAAGCATACAGCTATCAGCGGTCAGTTTGAAAAATGCTGAAACAACGATGCATATGCACGACTAAAAACTGAACAGGACACACTTGGAACATCACACATTCACGATGTCTATAAGTCATCCACCTGTCGGTAGGCTGCCATTACTTACTGCCAGGCCTGTGGTTACCTTCCCAGTCGCAGAGCATCACTGCCCCTTGGCCGGTACCAAGTTATACTGCTTGGTGACAGAAGCACATAGGCATGAACAACTTGCCCAAGGTTGTTACGCAACCTTTGCCCCGATTTGGATTTGAACCCACAACCTGTTGATCGCAAGTCCAACACTCTACCCATCCAGTGGCGGCGTGGCGAAGTGGTAGCATCGTTGGTCTCGATCAACGAGGTTAACCTACGCTGAGCCTGGTTAGTACTGGGATGGGTGACCGTGTCCGGGTTCGACTCCCGGAGGCGGCATTTTACTTCGGTATGTAACCAACCACGCAGGTAGACTCAGCTTTCTACCCTCCGTGGTACGGTAAAATGAGTACCAGCCAAATGGCGGTGATGCTCTGTGGCTTGGGAGTAAAGGCAGGCATAGTGTAATTTGCAGGTAAAACTGTGTGATCCATGTCTGAGTGCATTAGAGGTACTTACGACGACGCGCTATACAAATCGACGTATACTTTACTTTGTGCCACGCTTTGACTGACAGTTTAGCATTACACAGCAAATACTGACATACATAAGTACAACGCAACATACAATATTGAATGTATGTTTTAAAATAAACTAAAGTTTTCTGCACACCGACTGACATTAGCAGTCTCTTCTGCAACCATACACTTCGAGATGTATCACAGCGCGTCAAAAAACCCAGCACAAATCAAAGTTCTACATCAAAACACAATACAGTGTATCGCATAATAGCAACTGCCAGAACAGTATCATACAGTCAACGGCAATATTACACAGTATGTTCCAAAAATGGCGCTTTGACATCGCTCAACATCACAGTGCCAATTTACAACGTGTTGTTTCAAAATTACGTGCAGTACCTGAAGTTCATTGGTCGGTCAGGATTTAGTGACATATAAAATGCAATTTAAGGTATATAGCACCTTCAGGAATACAATTCATCATACAGACCACACACGTAGCTTTTCTCAGTGCCACGAACCGTCCCTGATTTGCTTGCAACTTGCGATGCAGTATAAATCTGTTTGGAACGTCCGATACAAGTTCGTATTTTTGATAAAGTCTAAGACATTTTCTCAAGTGAAGTAATGCATAAGTAACGCACAGCAAAGCAGAACTGCAAGGCATCTACCAAAGCCGGCATTAACTGCAATTTTGTACACCACTACATCTACACTTTACTTGGTAATTTTGACGTCATTTGACGCATGAAAGAAACTCGATCGGCAAACAGTCGATAGCTTACTCAGACAGTGACATACTCTTCTTCAAACTTACGTCCGAGCTCTGGGCAAACGTTCTCAGCACAGACTGCGACAATCTTGTATCGGACTAAGTGCATCTGCATGTTCCTGTAGAATATCATGACATTACAGCAAAGTATACATAAGAAGTAAGCCAGACGCTATGGACCACTTTTTTGGAACACAAAAATATATATGTGGTGGCATGTAAAAATCAACGTTAGTCAAAAAGGTATCAAATACTTTAGGTAATACAACGTAATGTTTAAAGTGCGGTGGACTTAAATGTCAAGTTTATTTTAAAAATGCAAATCCACTGCTGCTTGGGGCAAAGAATCACGAAAATCAGTCAGCATGAGGCAAAGTTTTGGCAAGATTAAAGTGGCACCCTTTTCGACCCACGGTGGCAATGGCTCGTTTTCTGAGCCACCACCTACATGGTTGCACATCAATTCCTCGTACACTGCAATCACTTGTCAAGGCATAGCAACGACAAAACTAACACAGATAACCACAGAAAATACATTGTCAAGACTCCACAGTCAGCGACACAGAAAAATGTGAAGATCTTTTCAGCACACCCCCCAAAGATCATGGCTGATTAACTGAGTTAACGTTTTAAATCACACCCAACACAAAATAGGTCATTTCAGAGACGTTCTTCCCAGCTAGTCTCTTGGCTTAGTATTAAAAAACAAAATCTAACAGAACGAAAGCAAACATGCATCTGTAACAAAATATATTACAACATAAAATAAACCCCAAAAACTAAAGCCGGGTATGGTCGCCTCCTACGACCTCCGTCTACGAAACGTAATGGGACTAGTCTGGAATTAGATAAGTAATGGAAGTAAATAAGTAAGGAAGAATTATAAGAAAATAAGGAAGTAAGGACGGAAGGCAGTGAAGTAAATGAACAATTTATACAGCGAGGAAATCAGCAAATGAATGAGAGCGCATTACCGCCCTGAAAACAATAAGACGTGGTGGAACTATTGTAAATTTATTGCAAAGTCTCAAGAGCGAAAAAAATTTTGAAAATCGTTGGCATTCTGTAAAGTTATCAGCAAGAGTACAGAATATAGAGGTATCTTTCTAACTTACAGTGGCTGATGACCTGTTTTTGTCTCACCCTATACTTTATTCTCAGCAAAACGCTCCACATTACTATGAACTATGGTACAGCGGACAACACCGTATGATTTGGCAAGATAACATACCCAACGCCACAGCGTAAGTACAGCCACAAACGAAACCTCCGGGCAAGAACAGCTTTCCGAAGATAAACAACAAAACGTAATAAAACACCTGCAATCTTGTACAATGGTAAAAAATACATGACACGAAGTCATCACTACTAGCCGTGATGCTTGTTCTCGACCTCATCAGCTCTATATGAGATCACGTCCGCTCAGTGCTACTTCAATGCGAACAGCAATATGTGACAGCAAATATCCGACAAAAATTGCACAGCATACTTTTACCATTAAGAATCTGATTTTGTACTTGCCAAAACTAAAGTGAATAAGATTTTTAAACGTCTAATTATGTAACGTTTAAACCAACGAACATCGAGGTAATTGATAACCTGGCATTCACAACCAGTGCAATGTAATGTAGTGAAATCTTCAGTGCTTACAAAATCAGACCCACAAGATAGTCATGGATCAGCAGTTTTTATACAGAGTTGCTATTTCAGGCAGAACATGCTTCCTACTTCACGAGAAAAAAACTATATATTAAAACCAGTTTGTTATTTATGCAATAATACAAATACGATTTGCATTATTTTTTAATAAATTGTACCAGTGGATAATGTTCTACCAGTTCTGAGTCTTCACTTTCCATTACCTTACAAGAGTTCAATGGCGGTACTTTTAACAAACAATAGTGCACTTCATTAGCATCACGTACGCAGAAAATCTGTGGAATTTTTCGATGCGCGGGGCAGCTGCCGGGCAGTTGTAGTTTCAGCGTGATGCGGACGACGGGAATGACGGAACGAATTCGTTGAGAATCTCCCTCGCCAGCTCGAGGTTGTTCTTGGCGAGTTTCAGAGCTCGACGCGCGTTGACGTTGTCGAAGCCCTCGGCGATAAGCCGACTGAGGTTGTGCTCCATCGCGCTGCCCGCTAGGGCCGAGTCGACACTTGAAGTGGCGCTGACGGGGGCATGGTGCCTTGCCGGCAGCGGCGGCACTGAACCTTCAGGCAAACTAACGCACTGCTCACTGGATGCATTCCTGCCACATGCACACACACACAAATTTGTGTCGAATGATTGACTGCGTTAAGGTTTACGTCCCACCCGACACATAAAGGTGATTTCGGACGAACGTTCTTCCCAGCCGATTTCTTGGCTAAGTACTAAAAAACAAACTCTAACACAACAAAATTAGCCCAGTATGGGACTGAAAGGTAGACTCTTCACAACTGACGTTTCTGCCAAGTTCAAAGTCACATGACACAAAAATCTCGGACAAATATAAAAAATGCGGCCTGATCAAATTTACATATTGTGCCCTAGTTTAAGAATCCGTGGTCAGTTGCCAGCTCCCATTGTAAATGGCGAGGGAGGTAGCTTTTGAAAATGGCCGGATTTCCAACTTTAAAGGGCTCGTGACCTTGACCTTGGATATGGTCATACTGCATACCATCGTACATGCCAAATTTCAATTGAAATCGAAGAATCCTTTTTGTGGACAGACGAACGTATGGATTTCACAGACGGACATTTGAGACTGAGACTGGCTTTATTAGGTCGACCCTGTCGAAGAGTCGACCTAAAAACTTGAAACTCTATAGTTTATCGCATGCTTGACTCATGTCTGAGTGTCACACATACAGTTGTGTATGTATGACACGTTATTCTTATTTTAACTGCTGCTAATTATGTTTTTGCTGTCATTTAAAAATATATTGTAGAAAATGTATAATCGGAAGTCGGGCTAAAATCACCACAACTCATAACTAATATTCATTTAGGGTTTTTGTTCAAGTAGCCCACGTTTCCAGAGTTAATCTGGTTCAATCCTGGTCTCCCACAACTTTTGTCACAATATCTTGTTGCAGAGAAATAGCATTTTCTAAGTTATTGAAGTAATGGCCATCTGCCATCTTAGGTTTTTTTAAACTAAAAATCTCAACAGCCTATTGGATTTGGTCGGCACTGTATGACCATTCAAAATTTCACTGCAATGGCTTAAATGGTTACAGAGATATGTCAAAATGGCAGCCGTCTGCCATCTTGGATTTGTTTTACGCTTGCTCAGATCTACCCACAGAGTACTTGGTAGTCTTGTGTAAAATATGGTTGGAATTGGCAACATAGTTTTGAAGATGTGCTAGTCTCAGCGACATGTAAGTTTGGCTTGAAAATGCCTACTCATATCCCTTCTTGGACAGTTTTTAGATAAAAATGGAGAAATTGGAAACTTATTGCAGTTTCACCCTTCTCGGAATGCAGTCACTGGCCTACAAATCATCCCTCCTCTAACAGACAACATCTGAGCTATGGTGATTGTCTGGAGGATAAGAGGGGAGATTATTTGACCAGCTCGGTGCTGTTGTGCATCATAACTGTGCACATCATATGCACACCTATATAATGAGCAGTTCGTACACCGTCGACTGGATCAGGCTTTGATCTTGCTTGGTATAGCTGTCTTCCGAGTGCCTCTGTGTCTTCGGTGTACTTGGTGCTATATGTAGAAAAAAATTTTTTATTACATCCTTTTCTTTACCTTTTAGTGTGCTGAGCCTGTGGGACCGGCCCTTGACCTGGAAGACTATCATCCTTCAGTGCTATTACACTGTTGGTTGGGTCATCTGACCTGTAAAATCGTCTCCAAAATGACCTATAATGTGTCGAGTGGGACGTTAAACCCTACAATACCATACCTACAAATCAAAAAGTATAAAAATCGGTTCAGTGGTTTGCGTCTTGAGAGGTAAAAAGTTTGATCTAAAAACCATACAAAAGTAATATTTCACTTATATCATGGGATGCCCCCACTGGGGCAACTGTAATGAATTTTGGCAAGCGGGGTGATATCAACAACATAATCACCTACTTCAAATTTTGTGTCATTTGGTTCAGGGATCTCAGAGTTGCTACACCAAATTTTCTCATTCTGCATAGGCTTAGCTACAACAATATAAGCATCATTGTACTACACTGATAGGCTGGATGGTCCTATCAGTCAAGTTAGACCGTGAACTGTGCACCGTCTAAGTGTGAATCTATGACCAGATGAACAGGTAATAACACTGCTATGCCAAAAGAGGAGTGCATGACTAAAATCACACTCACCTGCTGGCGGCGATCACGGGCGCCCCTTGCCCTCTCGCTCGCGGTGGAAGAATGCCGCTTGGTTCCCCGATAGTGCCATGTGTAGCTGCCGTTGCTCCGGCTGAACAGTACACAACACGTTCTTACCATACACACCACCTCCTGTTTGATGCCCAATTTCCAGGTGATTCTCCCCGTGATTATCTTCCTCCAACTGTTCCAGAGAAGACCTTCTGAGGTAAGTAAGTAAACAGTGTATAGCAGTTAGCAACAACTTAGCCTCAGCATTACGGGAAACTCACATGCCAGATGGGATCACACAGTGTTACTTGCCATCCAACAGAGGTGAGAATCCCGCATTTACCCCTAGTCGAAGCAGATACGCGATTTAGCGACCCCAGATGGATGCAAGGCTGAGTTGAGCTATGTTACGTAAAAGAGGACCGGCTAGAAATTGAACCCGCGACCTGTCAATCGCAAGTCCAACACCATACCGCAGTGCCACCATGCTACCGGCTGTGTGACCTTCCTCTCACCAAACCAACAACGTCAGATCACCGGAAGAGCAAAAGAAGATTTTCACATAATCTGTTGCACGGGCTCATCCCCTTAGCGATGCTTTGAGCCAGTGAGGACTGTTAGACCAAAATAAGCCAGCATATGACGGACATCGGCCAGATAGCCAGCTCAATTAGGTTTACGTTCGGGAATCCCACCAACACCAGAAGAAACTTGGCCCAGTAAGTAAAACATTTGAAGCAGCAGCAGTAAAGTATTAGTAGTATTTGTCCAGCAGCGGCTCAGACCAACAGACAGGTAAACAGAGATGATGAGTACATGTATACGTACAGGCACAGTTGGCATACACCGAATCGTCAAACATGGAAGGATCAAGTTGCTGAGAAGACCAGTCACTGTTGATCGAGCCACTAGCCGCGGCTATGTTTCCACACACAGAAACACACATCATAGTCAGTCGATAAGGGTGTCAAAATTCCCTCAGCAGTCGATTGGTAAATCAAGAAAGGAGAAAGACGGTGATGCTCAAGTTACTGGAACTCGGCGATTCAAATGTATTACTCCGCGTGTTGCACAAATCGCACCGGTTTCCCATCCGTCGTCAAATTGAATTCAAGATCGCATGCCAGTGCACCAGTTGTTGGCTGGACAAACGTCAGAGTATCTGTCTTCCGATATTCAGCTTCTTGTCTTGCCCTCAGCTTCAGTCCGCATACGACAGGGTATGTATCGTTACATGCACACACAACAGTTTCGATGATGGGAGTTTTTCTGCTGCCGGTCCTCCTGTGTGAAGAGCCGTGGAGTCATATATGTGACAAGACATAAACTACAAACGTTTCAAGAAATCACTGAAAG
>Ga0209780_1003707_pt1 | contig 11516 bp, 6 predicted proteins | sample WorMetexBAHAMAS2_FD_187384 | JGI IMG/M metagenome (GOLD analysis project Ga0209780, IMG submission 187384) | Marine gutless worms symbiont microbial communities from Max Planck institute for Marine Microbiology, Germany - Inanidrilus exumae... | ecosystem: Host-associated > Annelida > Digestive...
GCGAGCTTTCAACCAACCGACGTCCTTGCCTGGCATTGAGCGTGTGACGTCACTAAAAATACTGGGTGTCACCATCACAGACAGGCTCTCCATGAGCGAACATGTTTGAGATGTCGCCGTCAAGTGTGCTCAGTCACTGCACGTCATCAAAGTGCTGCGCCGCCACGGCATGAGCGATCAAGCACTGCATTCCATCTACAAATCCGTCGTTCTTGCCAAACTGCTCTATGCGTGCAGCGCCTGGTGGGGCTTCTCGACGGCAGATGATCGACAACGCATCGAAGCTGTCGTCCGTCGCGGTGTCTGGGCCGGTCTATATTCTGCTAACGCTCCAACGGCTGCACAGCTCGTCGATGACTATGATGACACTCTGTTTACTCGTCTCATAAACTCTAAGCCCCACGTACTTCACAAACTTCTCCCTCCCAACAGTGAGCATGACTATAACCTACGACCCCGCCCACACAATCTTTCCCTCTCCTATTCCATGGATCACCGAAATTTTATATCTAGGTTTGCCTACAAAAATACTTATTAACACACTATTACCTCTACCTCTCTGTCAGTTACTGTTTTTCCTACCCCACCCTTTTTCTGGTCCTACCCTACCTCCCCTTATACACGTCATACTCACTGTATTCACATATTTACATTTTTACTTTAAACGTTGTTTTATTATTTTTATTGTATTTCCTTTTTTATCTTGTATCTTTAAGTTGTGTTCTGTCAACTTTTTACCAATAATAATATGAATGAATGAATAACTATCCACAAACACACTGTACCAAGGACAAACTGTTTCCTACTTCGTATGTTTTATCTTTTTGTAACCATCTTGCGTTTTGTCAAGTATGTGTTTATTAAACGAATATGAATGTACAACGTCTGTGTATGTGTCTGTTTGTCTGTGTCTGTCTGTCTGCACGTGAGCATCTCCTGAACCACACGCGCGATCTTTACCAAATTTTTGTGCATGTTGCCTATGGCCGTGGCTCGGTCCTCCTCCGGCGGGGTGACGAAATGATCGAAATCCCAAGGAAGGTGCAATTTTGGGGGTTTTCTTCCCCATTGACAATGCAGTGTACAGCATAGCATTTGGGACCCATACAAAAAACGGCTGAACCGATCGAGATGCCGTTTGGGATGATGACTTGGGTGGGCCATAGGTACCATCTGTTATATGGGGTCCCGATCCCATATGGGGAAAGGGCAATTTGGGTGAAACCTAGCGGCCCGTTGTAAAGTAATGGGACACTCTACGGTTAGGTGTATAAAAACGACTGAACCGATCGACATGCCGTTTTGGATGAAGACTCGGGTGGGCCGAAGGAACCATGTATTAGATGGGGTGCAGATACTCAAGGAGAAAGGGCAATTTTCGGGGGTTGTCCATGCCATTCAAAAGCATTCGCAATCTTCGCTGCAGCGTCGCTGCCGCGTTCGCTGCGAAAGGGATCATTTAATCGCCAGTAACGTCATGCAGCACTGCAGAAGGGATAATTCAATATGACAGGCAAGCACAAATAGTATTCTGAAAATTTCTGGGCGCAGGCGATGCGACCTATCGGCCGCGAAGGGGATGGTGGGATTGCACAGCGCGGGCGAAGTCTGATATCTACGATTGCCTTGTTGAAGTTGTAGTCACTCGTGTACCGAATTAGGTATTTCTCTTATTTCATTCGTGGATATTGGAAAATCATTACATTTCACCGACAGTGCCAATGCACTAATGACCGTAGGTGTGGTTATACTGCCTGCAGGGTTATCAGGTAAACTGTTTGGTGATCACAGCATCCGTCGTAATTGTGTGTATACTTACTTACTGTCTAAGAGAACGGTGTTAATTTCAGAAAATACATAAATCTACGGAGGATCCTCGCACTAAAATTCTTGCTTCGTCACAGAATATGCGGTGGTACCACAGCACCAAAACGCAGGCTTTTAATAGCCTAGTTTCACGCCACAGCGAAAATGTTTGCTTCATATAACTTCATGTTATTTATTAGTGACGTTACGTCGTTGGAAAATTTGTACATGTGCTGTAACGTATTTTAAATGAATGGAAAAGGACATTTTTCATTTTTGCATCTGTCACAACGAACAAACGAACGCTTTGGAGTTACAGACGCCTTGCTTTGATTAAAAGCTGTATCTTGTTTTCTTTACCAAAATAATCGTGTTCGTTTAATTTGGCGCGCTACGATTTTTAAACGTTTAAACAATGCCGTCAAATCTTATCTTAAGTTTTTATTTACGTTGAAATTTTGGTTACGAGATATGGTATTGTAAATGCGGTAGATATGCGTGATGCATATTTAAGATGGCTTGGCATGCTGTCTATACAGGAAGACCGACTGACAGTTACAGTTGCTAGCCTGCGTTTAAAGTTGATTTTTAGTCCGCACCGGGCGCAGCAGGGCGGGAGAGGTCGACCTTTGCCCCCGCTGGCGACCCGGGGACACGACCGTAGGTCATATTTCATAATGTCGCATCAAAACCCCTATTAGCCGGACGGGCGCGCTTCAAAGGGGCGCCGGACTAGGTGGTGTCAACCCGGGGTGTGACCTGGCGCGCCCCGCGTGCCTACTGACCATATTTCACCGTTGGTGACGTACTTCGACGTTCCGGGCGGTCGACGTAGCGTACTCCACACAATAGACGCCCGCGAGTTGGTGGTGCCTGCAGTTCGATGTTCTTTCCTGCCATGTCATTGTGACCGTGTAGTTTATATCCGACAAACATTCATTGCGCTCTGTTGCCTAGTTCACATTCGCACGCCGTTTCATATAAATCCCAAGCCGTTTTATTCACGCCTGTTGCGACATTCAAACGTAAAAAATTCTGCGACGATAGTATTTTCGTCTAAGCAAAACTAAGATACGATTTTCGGAATAATATTGTCTCAGTCGCAGACTTACTAAAGAGTTGGGCGTTAATATTACGGTATAGCTAGTTCTGGTATTAGCGTTAATTTAAATGTTGTATGTATACAGCATTAAAGAAACATTCTATAGCAAGAACATATCGTTCTTTGGTTCGTCGATAACTTAAGGAAAATATTATGACCTGCAGTCTTTCTGGGGAATACCATATTTACAAATTTTCGAAATAACAAATTAGCTATTTTAGGCCGAATTTGATCGACTTTAGTTAGTGATACAGCTGTCCCTGTCAAGTTTAAAATTCCTTTTACAGCGCTCTTGTATGTAATTATTTTTTATATACCTAAATTCGATATCAACATGTGCATGGAAATTGTGCTAATTTTCTGAATTAATTATTATATTCATAAATTAGTATATTGACTGGAAATTTTTAAAACTTTTCTTTCAACAAAGTATTTGAAACTAAAACGTTAACAATTAACATATATGGGAATTCTTTTCTTCGCTTCAATTTTTCCAGCCCTCGCAGTCACTATTTGACGTAAGTACGATTGACTTATTGTAATATTGACTACTGTTTCTACTGTCGATAATCTTTTTGTCAGTTATCTTTTGTTTAATTTTATTTAATATTAGTTTATTTTGTTTAATTTTAAACAGGCCTACCACTTGTTGATGAATAAAGATTATCGATATCTTTGAACATAATAATTTCAAGTTCACACATCGGGTTTGCGTGATGTTGAGTTGTGTATTCCGTCTACATTGTACTTAGCGTTAATCTTTTGCTGTTTTTATTCGCGATTTGTGGTGCATGAAACTGAACGGCGCAGAAGGTGCGGGCGTCCGTTTGGTCAAGTACGGTAATGCTAAGTCGCCGTGTGAAGCTGACGGTGGCGGTTCAAAGATGCCGAGGACGGTCGCACGTCCGCGCGAGGTGCGCGAATTTGATTGAACGGTCGTAAATGTCAGGCAGGTCGTGGCCGGGGGTCAGTGCCCGGGCACAAGTTATGCCCCCATACAAAGTGACGCATCTGCCGAAAGCTTGACGGGCGCCGCCCCTCGGTACGTCAATGGACTTGTCAGGTCTGGCGTATAGGGCCCACGGTGATATTCCGGGGGTACAGGTCCGGGAGTACCGGTAGGTGTCGTCTCGTGGTACCAGGCGTCTCTGCTTGACAATTACAATACGACAAGGTCTCTGTGATCTTCTGATATGAACTTGCGAACTGTACCTCGGTTGTCTATCAGCGAAAGCTTTCTGCGTTAGCACACCTGCAGCTTGAAACTCACTCTCTGATATCTGTAAACCGGCCACACTGGTCAGCACTTTTAGAAGGAGACTATAATGCGATATGTTTCATCTAATCTACAGAAACAACACTCATATTCTGTTTTGACTGATCGATTTCCTTTCTGTGTATGGCTTGGGAAATAACTATGCTTGTAACACGCTGACTGCGTGAGGAATAATACTATACAATGTATATTGTGGAGTGCAACTAGTGACACATCAGTGCATGAAGCAAGGCATCAGTAAACAAAGTGATGACTGATGGCCTGCATTAACTGTTGATGGTGAGCTGTTAAATTTCATCATATGCATGTAGCGATGACATTTAGTACATCAAGGAGGAAACTGTCAGTGTCAGTGTACCTTATGTAACAGGGGAGGGGCAGTGCAGTTGTCATTAAGTGAGATGTATTAGACATGATAATAACGTTCGGTGACAGCACTGTGGCCGAGCAGTATGTTCGCCACAACGTTACACTCGAGGGATGACGGCCGCTCTGCTTAACGTTACCCAGTCTTGCGTTCGTCGGTCGCGTACGGTGAGCAAAGGACGCCGGAATGTCCGCTGCTGCGGCTGCCGACGCCGTCGCCATGAACCTTACAATAGCTTAGCTGGTGGCCTACGTGTCCGCGGAACGACCCGGACCTGCGACACATAGCTGCTACGCGCGGCCGTGGCGTGCCCTCTACCACCGCCGTATCACCGGATCGGTCAGTCGGAGTCCGCAGTTCGAAGACTCAACATTGCGAGTGACCTGAAGGTGAGGTGGGCGAATACTGCAACAGCTGGTACACGACAGACGTACGGACGTAAGTTCACTTAGCACCTTCTGAGAGCGTACGGTTAGTTCTCATCTCGTCGATATTGACGAATCACGAGTAGGCCTATAGTTAAAGGTTTCGGGTACGCTGTTTCGGCGCTTCATAGCTCAATTCCGAATAGAGCTATTTTAACTGTTATATAAATTGTTTGAGGTCGCGCGTCTAAATACATAGGTTCACAGTAACGTAATTTGTCTATTCCTATCTATCTATGCCAGCTCTTCTGGCCGCCGTTATGTATATATAGGGTACGGAAATGTAAACATTTGCATCACTTACAGTTAGATCGCCGATCTGCTGCGCTATAGCAATAGGCCTAATCTTTTCTTAAAACAACCGATGCATTTTTATTTAGGCCTGTATAACCGTAAACGTGACAAATTTTCACCAGTTAACTTCACAAAGTACGACATCATGCCCTACAACATGGAGATCGTATCGTGCCGTAGACTATTGTGACGTCACTTCACCTTATCTGTAGTTGAGTGAGAGATATCTAGGGTCTGCATGTCAGCCGCATATTGCAGAATGGATGGATGAGATGGTATCTCATTACCAGTATGCGGTATATGGTCGTCAGGGTGGGTCAAAACCGATTCCCGCTGTTTATTTCTTCATTTAAAAGACAAAGCAGTTTTTACAATTATTGTCACATTTTAATGCCATTTTACTGTGAACAGATTCGTTCACTTTTTTCACCAATTATTGTACAACGTGGCGAGCGACAAATTCCGAAATGCGCCAAAATTGTGCAAGTATAGATTTGGTCGTTGTACTTGTACAGCTTGGCTCCAAGCCGTAAAACCAAGTGATGTCGTTTTCTAGCCTAGCCTGTATGTGTCGAAGTTTAAGGAGGTGGCAGATTTTCGACTGGATCTGTACGATGTGAAATGGGCACGAAGTCTTTTCCATGCTATACTGATACATTGAAGCTTGGTCTGAAAACTTGTCTTTTTACAGTCTATCCACAACTAGCACTGTCACGAATGTCTTTGACGGCTTTTCTGCCATACTTCCTTTGAAAAGTTATGAAAACCATTAACAGAGAAATTTATAAATTGGTATTCACAAGTCACATTTGGAGGATATAGACATGAGAAAACTCTGACTAAGACTGACATTGAATTTGAGAATGGCACGCAGATTCTTACACGTAGTCTAAATGCGCCACAGTCAGTGCTGCCGCGTGGCGACTACCGATTCAGTTGTGATATTAATTATCATTTAGAGTGCATCGATGCTCGGCGCGATGTTGTCGTTAATCATTTCAGCAGATCAGATAGTAGCACGTCACTGCGGTCATATCATTCACTTTTCGTCTCGTTGCTTGGCAAATTGAGCGCCTCATGCAAGCCGTACGTAATAAACGTGAAGACACTGTCGCATTTACGATACGGCATTGGTTCGAGTTCAATGTGATTCTGTGAACTTTATTCTCTTCTGAAACCATGCTATCCCGATCGGAACCTATCGATATTTTGATATCTAAATTCTGAAACTATCACAAAACACAAAAATATGACGTGTAGAACGCGTTCGCTGCCACCAGTTACGTTACAGACTGTAACCCAACTGGTAGCTGGCTATAATCTACTTGCGTTAATTTCTTTTTCTTTTTTCTTTATTTAAAAAAATAGAAAATAGCAAATGTAGCCAAACTGCTGATCGACGAGGCGGTGTACGCCTTTCGCCGTCTTAAACTCTGGAGTTACTGGACCGAAGTTCACTAAATGTTTACTCGATATAGCCAGGTCATCTGCGATGACCTGGCTATATCGATCAGAAGTTTAGCTAGTAGCTACGTTCGCTAGACCTTGCGGGATCAGTACTGAGTTTTCTGGGGCGATCACTAAGTTTTGTTTCACCTATACGCTAGAGGGCGTCACTGCTATGCTGTGCGGGCTACACGCTAGGCACTGTCACGCATTTCTAGTTCGTTACTTTTCTACTTCAGGTTTAAAGTCAGCACACATTTTCCTGTCATAAACGGTTTCGTTCACGACTGCCTTCACCGACTACGACTCCTGACCAAATCTCCTAAATCAGTTTACGTTTAGCTGTCTCCTGTTCGTTGTTTTTGTGATTCCATGAGGCAGACAAAGCTGGCGTCCTCGCGCATTAATTCTCGTGTCGTATTTTAAGTAAATAAAATTCTCTCCGGCTGCATTCTCCGTCGGCATTTCGAGTTATTGTTGCCGGTGTGAATGCAGCTTTATCGGCTGGCAGTGCGACATCACGGACGTATAGTGACGGTGAGTACGTGAGCTGCATAGAACCGGCTGTCTCTCTGCGTGTCCGTCCGTCTGTCCGTCTGCCCCTCTGTCTGTCTATCCACGGTCGTCGTCGTCGTCGTCGCGTGCTGACGCTGATGCTGCTGTCAGCAACCGGTGCTGTCTGTCTGTCACTGTCACACTGTGCCACCGGCCAACTATTCACGACCACTGCCTCGCCGCCACGACGTGCCGGGGACGCGCACCTCCCACGCACCGTGACGTCACGGGCACCTGCAACCAGTGGCGTACTATAGGAGCCGACGTTTAGTATATAGTGAGGTGCGAGTCGTCATACAGTAGGAACGCCTTTTATAACTAGAAATGCGTGGCGAAGCCTAAAGTGTAGCCCGCGTGGCATAGCAGCGACGCCCTCTAGCGTATAGGTGAAACAAAACTAAGCAGTGATCGTCCCAGAAAACTTAGTCCTGATCTCCGCAAGGTCTAGACCGCGTAGCCAAACTGCTGATCGACGAGGGTGTACATCTTTGCCGTTCTTAAACGCCGGAGTTACTGAACCGAAGTTCACCAAATTTTTACACGATGTAGCAAGATCATCGCATATGAACTTTTGAAATCAGAATTGCGATATTCCATTCCGTTTAGGAATGCCAAGGCGACGAGTGAAGATGAGTCGGCCGATTTTGAACATTTTAACCCTTAAATTGGTTGCCATGGCACCGTTTCTTAAGTGATCGAAAAAAGAATGTCAAATCAGTAATCTACGATCACATATACCTACCATATGGTGAAAATTGGTGAAAGTCGGTCCGGTGGATCCTGAGCTAATTTGTCTGAAAGGTTTATTTTAAAGAAAGAAACGACGAGGTGTACATTTTTGACCTTATTAAACTCCTCAGTTACTGGAATACCACCAAATTTTTACACGATGTAGCCAGATCATCACAAATAAACTTTTAAAAATAGAATGGCGATTTTCAATTTGTTTCAGAATGTTAGGGCTACAAATAAAGGTGAATAGTCCAATTTTGTCAGTTTTGACCCTAAAATTGGTTGTCATGGCAACGTCCCTTGATCTATCGGAAAAAGGGTGTCAGGTCGGTAATGTACGATCAAATGTGTAGTATATGGTGAAAATCGGTCCAGTAGATCCTGAGATCATTTTGTTCAAAGTTTTATTTTAAAAGAAGAAGAAATTAACGCAAACAGAACATACAGACCGCGTATGCCTCGTGGGCTTAATTAATGTTGAACTAGAAATGCGTGTCAGAGTCCATCATGTAGCCCGCGAGGCATAGCAGTGACGCCCCTAGCGAATAACTGAAACAAAACTGAGTACTGATCGCCCCACAAAACTCAGTACTGATTCCTGCAAGGTCTAGCAGCGGCGCCGCGAAGCGGCCGTAGCCAAACTGCTGATCGACGAGGGGTGTACATCTTTGCCCATCTTAAACTCCGGAGTTACTGGACCGAAGTTCACCAAATTTTGTACACGATGTAGCAAGATCATCCATATTGAAACCTGTGAAATCGGAATTGCGATATTCGACTCCGTTCGTTTAGGAATGCCAAGGCGACGAATGAAAGTGAGTCGGCCCATTTTGACCCTAAAATTGGTTGCCATGGCAACCTTTCTTGAACGATCGGAAAAAGTGGGGGTCAGATCGGTAGTCTACGATCAAATACCTACCATATGATGAAAATTTGGTGAAAATCGGTCCAGTGAATCATGAGATAATTTGTCTTAAATGTTTATTTTAAAGAAAAAACGAGCGGTTTGACACCTTTGCCATTCTTAAACTCTGGAGTTACTGGACTGAAGTTCACCAAATTTACATCACAATGGCGATATTGAAATCCGTTTCGGAATGCCACGGCTACTACGAATAAAGGTGAATGGTTCAATTTTGCCATTTTGACCCTAAAATTGGTTGTAATGGCAACGACCGTTGAGCCATTGGAAAAAGAGGGTCAAATCGGTAACCTACTATCAAATATCTACCATATGGTGAAAATTTGGTGCAATCGGTCCAGTAGATCCTGAGTTCTCTGCTGAAAGGTTTATTTATGAAAAAGAAAGAAATTAACACAAGCAGAACATATAGCCCGCGGGGCATGCATGCCGCGCGAGCTAAACAAGCTTTACGACTTACGTCGTACACTACATGTACATTGAACAAAGGCTGTGTGTTCGTAGATTTATATGGCTTGCAAGTTGCAACCATAGCTGCCAGTGCCGTCAATTTACGGGAATTTATCTGTTGTACATTCGTGATAAATTCACTCTAATTTGTGCTATGCTTTCTGACATTTCAAATTCAAAATGCCAAATGTCTTTGAACGTTACTCACGTTGTCGACAACGGTAGACCGTTGACCGTAGACCGTGTACGCCTTGCTGTTATCTGGGTCTGTACTGTAGTAATCGTGTCTTTATCACGTGCACGTTTCTGATATATTGGTTTAGCGTGTCCTCACTTTTACATATTCATGAGTAAGCGCATTGTAGCGAATGTATGCTGTAATTGCGAATGGAACAGCGTGCCGGTCGAATTTATCGCCGTTTCGGCAAACACAATCTTATGTCGACGTGTTAATGTTAAATAAATATTGCTCAAGAATGCTTCTGTTAGATTAGATAATAATGAACATGTTTATTCGTCAAAAAAGTGACAGAAAGGTAAAAAAACTACAGACAAAAGTATTTAGAAAAAAATTAAAAAGTACAACATAAGCAGCTATGACAGACAATCAACCCCAAACTGTTCGTACACAGCATTAACAGCCACATGCCGCGGGCCAGGCATACAACGCAGGCAGTCATCAGCAGAATAACAGTCACCATAATGCAACCAAAATTGTTACCGTAACGTTGTATTCCGGACGAGATCGAATCCCCACAGATTCACATCCGTAGGAGGGCTGACGTGACGCTCTGTGGCGGCCGCGACGGATTAATATCGCGTCATTATGTGCACCGGCGTTTCCACGGTAACGGCGGTCACGTGGTCGGACGACGTCATTTCTGAGTGATGACTGCTATCAATCAGCAAGGTGCCCTCTGCGCGCCTGCCCGCTCAGCTGCCGCAGCACGCTGTCTGCTCGGCGTTCCATAGCCGTTGTCTATGGAGCGCTGATCAATTTGACGTCGGCTTGTCTCGTTTTCGACCGTTATCTGTTTATCCGATTCATTTGGTCGGGTTCATGCCATGCGTGTGACGTTGTGCTATCGTCACAGCGGGTGCGGGGCCGAAGTGGTATTATTATTTGCCTATACAGCACCATCTTTACAGCCATACAGAGGTGCTCTAACCCAATCTTATGACAATGTGTGCGGTCTTCGTCGGGTGCAAGACCTGAAGAAAAAACTCGAGGCCCGAAAAGTTTTTTTGCGGAGATGGGTGCTACATAATCCGCCATGATGTCTGGAAAATGGTCCGTTGAAAATTCTTATACGCTCTGAATGAGCTTAGTCCAACATGGCCGACAGTGCCCGTGAATTGAAAGACCTCGGCTTCGCCTCTGGTTGGCGAATCGAACACAGAAACATGTAGACTATATTCGTGTCGGATATAAATTTACAATCATCACCTACAAATCCTGTTTAGTCGCCCAGCCCACCTATCTGTATTCGCTTTTCCAACTGTACGAACCGGCTGATCAGAACTTTCTGGCCCTCCACGCGTAACTTCCCGGTTTGGCAGACGTGCTTTTTAGCTATTCAGCACGGTCATTATGGAACGATCTATCCTTAGCCGTTGGATCGTTGCAAAGCTCGGCCACATTCAAATCTTACCTTAAAACTTCTGTTTACTCAGTCATATATTTGAGTATCGCCTGCCACCTAGCGAACGACCGCGTCTCAGATTCGAGCCTGTCGTTGGCTACTGTGCGCGTTATAAATATTTATCATGATTGATTGCTTTGGGACTGGACTGGAATCTGTAGTCGATGTGTAGCGAGGACTGCATGCATGGTGAGACTGGTCTGTCTGTGTAGGTTCAACAAGTGAAGGCGACAGCACACTAGCCACAGACGACGACGACGCTCAGTTTGATTACGCTGACGATGATGATGACGACGATGTTCTGGACGACGAGATCAAAGAAGGTGACGTAATGAGCGGTGACACTGCGATGATCAAAGGGACGGGCGGCAACGACGAGGAATTTTCTTACACGGAGAGTACAAGTTTGACCCAGAAGGCCGAAGAAGACGTCGACATGAAAACACCGAGTGGCGAAGACGAGGGTCAAGTCGGCAACGCGACCAACACGTCGACGCC
>Ga0209780_1003708_pt1 | contig 11515 bp, 10 predicted proteins | sample WorMetexBAHAMAS2_FD_187384 | JGI IMG/M metagenome (GOLD analysis project Ga0209780, IMG submission 187384) | Marine gutless worms symbiont microbial communities from Max Planck institute for Marine Microbiology, Germany - Inanidrilus exumae... | ecosystem: Host-associated > Annelida > Digestive...
ACTACCTGACCATTTCCGGCTTTACTTCGCTCAACGGCTTGATTTGTTTACATAGTGTGTTAGACAAAGCCGGCTCTCAGTCGGTTTTCAAACGCACTTAAAATCCTCGCATTTTCATTCATTCATACATGTTCATGTTCTACGTGGCCTACTGTCTGGCACTAGCCAGTGGCCTGCCATGCCTTTCAGCTTCAGCCACGTTGGCATGGCTAACAACCTTGATGCTGCTACTCAAGGCATCAGCAACAATAACCGATTATAAAGGACACCATCGAACCCTCTCTTTTTTCCTGCCAGGGACCATCTCCCTGTTCATCATGTGCGTAGGAATTATTTGAAATAATTCTTTGATGAAAGGCGGACGTGCCCGGACAGAGCTTTGAACTCCAGCTCCTGAGGCACGTCTCACTCCACTGCACACCAAGTGTACTGACCACTGAGCTCTGGGCAGGTCACATCAGTGACCCTTCAGAAAACACTTCTGTTTGCACAGTACTACAAAATGTAGTGCATTAGGCATGTGTTGCCACAAAACAAACAATTTATACAGCGCCAAAATCAACACATGAATCATGGCACATTACTGTCCCGGAGCCCATACGGGGCAGCTGCTGTGCATGCACTCATCATCAGATGTTGACTCATGTTATTCACTGACGAGAAAGTCTTGACAGTGGCGACGACCATAGCAGATCTGGAGTACAGTACAGGAACACGTATACAAGTCATTGATTCCAGATGTGAGTGATCAGAAGCAGCTGTTCATGTAAATATGGTCAGCAGTACAACATCACATCATTGGTGAGGTCACTGAAGAACACCTTCACTGTTGAGTTTCAGCTAACAGCGTACACTTTAAATGTAATCTGTAACATTTTAAATCAAAATATATTATGTCTTTGCTAGTATTTTAAGTAGCAAATTATACGTTTGCCACTGACAATATTGTTGCTTTTAGCATGACAGCAGTAGTGTATAATTTAATTTGCAAGGTACAGTAATTACATAACTGGTAAAAGTGGCATGCAATATGCAAAATTCTGTGTTGACAATTTACTAGGCTACATTTCTGCAAAATATTATCGCTATCACCGATGTTGCAGGCAGGCAATGTCTCAGGTCAGCCACACATCAACTGATGGTGGTGCCACGACATTGGCTCTCCACTGTTGGCCGCCAATCATTCACTGTGCAGGGTCCGACAGTCTGGAACTCTTTGCCTGATGACCTTCGTGCACAGCATGACTATGTGTCCTTCAAATGGGGCTTGAAAACTTGGCTGTTCTCTAGTTACTAACGTGCACAGCGCATTAGAGACTGTGTGATGATGCGCTATATAAATCTACTTTTACCATTACCATTATCCGTCAAAATTAGACAAAGTTATAGCAAAAACTGAAGGGGTCCACTTTTTATTCGGACAGAGGGTACATTCAACTAGACTTGCAGTTGCATTCTAGTGCATGCTGATATTTACAAGTAGCTCAGAATGAAGAACAGTAACATCTTCTCAATATTCAACTGAAGTGAGGTTAATTAAGACTAACCAATTACCCCAGTTAGACTTACATAAAACAAGGCAATATTTATGCAACACGGTAGGAAATGGACTGATATCAAATAATGCACTACTCTACTACACAACAAAAAATAACCTTTTTGCTAAAAAGGCACTTTCCTCCAGTGTGGCTCGAAATGTCCAGCTGAGTTCTTGCTTGATTAAGTCTTCAATTAAGAGAGCTGTTAAACCCTAAACAACACATTGTGAAATAGCTATTTACATTAAAAAATTACAGGAACGCATGCAAATAATCAATTGTATTGCAAGTAAACGGGCATTTTCTATTATAAAACACCAGTCAAACTGATAATACAAGAACTCCAAACTTTCACATTTAAAACATCTCAATAAAACGTTTTTCTACACAGTCACTTTTTCGACCAAGAAACCAAGAAAATAACAAATAGAATTTAACTATTTTACTACTATTTCTTTAACCTCTTCAATGCTGTTTAATGCTGTTGCTTTTGTTAGTCATACATGCATTCAAACAGTAAACAATAATTCTTACACCAACATTCCCAAAGGGTCCCATATGAGAAATATGGTAGTAACTAAAATAGGCAAATTCAACGAAATAGTGTAAATTCAGATATGTTAAATCATGTTCAATGTGTGTAGCATACAATATGCTGATGGCACTCTACCTATGCATATACAACAAAGTACATCACGACTTTCAACTAAACATCGAGTCTGACCTGAAAGTTGTTTCGGACACTAGCAACAACCTTCTGATACAGTGTCAACGGGTATTCCACAGTGTCAGCATGCAGTCGGCCAAGTACACTGCTGCAGCCAGCAATGTAACCACTCAAGCATGACTCATCCACATCGAGGAATGATGCATTCATTACCTGCAAATTAACAATGCAGATAAGAAGCTGTGGGAAGCTAATACAATGGCATTTGAATACTACTGCTGCTGCTACCACTATTCTTATTGCAAATGCATATTACTACAGTGCCATAAAGTCTAAAAAAAATTGAGAGCATTTAACAAAAAATAATTTAAAAATTAGCCCCCGTACAGGGCCTGACTGTCGACTCTTTGCAACTGATGTTTGCGCCAACTTCAAACTCACGTGGCACAAAAACTAGACTCAATATCAAAAATCCGGCCTGATCAAATTTAGATATTGTGCCCTAGTTTGAGAATCCATGGTCAGTTGCCAGCTCCCATTGTAAATGGCAGAGGAGATGGCTTTTGAAAATGGCCTGATTTCCAACTCTGAAGGGCTCGACTCGTGACCTTAACCTTGACCTTGGATCGGGTCATACTGCATACTGTCGTGCATCACTCATCGACCTCTACCTATATGCCAAATTTCATCAAAATCGAAGAGCTTTTTGTGGACGGACGGACAGATGTACGCATGTATGCACGTACAAACGGGCGGACATTTGAGACTGGCTTTATTAGGTCGACTATATCAAAGAGTCCACCTAAAAATGACAGTGTCATGCAGGTTAATAGTCAGGCATCGTGAAAAGCAGCTGTAGAGTTGTCATCAGCTGAAGATGAGCAGTGATGGCGATGCAATAATGTCAGGCAGCAAACTGTTCCAAACCCGAGCTGCAGTGACTCCGAAGTACTGTTAAGTTTCATTTGATATAGATTAACTGTGACAATAGGATTAAAAATTTGGTGGTAACATTTCCTTCAAATTTCACAAAATAGTGTAGCAATGCAGTTAAGTTGAGGCTGAAGTCTGTCATAGATTCATAGACGATTTCTTCAAGTGTCTCGTTTTTTCGTGGTTCACAGTGTACCTGCAGTCATAAGTAATACTGAATAACCAAGAGACGTACCTTAGACATGAGATTTTTGCAGGCAGCAAATGATGTATCAGCCTTTTCGTAATTCTGCTGGTAAAAATGCACTCGCCCGAGATCATACAGTATCTTCAAAAACAAACATATCAATTTCAGAAACATCACAAATTTTAAGAAAAACATTTATAGTTGTGTGTGTGTAAACTGAAGAATGAAGAGTTCAGACAAAGGTACCAAAAGTCGTCAATTTAAAAAAAATGACTTCCGGTACGTTTGTCTTGGACACACCATATTCACCATCATTACTAGTTACTATATGTGAGTATCAAAGTATTAAAAAAATCAGTTATACGGCTTCTTCTTCTTTGGCATTTAACTTGACATAGCCATCTCTATCTACACAGTGTGAAAAATAATAAACAAGAAATAAGCAATTATAAGATATTCCCTTTGGTGCTTTAACACTGCTTGCTGAGCGTCAGAAAGGGCATTCCACCTGCAAAAAAAGTCTCGCTCCAACATCCACAAAGATTCCCATTTCTGGTTGCCATAGATAAAAACGACAGTTGGTCCTGTTTTGAACAAATTTTTCAAAAAAAGTGTTAGTAAGCGAACATTAATCAGTGATTTTTCGTACGATTCTTCGTACCAAAAATTGCTGATACTGGGGCAGATCTACTGGATTTATCTACAAATTAAGCAAGTGTCCTGATCTTAAAAACAATGCAGAGCACAAAATACTTGGAAACAGGTACTACCTGGCATGACATTTCAGTGGGATCCACATCAATCGCATTTTCCCAGTTGTGACCAACACTACAACCATTGTCGCCAACTGAGCCGAGACAAGACACTGCCGGCATGCATGTTTTCTTGTCAGCTCCAGACAAGAACTTCTCCAAAATGCTGATCGATGTATTAACTCCTTCAGACAACTGAAAACAACATTAACAATCCGATATTTAATAAATCAAATAATCCATCAAAGAACTACACGTCTTGATAAGAATTATACAACAATTACAATTTAGCATCACTAGCTTTTAAGTAAATGGCTGAAACAACCCCAAAGATAAAACTACATGCAAGAAAACCTTTACCTTGGCGCTTGCTATGCGACTGAACCGTGCTAAACACAGAAAAAATGGCCAATTAACTAGAAGCTGTGACAGACCAATGAACAGTCACGTGACACACCGAATGTACAGTTTTACTATTCATAAATGTACTTGTACATGATCTGGCTACTAGCATCAGACGACCAACATAGTTACTAACGTCGCTGTCCTCAACATTCAAGTTACTGGATGAAGAAATCATGAAATCCATGAAGTCATTTTGTGGATCCAGCCGAACAAAAATTTTGCAAGATTCAAGGGGGCAATCAGCAGATACAGTGGCCATTGTGTGTATGTGCCCTCGGTTTTATTATTTGCAAATATACTGATATATCACAATTTAAGGAAAATACAAATAAAAAATGTACCTACTGTTTTCAGAACTGCGTCTTTCATGTTGGCAGATGATATGCTGGGATCAAGTAACCCAGGTCTGAAAAACATCATATTCACAAAATTACAAACTGAGTTTAAACAGTCATACCACCACAACACAATGACAGATGCAGTACAAACTGGTATTTGATAATATAAGATACTGGAATTGGTCATGGTGGGTATCAGTCAATGCCAACCATGAGTAACCACCCATTAACATCGGTGACAGATCTTTTGATAATAACTGAATGTGCTATAGCAAGAGTTAAAAGCAAAAATAGTTACCAAAATATTAAGGAACTTCATTAATATTCTACCAAAAAGTGATTCAATAACTAACCAGAACATGGAATTACAAATGCTCGTGTCAGAGTATGAGCATACAATACATTATGACAATGCATTTCCAATGAATACAAAAAAATGTGACTTTTTGCTGCACGACGCTATGCTAGTGCAGTATATGCTGTCGTCATGTGTCCATCCGTCTGTCTGTCCATCACAAGCTGGTATTGTACCAAAACGGCTAAACATAGGATCACGCAAACAACGCCATACGATAGCCCAGGGACTCTAGTTTTCTGATGCCAACATCTCGGCAAAATTCCATTATGGGGTCACTGGGAGCGTCAGATAGAGGTGGGGTAGGTTACAATAGACAATTTTCAACCAATATCTCACCATATCTCAGAAACGTTGGATGAACAGATCAAGCTCGTTTTTGGCACAAAGGCTTCCTAGGCTTATCTTACGCTGTGTTGGAAGGGAATTTGAACATCTTCAAAATAATGGCACTTCCCTCTAGAACTTTCACACAAACTCTGGACTTAGAAAACTTCGCAAGTGCACGTCGATTGTCTCACCAATGTTGAAAAAATAATAACAACAGTTTTGTTCAGTTACATTTAATGAGAGTATAAATAAAGAAAAAAAAATTAACTTAATCACACAGGTAAACAAAACACAACTACCATTGAGCATCACATGCTACACATAACAAAATAGTAATTACTTTAGATAGTAATTATTATATACAGTGACATCTGTAATTACGATATATAAAAGTGGCAGTCACTCACACTTGAACATTGGCAACTTTTGAGGGTTTCACAGGAAAGCTGCTTTTGACCAGAGTAACTAGTGCCCTACAACAGTAATACCAGCATAACTTGTAACACGCAATGTGTAATGCTTAACAAACAATGGTCGAACAAATACTGTTATTTCAACGTGCTATAGAAACAACAACCGATATTAAATATAAATATAACAATTCGCTGCCGCTGACATACCTGCAGTGAGTCGTGCTCACCATGTTGTACACAGATGTCGACGGTCAATGTGATAAACTGTGACCAACGATGGTCACCAGTTTACTATGCTGACAGTCCACCTAAGTTGACAGCACCTGAGATGATCAGCCATTCCAGAGATATGACTGGTGACACCAAAATTTAAATGGTTCATGTGACCTGACCACGCCCCTTTCAGGGATGGTTTGCCCATCCATGAGCTAGCACTTGCTACCGTTAACTTACATACCAAATTTGAAGTCTGTATCTCCACTCACTACAAAGATATGAAAGGCGATATAAAATGTCAAAAATGGGGTAGTTTGGGGTAGTAAGGGTAACTCAAAGTCACTGGAAATAGCACCATTCGATAGAGCACATACGAGTTTCTATTAGCATTCCGCAGTAACTATGTCCCTATCTTGCACCATTTCTGAGATATAGCAAGACACTGGCCTAAAATCGCCATTTTAACCTATTTATATTTATACCTATTTATACGCATTAGTTCCAGCTCTGCTCATTCGAGCAAATACATGTATCAGTGGGCGAAAATTCCCAATTGGGAGGAAATGTCAAATTGTAATTGATTTTTCTTGTACTGAAGCAAACTCATTAACCAATAGCCAAATTTCATGAAAATCTAAGACTAAATCTTAGACTTTAGGATAAGCCAGAGCATTACCACAGTCAGCTAGAGTTGTGGGTGTCTACGACATCAGTGCATTGAAGCTAAACAATAAACATCTAAACTAAACATCCGATTGAGTTGGTTTTTTAGTGTAAGGGTTGCCGCAAAAGACAGGTACTTTGCATCAGGTTGGTTGGTTGGGAAATTAACGTTCTTTTTGGCAAAAAATAGGCTATGTCAGGGTCAACGTTTTGGGTAGAGATCTAGTTCTGCCAGGTTAAGGATGGCCAATGACAAAGTAGTAACCCCCGGACCTCACTGCCTTTTCGTTCAGCGACGACCCACAATGGAAAAGGATAGAGGACGTTACTTTAAGTTATTATGCTAGCACCTGTAACAGGATGGAAACTAACCAAACACCACAAGACCTATTTATCAGTTCAATGTGAGATCTCGTGTAATTGCTGTTCTTCTGTTCCTATCAGTGCCTTCAGTTTTTCACGTACGTATGAAGCATCCATCTTTGGCAAATGATCGTCTATACCGGAGTCGTTATCAAGTGGTTATTTGCTAGTGCCATCTACAGCCAGCCACTAGGCAGGAGTCACTATCAACTGTACCATCAGGTAAATGACAACGGCTTAGTAAGCACTGGAGGAAAGCGCCTTTTTAGCAAAAAGGTTATTTTTGTTGTGTAGTAGTTCATTACTCAGTCTGACTAATGAGCAATGAATAACGGTTAACGAATAGAAACAAACAAAGTTTTCTAACAGTGCATTCAGTTTTAACAAATACTGAAAACTAACGATAAGTACCATCACTACACAGTGCGTACATCTGTCGGTTTAGCAGCAGTGATATATTATTGGTATCACACATAAGTAAAACGTCCAGCTGTAATAAATGCAAGAAATACTAGATCCTTGCTGACTGAACCCTAAAATAAAGATTAATGTGCACAAATAGCTCTCAATGTAGATTATGGTGCTCTGGTGTATAAAAAGCTTCGATAAAAGGCAATGCTTGCACAAATTGGCAATGTTACTCGCCAGAGGGCGCGATTGTGCTATTTCACCACACTCCCTGTAATTTTACCCCTAGGATGCAGTTTCAACAAAAACCCTCAAAAAGTTGCATCTATGGGTCATGGTGGTTCTAGTGGTGTATTAATTATGCTTGTATCCATAGTAGTTCTTGAGAAACTGCCTGGACAAAAAAAGGTTACAAAGAAGAAGATGATGAATTTCCGGGCATTTTCGACATCTTTTTACACTAACCCCGACATGACTACTTGCAATTTTTTTGATATCTATATGTTCAATCTGTGGAGGACAGCACACTGATACTAATATTTGATCCATTCTGCTTTTCATTGTTTCTCAAGGGGTCGCCAAAATTCAACCCTAATCGCTATACTTAAGACTAGTTCTGGTAGCATCTCCTTTAATTCTTGGCAAGGATGCTACCGCATCGTTTAATTCTAAATGTCAAAAACTACAAAGGGTTATTAAGTGCTGTCTCTGTGCATGCATCACACATAAACTGCACTTGCCAGCGATGATACAGAAGAACTGCAAAACGTGCTTCAGGCTTCAATTCGCTGAAGTCTGGTACAACACTCGTGTCATCAGCAGAAAGTAATTTTAACAGTTCCTGAAGTAAGGTCCGTAAAATTGCCATGGGCAACCTACACATACACAAATATAATGCCTATCTAAATTCAGTGACAATCAACAAGATTACAAATGTACAAGCAACAAATAATGCCAGTATTGGGTATCGGAAGCTAGTAGTGGTATTAAGTGGTATTGGTAGCAACCGATACAGGGTGAGATGCTGTGACATTACTGTGAAGGCCCTCTACAGCTTGCCATTTCAGTTAATAGCCGCCCAGTAGGTAGTGACACAGTAAAGCAGTGCTTCGTGTCATGCCATCAAGACACAGCAGGATGGAGTGGTGCAAAAGGAGGGAAGTGGGAGCACATTGTCATTGTCTGACCACAGTGTTACCTAGATAAGCATTTAAGTCTTCGTGCATCTTCATCGTTTGCAGTTAAAAATACACCATTCAACGACTGGATAACTGTCAGCACTCAGCAGAGGACATCTAATAAACACAGTCTCCATTGCCTGAGTGCAGCATCACCCTCACTCATTCAGCCACATCGGCACAAGTCATTGAGTTATTAGTTGCTACCCTTCGGTGCTTCAGTGGCCACCAGAGTTCTCAAGTCAAATACAGTCACTGTGAAGTGGTCTTTGACTATTACATTTCAATCTACGTTCATCCAAGTAAGAAAGATGTTTGACATCACTATGTGTTCTGCTATTAGTAGGCCTATTACTTTGCAATACATGAGTTGATTAAACTGTATTTGCACTGATAGGCATAAGAATACTTAATAGTAGTTGACTGTCAACTTAAACCATTCAGTCAATCTTGGTACTAGTATCAGTACTGGTATTGTTTCATGGGTAAAGATACTGTCACCATGGTATCAATCAAGAAGCAGCAAGCATCTTTTGCTGCCTACCAATAAAGTAAAATGCTATTGAACAATAGTTTGAAAAACACTCTACATATAAAACAAAAACTTACATGGTTGCTTAACTGTAACTGTGCTCCAAGCTCTTAGCATACAACAGAAAATGCAACAATGCAAGGTGACCACACTAACATACCTTTTTTCTAAGTCACTTAAATTCCATTTCAAGAAACATGCCGCTTTAATGGCAAGCAATTTTAGAACTCTCATTTTCTTGTTTTCTTCGTTGGACTTGTCTGCCAAGTGCAAAAACACATACAACATAAGCCTGAACCTAGGTCTGGTTGTGCAAAGCTCAGTCAAGTTTATCTCAGATCTCAGCAGTTAAGTGAGTTAATCTTTGGTTAGTGATACTTCAGTTTCATCAACGCCAGTTATCAACTAATCTCACATTAAATTTAAATCACAGTAAAATCGCATGTTAAACAAGCCTGCAACTGTAGACAGCAACTTCTAACCAGTCACAAACTCGACCAAACATAACGTTTGTCTGATGTCCAACTGTTGTTGCCACCTGGCAAACTCAACAAAAAATAACGTTGTCATTGATTCTGGCCCAGTTACCCCATTAATTGAAAACATGACGTCATCCACAAAACCAGAACTGCATAACATATTTCGATGTCATCAGAGGAGAACTGAGCCACAGCCACAAATAATATGAATAGAAAATATTGTGAAATTTGGACACGGAGCCTTTGAGATATGTGACTGGACAGGCAGACAAATAGATGGATGGATGGACAGACATACAGATATGCTAATTGCAATGCTCTGCCCACCTACTGAAAGCAAAGTAATCAAAATGGCTAATGAAACTGAATTCCACTGCGCTCGATCACGCCTTGCATCTCAGATCCAGCATCACTGTTGCTCAGCTGAACTAACATTTACTGATAGTTTTAGACCACTACTGTCCATCATACTCTCATACAAACCAGCCGTCAGTGTTTACAATATATTATTTCATCAATATTATGAATGATAACATTGGTTCAAGCTTCAGCCAAAAGTGGAAAGGAAACGTTGTTTAACCATGCAATTAACTAATGCAGAAGGTACAAAAATGTGATTCAGACTCAACTTTCAGTTAAAAATAGCAGGTGCTAGTTAACCAATGATTTAACTGCATTTGGAAAATCAATTGTATCACTGTATTTCACTAACTGTAAGCTTAACACTATAAATACGACAAGCTAAAGACATTGGCAAAATAATATTATGATGTTTCATCATATGGAAAAGAAAAAGAAGCAGGTGAATAACCGAGTGGCAAATTATTAACAACGCAATCGAACACAGCAGACTTTGCCACCAGTGCACATTGCATGGCTGCCAACTGGTGCCGCCACCTGGCGTGCTCGACCAAACATAAAATCATCACACTGATTCTGCCCCACTGGCAGCATTACGTGAACATCCACAAAACCGGAAGTATATAACATATTGCACTGTCATTGAAGGAGGACAGATTCACAACCACCTGCAAAATGTACAGAAAATTTCATGAAATATAAACGTGTTTTTGAGATATGTGACCAGACACTCTAAAATAAACACAACAGCTAAACAGCAGAGTAGGCACTCAACTCACTGCTTTGGAACTTTTTATTGCCAGCTAATTAAATTTGAAATATCCATAATCTGCTTTAGAGTGCATTCAAAAATCAATCACAAACTTCCGTCATATTGCGCAGATGAGTCCACTGGAGTTCCATTAACAGATACGTTCTCTTTGCCAACAATCTCTCGCGCAATACTTGAAGCAACATCCGCCTGGTACAAGAATAACGCAATCAGTTCAGCTGCCGATGGACCTAACACAAAACACTGCTGTTTCACATGATCTGTTGACAATAAACATATAACTAAGATTCTCTTTATCAAAACTTGATATGATAAAAAGCTTAGGGCAGACACAAAAAGTCTTTCACAGAAGATACTCTAGTAGAGACATCTGCAGAGTAGCATAGTTAGCAGTAAAAAACTGGAAATACATGGATAGTTTCAATTTTTAAATTCAACATAATTGCTAAATAATGGCATCAGTTGTACAGTATAACTGTTGCGTGGTGGCTCAGCGGTAGGGCGTTGGACTTGCGATTTACAGGTTGCGGGTTCAATTCCCGGCCGGTGGCTTTCACGTAACATAGGTCAACTCAGCCTTGCATCCCTCCGGGGTCACTAAATCGAGTACCTGCTTCGGCTGGGGG
>Ga0209780_1003709_pt1 | contig 11515 bp, 10 predicted proteins | sample WorMetexBAHAMAS2_FD_187384 | JGI IMG/M metagenome (GOLD analysis project Ga0209780, IMG submission 187384) | Marine gutless worms symbiont microbial communities from Max Planck institute for Marine Microbiology, Germany - Inanidrilus exumae... | ecosystem: Host-associated > Annelida > Digestive...
TCACCACGATGATGAAGCTTGTATGAAAACGTAAAATTTCTCCATTTTATTTGTTTACTTGAATTTTCATAGATTTCCGAGTTTCGACTTCCGAGTTCACTTGAACGCTCTGAACTCGAAAAAACCAACTCGGAAAATTCCGACTTCTGCCCTACGTAGACTGCGCATGCGCACGTCACTCTGTGACGTCATTAACGTATTACGCTGTGGCGCTGCCAGTGGCGAAGATACGCCTGTGCAAAAGCGGCGCGCTCTGGAACAAAATATTCGTCGTATTTGGTAAATATTTCAAATCTAAGTAACCTATAGCAATCAGCGTAAGACGCTCTAGTTGCTGGTATAATTTTCATGCAAATCGGTTCAGTGGTTTGGGAGGAGTAGTTACACATACACACATACACACACACACGGAATTGGTCTCAGTATACGCGTAACGCTCAATACCAAACCTGCTTTGCAGGTTTTGATCAGTGCTTTGACAATGATGGCTCGATGGTAGGAAGGACCGTGAAAGACCACGTTCCATTGATCCCAGAGGTTTTTATCCCCGCAGGCGGAGGAAAACCCAAGGGGGACCGGCTGACCCGGATTTACCTGGAAAGACGAACGTTAAACGGAGGCAGTAGCAGGTGGGGAAGTTCTGCATTGCGCTTCCGTGCGAAAGACTCAGCAGTCAGCTTTTTAGGGAATGAATTTACTACCTCAACATACTGTATTTTTACTTCCCAATATACGATGCTTTTGTCGCATGCCAGTTGTCGCACATTGTAACATCGATATAGCGCTTGCGGAAGCCGCGGAATAATAAAATACGTCGAACAACGTCATCATCCTTGAAATTGACTGGACATTGCAAACACGCAAGGTCGTTGACAGAAGCCGTGTTTTAGGACTATCAGCCCTAACAGCAACAGCAACATCCTATGAAAAATTCATAAGGCACATTTTCAAACTAGGCCTACTATAATGTAATGATAACATTTATATACACCTTTTAGAAATATTTATTCATACCATCATTTGGTACATAGAAACAGTCAGTGGCTGGTGTGCCATTATAATTTAACAAAGCGTGCTACAAACAGTGCTCAATGAACATTGTTAAGAAAAATCAAAACGTCCTGGCAACAATTATAAAAAAAACTGCAACAAATAATGATCATAAAACACCCCAAATTATCACTAAGAATTGTTTTATCATCAAATTATTATTATTATTATTATCACTATATATGACTTTAACACGTGGTATGATGTTAGTGCTTATCATTTTAGTCGATTACAAATATTCCGGTTGATAAGATAAATGCCAACATGATTTGCTCTGAGCCTAAAATAGGTAAAAATATACGTGAAAAGTCGCATCACCACGTTTATAATTTTGTTTACTTGTGCAGCAACAAAAAGGACAATAATGTACAAATTGCCTTAAATTCATTGCACCGAATGCTTTCATACACACCCACACAACCAGATTCGTATGCACACACACATATACCATAAAAATGTACAAGCTTTACTATACAAGGCACACAAAACATTCAACACTGCTAACATTACACCAAATTACTGAATAATATATAAAAACGGAAGAAGTACGTAAAACATTTGCTCGGGATTTCATGTACTTTACACAAAAACAAGTCCAGCAAATTGCCTCAATATATACAACATATACACTGTGATCCAAAATGCCGAAGCTTTAATGTATCAAATATGCCCGCCTACATCCACCCATCATGACCCACAGTATCATACACTAATCATCAGTAAATTGCCCATAGCAGCAGGAATCATCTGCCGAGTAAAGGGTTAACTTTAACTATATGATAGCTGCATGTTCAGAAAACATACACTACATTCGCCCAGAATTAAAAGGTGTACAACACAATTTCACCGGATAGGGTTCTTTCCACAACCTTTTTACAATGCTCTGTAGACTGTCTGACAACTGTCCAATCTTACTCCTATTCTCAACTCTTCCTTCCTCAATTTTCAAGAGTTCCAGATGAACGGTCATCTTGTTGCCTTGAAACAGAATTTTCACCGAATCGTGTACATCACACTGTATGCATTTCCACACGATAACCTAGCAGTTCACCAAACACGTTGTTGATGCAGGCCTAATTCATGTGCTTGTTTTATCGTTAAGAAATAAAAGTGACCACATATATACGTGGCAGTTAAGATCAAAGCATAGTGGAAAAAACAATAGAAAACTGGAATGCATAAATCATGAGATGTATAAACATTCTGAACTACATGGTAACCTGACACTCTAGACAGAAACGGCTAACCTTCACATAACTAAGTCATCTGCCGAGTAAAGGCGACGAGTGACAACTGATATATGGAAGAAAAGCAGACTGAATCGGAAACAAAGTCGATATTTAAGTGTACCCGAGTCGGCAAACACTAAAATTTCGCCAAGTTCTATCTCTGCCAATATGCACAACGGAGCAAAACATCATTCGCACTGAACTGGCCCAGTTCTTAAAGTGTACCACTAAACTGCGAGAACAGTTACAGTTTGACAGTAAATTTTCAAGACTATCTCCAGAACAGTAAATTGGAGTTATGGAGCATAATAATAATAATAATATACACATTTTTATAGCGCCATATGGTCGTAACTTCAGAGGCGCTGAAGTTACATTCCCCCATTTTTAACATTATAAAAAGCCAGTGCAAAAACAGTGTAACTTTTGTATTTTCAATTATTACAGTTTCAAACAGTAGCGTTATATCAAATACAACGCTCATTTGGTATTTTGCTCAGTAAAAGTGAATGTTTTGGACAAATAGCCAACAACCGTCAAACAGTTAAATTTTTAGTTCTGGATTTCTTCCCTTCACAGTTTTGCAGCTGTTGGCCGAGTGACAAAATGGATCCAACCTCTAAAACACACTCCGGAAATCCCAACAGTTCTCTTACCAGGACATCCACCCTAACCCGGGATAACGCAAAAACCTATGCTAGTTAAACAAATAAAAACTATAAGTTGCTGTAATAAGTTTTGCACATTTCAGTGCAAGTTGAGCACTATCTCGGGCCATTGAACACCGTGAAATCTGGCCTCATTCAATTTCCACCAACTCGAAACAGGTGGAAAACATTGTTTGCACTGGCTTTCCAGCCATAGTGCAAGGCCTCCTGAAACTTTCCCTTGAAGAACTCGACTGCTTCGTCATCTGAGTACTGCGGCACCAGAGTCTTCCGCAGATAGTCCACATCCTCCAGACACGAGACTTCCGGCAGACCGGTGTTCATCATCATCAGAAACAGTGTGATAAGAAATTTGGAGTGATGGCGCAGGATCTGGTACGCATCGAGACACAGCTTTCGGAACCTACCGACAGCACACCATACACCAGTTTCATAGACATTTTCCACTAGTATATTTCCACGCAGTATATATACGTGGCTATTCATCAGCTTATCAGTGTGTTTCAGTGCCTCCCTACATTTTTCTTCACCAAAGCTCTCTTCCCAAGATCCTGTCATTATCAAATACTATATCACATAAGTCTCACCAAAAGATCAGAACGTTTACTTTTATAGTTAGTCCAGACAAATCAGACAATAATTATTATTCGCGAATAATGGATTTACTCTATGGGGCAAAACACGGTGTTCACGTGTTCGGCAATAACTCGGCCAAAAGTGAACCGATTGGAATGAAATCTGGAACACTGTGAGCACATTGCTGGGGGCTGGCCATCGCAGATTTTGGGCGTGATCCACAGAGTAGTGACAGTTTGAGAGGCGGCCAATTTTTTTGGTCAGGTAAGCAACGCACGATATTGCCGATTTCCTGTCGGCCAAATTTCACGAAATTTGAACATAACAACGTTGATCTGTGTCGCCATGTAAACGTTTGGAACAGAATTTTGAAAATTTTGCTGCAAGGGGTAGTTTTTGCAAAAAAACGTAAACATTTATGGAAAATTTTTAACGTCTTGCGACTTTAGGCCGCCATAACTCCTCGATGATTACTGATCGCCAGAAATTCACTACCAATATGCCGCAGTGCAGGTGCTGCCTGACGAGTGACGACTGATATATGGAAGAAAAGCAGACTGAATCGGAAACTGAAAATAAGTAACACGGCAGATAACGCTGACATCACTTAGTCACAGGCACAAAACACTAGGCAACCTTTAATGCACGAAGTAAACAGCTTGTGCATGGACAGCTGACCGCTTTGAGGTGAATACTGTATTGTGTTCATTCAACACAATACAGCCATCTAGTTACATCCTGTGTTTATAACTGTGTATTAAAGACAAAACAGTACTTTATCTAATGCTCACTGCACCCTGGGTTATGTAGTGGATTTCTGTATTGCACTATATATAGTGAGAACCTGGCAAAGTTCTTGTCGTCTTGTTCCTTGCCACGTTTTATCACATAGACGAAGTCAGACGTCAAGACAAATGGAACGCGTTCTCGTTTGACGCCGAGTTTACTCTTGAAATGACCGAGAATGTGACCAAAGTCGATGTGGAACATCTACAAGAAAATCAACAAAAGTGATACGATTGTTTGATGACCAGGTTCATCTGTATTAGATAATCACTGATAGAGAATGTTGTTGTAGCATATTTACAGACTCGATGCCATTCCTGGAACCTATCTAATAGTGTCAACGCACTGGAGGCATTAACAGCAGCGATAGAAGCAATAACAATACTAGTACTAACTCGCTGGCATAAAAAATGCCACACCCGTTCCATCACAAGTACAGTGCATCAAAACGTGGCTGATTTTTACATCGTTCCGTTAGAGGGCGCAAAGTATTGTGAACAGCGTGTCTGTATGTCTGTCCGTTCGCTTGCATATCTCAAAAACCAATTGTCCAAATTTCACCAAATTTTTTATACACGTTACCTGTGTTGGTGGTTCATGATGGCAATGCAATACATTACGTACTTCCAGTTTTGTGGACGACATCATATTTTTACACAATGGAGCACGTAGGCCAGAATAAAAGATGGTGCATATGTTTCAACAAGTTCGCCAGGTGGAGACACTGGGGTCGAAGTCTGCCGTCTCCAACTGCATCTTGTCTGTGTTTAGATTAGTGTTTTGCTGATAGTAGTCCCTTTGAGTTTCATTCATTGCTCTGATATCATTGGTTGGGTGTCAGCCTGTGAAAATATCCGTTCCAAGTTTCCCCAAACATTCTCTTCCGGAATATGTGGAGCAAGACAGCCAAAGCGGCAACCAGCTAAACTAAGTTCATCTGGAAAACGGTTGAAAAAATGGAGGCGTCAAGGTAGTTTCTGTTGCTGTCTTGTGCCACAGCTTGAGCTGGATCATGCATGCCATATCATACGGCAGATTGCTCATAAAATCATCAGCAGCAGCAACAACAACAACAATACCTGTCCATTAGTTCGTAGCATGATGTTATCAGAATGACGATCACCGACGCCGAGAACATATGTAGCCACGCAGTAGCCAGCACATGACAGCAGGAACTGTTCAATTGCTTTGTCCAAGCTGAGCAAATACATTTGCCAGTTACAATACAATTACAGAACTTACACTTGCACTGCATAAGTACATCGTGCTACAGTTTGCTATGCTGGACCCCACACACTGGTCCAACACCCCTATGCCTCTGTCACAAAGCAGTACAAACACAGACGATGTTGCTGATGACAGTAACAATAACAGGGTAAAATTCGCATGGCCATATGACAAAATAAGCATGTCTGGCAGTAACATACGCGATTCAATAACGCCGAATTTAGTTGATAAGATGACGACTCCAACAATGAAACTAAATGTCAGGCCAATGCCAACAGCCCAACGTTGTCCCAAAGTTCTTCATGAGTGCACTCAGTTTTTAGGCCCAAGTGGTTTAAATGGCTAAGAAATACATCTCAAATGAATTTCATGGACTAGCGTTGGCAGCCACCAGTTAGCTGAGCGGAATGCACAATCTCTATGAGACAGCGGAGCTTCTTGTTTTACCAGTTCTAATCCCCAAACAAGACTTCGGACATCCCTCGATAACAGCCGTAGAGGCCAAGAAGGGTTGAGGTGACATAGTGGTTATTATGTTGTGTTTACATTTCATTTCATACTGGAGTATCTGTTTCTGGAGACTTCGTGTTAGATGCCAGCATGAAGGAAGCAACATCCTTGCTTCCTTCATGCTGGCATCCAATGTCAGTCTCCAGAAATAGATACCCCGGTATAAAGTGATGGCTCCCTTTATGCCGATTGTCAGACGCCAATACCATCTTGTCATAATTAATTAAATAATCAAACAGTATAATAATAATAATATTCCGTCACGAATATGGTGAAAGATGTGGCCAGGCCACTGATCGGGGTTAGTGCTTCATGTTCCTTTAAATGCTTAGACTCTTGATGGTTTGGTGGCAAGACGGGCATTCAGCCAATAATAATACCCATGCCACTAATCCCAAGAGGTGCTCTTCCAGAACAGGCTCAGGAGGAGGGCTCGAGGGGAAACAGTGGACCCAGGTTCACAACGAAAAACGGCCAATGAATGGCAGTAGCAGTAGTGGTAGTAGTGAAAGTAGTATGTATTTCTGGAGAACGTGCTTGCCTCTGCTTGGTGCTGTTGTGCTTCTGCAGCCACTGATAGATACAGAGCTTGTTGAACGCCGACTGCACCTTACTCATGCCCGGATACTCCAGCTGGATCCTTGCAATTGTACTTGCCGGCGTCACGATTTCTATCAGGCCTTCATCCAGTCCCGTTGACAGACAACCATACGCACTCAGCCTGCACAGTTCATACCAGGCCCCCACATTCTCAACAGTTCCCATGTCTAAGCATCAATATTTTCATTAGATAAGCCAAGGAAAAACTGCAGATAGATCCTTGTTGTTGAAATGACTTAGGAAATACACATAAAGAAAACATTTAGGCAATTGATGAAGTTAACTGAAGCAAGACACGAGATAGTACGATCCCACAACACAGCTACAAACTAGACAAATCACTGTAAGCATTATGATCAATGAAATAACTAAGTAAGTAAGTGGTGGCCGTTTGGCGTAGTGGTAACGTGTTGGTCTCGATCAACGAGGTTAACCTACGCTAAGCCCGGTTAGTACTGGGATGGGTGACCGTGTCCAGGTTTGACTCTCTGAGGCGGCACTTTATTTCGGGATGTAACCAACCACCCAAGTCGACTCAGCCTTCTACCCTCCGTGGGACGGTAAAATGAGTACCAGCCAAACGGCGGTGATGCTCTGCTGCTGGGGAGTAAAGGCAGGCATGGTGTCATTTGCAGGTAAACTGTGTGATCCATGTCTGAGGTAGTTATGACGATGCAAACATCGCAAACAAATTTGACGTAACTTCTGGATATCTGTAAGTTTAATATCACGTTTTTGTAAGTGCTCAGCAGATCATAAGCATTTGAAAACCAATGCAGGACAAATATATGATGCATTGATAACTACTTAGTGACATACTAACAAAAAATCTTACACTACTGACAAGAAACGACATTCAAAACTGATTGACTGTAATTCTACTCGAATAAGTTCACATTCAGCAATTTTATCACACGAAATAATGGGCTTCAGTTGTTCTCAATACAGTGAGTTGATGCACATTTTATTGCCCGGTGCATAAAAAACAATATAAAATTCGTAGAATTAATAGGTTAAATGGCACAAAACACTGACTGAAAAAGTCATCACTTGCCTAAGATCAAGTCCTTCAGCCTGCCACAAATTGTCCATTATGCGCAACATCTGCAGACTTAACATGTCCTGTCGTAAATCTGTGTACAGCACAAACAGCAATGCCAAATTCATAGACCACATATAACATCAGTTGGCCTCCTGCTTTAACAAAACTTAATTGAGTGACAAGACCAGCACCACCATTCAACAGCTGTGATGGGCATGCTATGCTAACAAGTCTCAGCTGCCGCAGACAGACCCGCACAATGCGCTGCCTCACATGTACAACACGACATTAAATCACTGCCACAACTACACCGTGTTTCAGAAAAAAACATCCACTCATATTATTGGCTATAAGCTGAGGAATAGTTCTCCGATATTAATAATTTTTGACACCAAAATTCCTCACATAATTTGACATCGCATGACAGCTTAGTTGTCCACCTCAGCTAAATAATGTGTCTACACTACCTTGTAAAACTTATCGCACGAGTTGTGTCGCCGTACATTACATATTTTTCCATAGGCCTACAGGTTGTGGACTTTTCACATCAAATTTTCACTAACTGTTGAAACAACAGTTTTCAACAGTCAACAACTGTTTCTGTCATGTTTACTGATACACATTATATATTCTTTGCCAGTGATGCTTATAACATTTGCCGTGACTGCTTTCAGTGTTCTTTGACTCTTTCAGTCACATGCAGCAGTTGTGAAGCATTATAACGCATTTTCTGTAAAACTTACTGCAAACAGTGAAGAATTTTGGTGTCAATAATTATTAAAATCAGACAACTATTCCTCAACTTATAGCCAATAAGATGAGTGGATTTTTTCCTGAAACACAGTGTACAAAAGCCATCACTCCAGGTCACACCGACCACTTCAGCAATATTTTTTCTCCAGTGACCTTGAACTTACACCTATGACCTTGACCTATGTATTCCACCTAAAGGAGATCAAATGACAGTGATTTAATGTAGGGTAAAAAGGTAGAGGGTGCCATACTGCTTATAAGAGTGTATGCAGGTGTTCATCTCTCTTCCTTAGACCGTTAAGCGCATGTTTGAGTATACCGGAGTCTGTGACGCACCAGCCATGTGAAATAGACTCATTGGCTGGTGTGATAACAGATCTAGCTTCAGACAGAGATACCTTCTCAGCTGCAGAGCACTGCCAAAGTCCCTTCCACCCCGTGGAAGGTATGAGCAGGGTTCCAACTATCTTTTGATATTGTAATTCAAGGACTTTCAAGGACCCTCAAATTTCATTTCCAAGGAACAATTCTCGACGGAAGTTTACAGCATGAGCAGTAAAACAGCAATATTTAAGGTTTATTTGCGTGACGATGGTACAGTAATAAGGTAAAAAACCTGATATTACTCAGCAAATGTTGATTCAGGCAACACACCTGGCAGACTGAAAATCCATGTAGACAAGAAACTTGGCAACAACAATGTTCTGTTACAAACTATTTACGTTATGGTAAATTCAAAGACCTGTGTAATGAAATTTAAGGACTTTCAAGCACCTGTTTTCTTTTCAAGTACTTTCAAGGCCTTGAATTTAGAAGAAAAAAATTCAAGTACTTTCAAGGACTTTCAAGGTTGCGTGGGAACCCTGTATGAGGCTGAATGTAGGTCAAAATTCATTTCGTTTGGAAGTAATTGTCCAGATGCAAACACAACCGACTGACTGCTCAATATGGCTACTAAAGTGGTCAGGTAACAAATCTGGAAAAAAAACAAACAAATGGTCAAAGAATTTTGACAAAAGACTGCATCACAGGGGGTGGATTTTTCACGAGGGACAACGTAATGCGACATCGACCAGTCGGCTGCAGCAGTATTGCTGTTATGCCGTTATTGAGGACTGAATGATCCCTGCTGGTGCATATACCACAGCAGAGACTCCCAATGCTTTTCAATGGGCTGGACAACCCCCAAAATTGCTCGTTCCCGTGGAGGATCTCGACCCCATCTTCTAATACATGGTTCACTTGGCCGATAAGAGTCAGCCCCCAATCTGCATCTTGTTTTTGCACAACACATCTGTTCGACCAACACAGAAAGACAGAGAGACATACAGACCACACTACATGCAACATCTGTAGCACAGCACGCTGCATCTATGCACTGCGTGTATACAATGCGGCCTAAAAATGAAATCAATACAAAAACACAAGAATGAGACGAGATTCACAGCACAAACCGTCTCCCTTCTTGAACATAACTAAGCTCTCAAACTCCTTCGTGCCAGCAGCAAGCTCCATATTTTTCCACACGAGCCACAGCGGCTTCATCTTGGAATCCATCGACTTGCACTTCTCATAGCTGATTGACCCACAAGCAAACACACACACACACATACATACACACGTGAATGCATACATACACCTGTTCAACATTCATTTTCCAGCAGAACCTGGGTCAACCAGACGGACGATCCGAGGGAGAGTGGTGCTAAATTCATGTCTGGTAAAATGCACTTCATGACTCAATGACGGAAATCAATTACCAGACTGTCCTTTCTGCATCCTCCCAACTGACATTACATCAGCTCTCTCAGATGACTACAAGCTACTGGACCCCGGATAAGCCTACAGCAATTCATAGACAAAAAAGTCTTATTGCATCAGAATCATACCAGACTTGTGGCACTGAACATATTCTTATCCAGTGGCTTTTGAGCATGTTTTGCATTCAACAACAACAACAACCGTTTAACGGAATTTTATCCAGGAAAATATTCGTCCACTCACTTCCTATCTTACACGAATTATTCAATGTCTTCAGTTAACTTCGTCCAAGTACTATGGTCCATAGCATCCTCCTAGTTTAGTTGTCAAGTCAACTGCATATAATATCTGATTTTATTTACATCAGCCACGGCATATCACCATCACATATTGCAGAGACAGTTTATTATGGTGCCATGTGTGCCCAAGAAATGACATAGTGCACAGTAAAAAATCACCTCATCATTAATCTGGGTGACCATCGTCAACAATTAAACAAGGACTAAGAGGATGACACAGACCATAACAAATGGAGGAAATTAATTAAAGAAACTGAACAATACCAACAAAGATAAGGAGCGAGTTAGTGAATACAGCATACCCGGGTTTTCTGGATAAAAGTGGTAATATTGTGGAAACGGTGCAAGATGGAGACGTTGTTACTATTTACCACTAACAGAGAGTAATATATGTCAGATATAGGGCAAGTAAAAAGTCTTTGTTATTGTTGAAAGTTCTTGCATTTTCATAAATTTCTAAAGATTTTCCTGGCCTCCACCCATTCTGTGCTTTGTCCAGTTTTTCCGCAGTGTCCAGATAAGTAAGTGCTGCCGATTATGACATTACTCATGACAATGAAGATAACAGTGATTATAATGACAAAACAAATGTGACAATACCAGATCTGTTTGAGCTTCTGGCAGGCATCCAGCGGGCAAGAGAAAGATGACAACTTATCGGTGTATTGCGGGTTCTTCAACACTTTCACCATCTCATCACGAAGTGCTTCTTTCGGTATCTGCAACTTCTACATATGACGTCAACACCAACTGTGTAGTATGCTGGCCAATGAACTCATGCTCAGTTGCATACCTGGACATAGTTAGTTAGTTCGAGTTTAACATCCCCTTTCAGCACAAATATGGCTATATCAGAGACAAAAGGTCAAGGGTGGAGAGCCATCTCTACCCAGTGAAGGAAGGCCAGCGATATATTAACCTCAACCCTGGCTGCCTTTTTGTTCAGCAGCCACCCCAAAGGGAAAGGGATCGAGAGGCTCATTTGAATTATTACGCCAGCGCCTACAACAGGCA
>Ga0209780_1003710_pt1 | contig 11513 bp, 8 predicted proteins | sample WorMetexBAHAMAS2_FD_187384 | JGI IMG/M metagenome (GOLD analysis project Ga0209780, IMG submission 187384) | Marine gutless worms symbiont microbial communities from Max Planck institute for Marine Microbiology, Germany - Inanidrilus exumae... | ecosystem: Host-associated > Annelida > Digestive...
ACACACACACACGCAATACATCATCATCATCATCATCATCATCATTATTATTATTATTATTATTATTATTATTATTATACTCATTTTATCCTGCAGTTAAATCGTAAATGCAGAGGCGGTGGATACAAGTAAGTAAACTACCATCAGTTTCAGCCTACCGTATACGACGTTACAGCAGTCCTCACGTACTTTTTCGTTTAGTGAGATTTGCTCGGCTGACCATTTCTTTCGTGTCCTTTGACCTGGTGGCTTTGGGCCGGTGGAGGTCGGAGGCGCCGCGGGGTTGACTGAACGCCACTCGAGCCTGTGCATCTGCGTCACGGGTCGCTGTAGAAACTGCCGGGCAAGCTGTTCGAGCTGCGCGAGCTGTACCGCCTCGACGTTTCGTTCAACCAGCTGACGATCCTCGACGACTTTGCCGAGCTGACCTGCCTGCTCTACCTCGACGCCTCGCACAACGACTTCAGCGATCTGCCGCCCGAGCTGACCGTCTCGCTGACGCTGCTCGAGTACCTCGACCTGTCTCACAACGTCATCAGAGAGCTGCCGTCCAACTTCGGCCAACTGCACCGTCTACGACATCTCGATCTGTCACACAACGACATCGCCGAGTTCCCCAGCGAGCGCATGGACGTCCTCGCATCCGTCAAAGTTCGTCGACCACCTCGCATTTTTGTGAACCTTTATTCGACAGATTGAAAGATCCAGTAGCGATGTACTTATTCATGTGATCCTTCGTCCTCTGTTGTCAGTTACTGTCGAAACTTCTGTCAGATTTTCATGGCTTGTATGCTTGTTTGTTTTTTGGTTGTCTTTCTCTTGTCTGATGACTACCAGTTTACCAAGTGAAAGGCATAACGTGCATAAATGTGTAAGCTATTATAGTGACAGTTTGCCAGAAAATGATACGCCCATCATGCTGGCTACAATGCGAATACTTTAATACTGTCACAAATATTGAATAGAAATGGGTAAAAAAAATCAACGCCGCATGTGCACACACAAGAAAACCAATTAAAAGCAATTTTAACTAAAAGAAGCCAGTACTCATAAGAGTGCAGAAACCAAGGCCGGCACTGGTTTTTTGTGCCTCGTGACCTTGACCTTTGACCTTTTGACCCCAAAATAAATGGGTAACCAATATTCATGGTGGAACATTTCTATGTTTAGTTTGATGATCCTCAGCCTCCTACCCTCTGTGGACAGGAAATGAGTGCCGACCAAAGTGCGGTAATGCTCTGTGGCTGGGACAAAATGCAGGATGACTTATACCATTCGTGGATAAACGTATGAGTGGCAGGTAAAACTTTGTGATTTCACGTTAATGCATGCCATCCTGAGCGCGTTAGAGGTGATTTTCATAATTAAGCGCTATACAAATCTACGCATTTACCTTCACTTCTTTAACCTAGCTGCATCGGTTTTTTAGATTCTGTGGATAAGCAGACAAACAGACAGACAGACAAACGCCAGTGAAAACCTCACCCCCACAACTGCCGTCGGCGTAGGTAAAACGAGGTGTCGCCCAAACGGGACATAATACTACTGGCCCGCCGTGCAATGTCGGCCGCCCGACCGACCTCGCGCCTTGCTGCCGGCGCGCCGACCGTCCACGCATTACAGACAACGACAGACGACGACAGACGCCCGCGAGCAAAACAGTACTGGCCCATTAAGCAGGCCAGTAATTATTAGTACCATTGAGCTAATTCATTTTATGCTACGTTCACCCAAAGACTGCAGTAAACTGTCTTTGAGTTTATATATAAACTAATGCTGCTAGAAAATAGGTTGAGAGGACGTTAAGCGAGGCGTGCTGCTGTCGTCGTCAGGTGCTGAACGTTTCGTTCAATCGACTCAAAAAAATCCCCGACGACTGGATTCTGCTGTATCGTCTTGTCGACCTGAACGTGGCCAGTAACGATATCCAGCGACTGCCGAAAGACGTCAACAAACTGCGCAACCTGGTCAGTCTGAACGTGTCCGACAACAGGATTGACCAGCTGCCGGACAAACTGGCCAAGGTGGCGTCGCTGCGTCATCTCAATATCGCCGACAACGTCATCATGCAGTGGCCGACGAACTTCGTCAAATTGCAGGCTAAAGTCGAGGTGTGCGTACCATGCTACGACTCGTACCGTACGTAAATCTTTCCCCCGTAGTTTCATCCCCCCCGCACTGCCTTCACAGACTATCACCCGAACCGTTTGTTCTGAGTCACTCGGTTTTTGTTTTTAGTTTCTTCCTTATTTTTCGTTTTTGGTGCCGTGCGCTAGATTAAGCTGGCCCTTCCGTCAGTTTTTGAATGCACGTAAAAATGCCACCTCGTACTGTACTCTATCGTAACTGGAAAAAAGGAAGACGAATCTGACTGTGTACATAAATCGTTATTCACCAACCGTTGGTAGTCAAGAAACATAATAAAACAAAACATATACCGGGTATGCCTATACAAACAAAACAAAAGCAGAAAAGAAACGAACAGTGACCGATTTAGACACTTAACACGCATAACGCATTATTTTATCAACAATGTAACGTATATAAGTCACTCACCTTAGTCGACGTAGGAACACATAGATATAGCAACACAAGGTGTCGCCTTAACGGTCCCCTCCGTGCAGTGTCGCCGTGTCGGCCGCCCGACCGTCCACGCGCCCGGCGGCCTGCCCGCCCGCTAACCGGCAGCGTTACAGACGACGACAGACGACAGACAACAGCGAGCAAAAAATACTGGCCTATTAAACTGGTTAGCAATAATCACCAGTATGCAGACAAACGAACAGAAAAAAGAGAACACAGGTCTGTTAAGTACATGACATTTTTCTAAGAGAGTTGTCACACTGACGTAGTTTATCAGATAAATTTAGTGTGCCGAGCCAATATAATACTCGGTAGTTGGAAGCTCAACTGATTCTGACAACAGTTAATGACTTCCACATTGTTTGTACTCTACTACGGCTTGGTGGTTCCTGTGAGCAGGTGGTCGGACAAGATGAGCAGCAGCCGAGGAAGGAGCGACCATCACGCGTCTCACAGGCTGCAAACCGCCACGAGGTGGACATCGACAAGGTCGAGGTGACGCTCAACACAGCGTCTGATGCCGAGGAGGAACGCAACTTCGAAGAACTTCCTCTGGAACTGGACAGCATCGTTCTCACCGAGATGCCCGGCGCAGAGGTCGCCGGCGTCACATGGAACGATTAATTCCGCTCCGCGGCCACGTGTCTATTTTAGATGGTGCGAGATGTGACTTGGCCGCCCTGTCGGGTAAAGCAGGGGTTATCAACCCGGGGGAATTTCCCTATGGAGAATTTCCAGGTTTCGAAGTGGAATTGGGACCATAGCTTGGCAGATTTAAACTGCAGATTTAGCTTAAGTAATTTTAATGATTGTCTATCCGGACCGAAATGTCAGCTCTGTACTGATGCCAAATCCCACAAGTTAGTTTTCCTTATTGTCAGGCCGAAATGTACGCTGGCCGTGTCGAATGCTGCCCCCTGGTGATTCACGATGAGTATGCCAACGGGACAGACAGACGGACAGATGGACGGACACCAGACGCTTTCCGCTAGATGCGGACAGCGTAACATTGCGATCTACTTGAATCACGTGTAATAGGATATTTCACTGTAGAACGTCCAAAATTAATTATTGGAATATATCTTTTGAGTAAGATAATCTCAGAAATGCGGAAATGACAATTTGATGTATCATGAAAAGGGTAAATGGGTGAGCGAAGGCTGGGAACCGCTAAGCTAAGGCACAATTTTGTGGCTGATGCAAGGAACACCAGTAGACCTCATCCACAGATATGAAATATAAATCAATATGGCCTAATCATGGCGAACCATAGTTCAAGCACTAAAAAAGTTATACAGGTCAAAGTGCCCGCCGTCCCTGCTGCGCGTAGTTGCGATGGGACTATCTCGCCTCTTGCCACCTGCAGCCCGTGTTCTTTACCATTAAGTGCTTTCGTGGCATTCACATTGACACGCACTGAGATCATAGTTCTCGCCAGTTGTTGGAAACGTTTGTGGATAACCCGAACTGAACAGTGTCGATTTTAATTGCCTAGCACACTTGTTATGTCCCACCACCAAAGTGGGGGCATTAAGCGAAGCTTATGTCCATCCGTCTGTCTCTCCGTTCATCTGTGTGTCCGTCTGTCCCATGCCCGTAGCTAAAACGGTGCAGTTTATAATATCTGTGATAACTATAGAACACTAACTGGAAACTCCTTGCTGGAAGTGGAACACCCCCCCCGGCAGCGTGAACATAGGGCCGCCAGAAGTGGTTAAACGTCCTTGGCGCCGAAAACGATTACGTCGCCATCTAAAAAACCAAGTTCATGTTTACCGCGCGACGCTATGCTAGCGCGGTATATGCTGTCTGCGTCTGTCTGTCCTTCTGTTTGTCTGTCACAATTCGGAGTTTACAAAGATGGCTAAACCTAAAATCACACAAACAACGCCATACGATAGCTCAGGGACTCTATAGTTTTTTGATGCAAAAGAAAAATCTCGGCGAAATTCCAACGAGATCACCCCCACGGGGCGCCAAAGAGAGGTGGGAGGTTAAAATCGGCGATTTTTGACAAATATCTGGCTGTACCTCAGAAACGGTGCAAGATAGGGACATATTTACTATGGAAGGCTAATAGGAACTCGTATGTGCTCTGTCGAATGGCGCAATTTTCAGTGACCTCGGGTGACCCCTAACTACCCCAAACCACCACATTTTGCACATTTTTGAATCCCTTTTCATATCGTTCTATTGGGTAGAGATAGAAACTTCAAATTTGGTAGGCAGGTTGATAGTTGCTAGTCTTAACCCAAGGATGACAAAACATTCCAGAAAACGGGCGCAGTCAGGTCACGTGAACCATTTAAATTTTGGTGGGCACCAACCATATTTCTGGAACGGCTGAAGCTAGAGTAATCAAATTGTGTATACCGATAGGCCGTTATCAAGTCCCATCATAAAGCGGACAAATTACCCTTAAAAGGGGCGTGGTCAGGGTCACGTGACCCATTTTACATTTTCGGTCCACAATGATATCTCTGAAACGGCTAAAGCTAGAGTCGTCAAGTTTTGTACACATGTAGACTATATCATATCCTAGCTTAAGGATGACAAACCATCCGTAAAAGGGGCGTGGTCAAGGTCAAGTGACCCGTTTTTTTAAATTTTACCCCAATGATATCTTTGGAAATGGTGAAGCCGGGCACTTCAAATTTCGTTTGCTGATTGATACACAGGAGTGCAAGATAGAGAAACGGTTGCAATGGAACACTAATAGAAAATCGTATGTGGCCTATCGAATGGCACCATTAACAATATCCTTGAATGACCTTGAATGTCACTTTTGCTTTTTGAAGCCTTTATAACCCCCGTAGCTCGTGAAACATACACGAATTTACTAACACAGCGCGTCGCGCGGTCCCTCTGCAGTAGCAGAGCTTCTTGTGCTACAAGATGCTTAGCTGTCACAAAACGATCGCACTACGCTCTGCACTAAGTGAAATCATGTTAAACTAATTTAGTCTGAATGAACCGTTTGCATTGTCATACATCAATAAAAAGCGTCGCGCGATCCCCCTGCGGCAACTGAGCCCCTTTGTTTAGACATGAATCAATGTAATTCTGAGTTATTATGCTGTACTGCTTGTACTATGATATTTTCAATATTATGTGACCATACGTTAAGAAATGTATCGGCACAACATGTTGTGAATTACTATATTCAAAACAGGTTATAGCCTATACAACAAAATGTAATGCTAGTAAGTGTAAATTTAATTTTAGCCTAGACGATCTACACCGTGTTTCAGAAAAAAAACATCTATTCATGTAATTGGCTATAAGCTGAGGAATAGTTGACTGATTTTAATAATTTTTGACATCAAAATTCCTCACATAATTTGACATCGCATGACAGCTTAGTTGTCCACCTAACCTAACTAATGTGTCTACACTACCTTGTAAAACTTATCGCACGAGTTTTGTCGCCATACATTACATATTTTTCCATACAGGTTGTGGACTTTTGGCATCAAATTTTCACTAACTGTTGAAACAACAGTTTTCAACAGTCAACAACTGTTTCCGTTGTGTTTACTTATATACATTATATTCTTTACAGGTGTTGCTTATAACATTAGCCGTGACTGTTTTTAGTGTTCTTTGACTCTTTCAGTCACATGCAGCCGTTGTGAAGCGTTAAAACTCATTTTGTGTGAAACTTATAGCAAACAGTGATACCGAACAAAATTGCATCAGCAAACCAACATTTCCTGTATATGTTAGTGAACATTTTCACATTTAATGAATTGTTGAATCATTGGAACGTAACTTTTTGTCACAAAACAAGGCGTGTTTGTAATGTTTGTAATGCGCATTCCACACAATACAGCCATCTAATTGTTCAGTGTGTCTTGTTCGGTTGGCCAGTTTTTTTGCTACTGTCGCTCGAGGCTTGCGTCTTGAGACCGCTCGAGGTCAGCGGTCCTAGTTCCTTAAACCGCCTGGACCCCATTTAACTACGCCAACAGCTACGGACGTTGCGTCGAAGCGAGTTCTGTACAGGAGGACAGACCGAGTTACCGTCTCAGCCATCGATTACGTCTATTTAATGTCCGAGATGACGTCACAGTCGTGTGTATATGTGTGTGAGTATAAGTCGCCTCGTATACAGCGACTGTCATCATCATCATCATCATCATCATCAACAGCAACAGCAGAAACAACAACACTGTCGGCTACAACAACAACAACTGTATGCGATACCGTTTCTTCTTCTGGTAGAGCGATAGCTTTGTCGCCTCGTCTCTTACGGTACGCCTAACATCTTGACGAACACCGTCCCTCGTCGTAGATATTCGTCACTCTAGCGGCCAAACGTTCGCGGCAGATGCGACTGTTAAAAGTCGTCTTTACTCGATCGGAGCAGTTACCTATTTCGTGGCAGTCCGGTGAAATATACAGGCGGATCTTTTGACTGAACGTCGACACTCACACAATCGCCTCGTCGATCCAGTTGATCCGATTTATGTCACCAGCTGACACGACTAGTAGCCTAATCCGTCACATAGAAGTCCGATCGGCCACTCAAGTCCACTCTCGTGGGACCGGTACTCGCTAGGGGACGTTTGTCGATTAAGTAAACGATTTCTGGACCCAGAAGAACAGAAATCTTACGACAGAAGTTTGTTGGCCGAGCTGAAATCACACGCGTTCGATTTCGCTTATCCGGAAGTCCCGGTGTTTCAGAAGGGCCCGTTAGTCGGTCAAGTACGTTCGGCGGTGTCTTTGTATTGGGGTTGACGGTCGTGCGACTGGAAGATGGGTCGCAAAGTAGTCGAGAAGCCGATCCCGCCGATGGGACCCGGCAGCAAGGTGGTCGCCCTGACACCGCAGCTGCAGCGCCACATCACACTCGTCCAGGACGGCAAGGACCCGCGCAGGCCGCGACGCAGCTTCTACGTCTCGTTCAACACGATCCTCGCCAAGAAAGTCCCCGAGGAGATCTACAAGAACGAGGAGCTGCAGGTGTGGTATTTTTTTATCGTGCGACTTACGTGCATAGCGCGGTATTAGCTGTGGCACGGCGTCTGTCGACCAGACGCTGGTGTTGTATCGAAACGGCTGAACAGATTGACGGATCGTGCTGGGTTTCATTTAGTCCCGGGCGAAATATTGCGATCAGCATGTATGTATGTTTCTTTGTTTGTCTGTCTGTCTGTCCGCTCGCATATCTCGAAAAACCACACATCCAAATTTCACGAAATTTTCTGTATTACATCATGTGGCCGTGGCTCGGGTCTCTCTGTAACAGGAGTGCGATGTGCTATGGACTTCCGGTTTTGTGGATAACGTCATGTTTTCACATAATAGAGCGAATGGACGATAATCAATAAACGACGCATATGTTTCGTCGAGTTCGCCAGGGTGGCAATACCGGGGACGAAGTCTGCAGTCTCCGAGTACATCTTATTGGCACAGAGGCTACCTTCAGCTTAACCTATACACTGTGATGTAAGGAATTTAGGTATATCCAATACTAAGAGCACTTTCCCCTGGAACATTTGAACGTTGCCGATTTTTTAGGCTTTTTCGTCACGCTAGTGTTGTCGTGTTTGTTCGACGGTCGCAGGTTGATAACATGGAGTGCCCGCGTTTGTTTAGGAGCAATTTTGGGGGTTATCTGGCCCATTGAAAAGCATTAGGAGTCAGTGCTGCGGGCTGTGGAGCGTTACTCAGCAAAATATCAATAACGGCGACAGTTGGACTGCGGCAGCTGATTGCAGTGCTCCAGACTGGACTGTATCACATTACATTGTTCCCGTGAAAAATGTCCCCTGCAACTCGTCCTTTCGTCAAAATTCGTTGACCACCACTTGTTTGGAATTGAAATTCAGCAAATTTCGATTTTATAACTGAACATATTTTGCAGGCTAGAACTGCACATAGAATTTTTAGAACTGCATATTCTGTATAGAACTGCACGTTAAAAATCCCTAGCAACTAGAGATGTGTCTATTGTGCTATAAGTGTACATGAAACTGTCAAACGTTTAGTAAACCTTTACACGTAATACGGCGGCCAATAACCGAAACGCAGTGGTTCTGAATCATGATAACAGCATTATAGTAAGTAACGGCCATCAGCCTCCTCTGACGTAGCTCGGCAGCCTTCGATGAAGTTAATTCACCGTTATAATTATCGCATAATGTTGCATGAAGTCGCGAACATCTCACGCTATGCTACTGACTGTTTTAGTTAACTCACTGCTATCATATTCGTTTACACTGTCGTTAAATTGGGTAAATGTTTGTCCGATAGTTAGGCTTATCGTGTAAACGTCTACACGTGTACATTACTCGTGCATCACTACTGCCTATGCAGGTGTACGCGCGCCGGTTAGAGATGCAGAACAACAAGTACAAGAAGCTGCCGGCCGGCATCGGCATGCTCGGCTCTCTCGAATACATGAACCTCCGACACAACCTCTTCAAGTCGCTGCCGGGAACCATCTGCAACCTCACGAACGTGGAATTCCTCGACGCTTCCGAGAACCAGCTGAGGAAGTTACCCGCCAACATACACAAGGTCGAGGCGCTGGTCGAGGTCCGCGCCACGCACAACAAGATCAGATCACCGCCCGGAAAACTCGGAACGGCGCCCAACATCCAAAAGGTTAGCCAGGACGTATGCAGAGGGATCCAGGGGCCGTGCTCCCTAAATCCCCCTGTACAAACTTTCTAGCGTCTCAAAATTTTTGGAACTTGTTTTTTTGTGTATGGTTACTTTACTATGTATTTTAATCTACTACCGGCGCCACGTCTTGTGCTCAGTCAGTCATCCACCTGATCCAACTGGGAAAAGCCAACCGGTCAAAGGACCAATCAGCTCCACCGTGACAACAACAACACTATCGCTAATCTCTGGCACGCAAAATTTGAAAATTTCTCAATAATCGCGCAAGGGATGTACGTATGTGGAGGCGTTGATGTTCCAAACTTTAGTAGAATTTACAGTTTTTGGATCCCACACTGGCCACACCCCACCTTTACATCGATGGGGTAAAATCTGGCGCGGAGGAGTTGACCAAGGCTCGAATTCGACACCTCCGCACCAAATTTCACCTCAATCAGTGCAAAGCGTACCCCCTATGCTGGGCAAACCCCAAAATCGACCCAGGAGTAATCTAAATACCGGCATTATGCCACTCAGGCATCTAGGCTGCTGGTAATAATAATTTATGTGCAAACGTTATGTACTGCATCTTTCACAGTCACTGTCGTATTTGTATTTATGTCACAATACATATATGGTAGCGCAAAAAAGATCCCACTATACCCTTGTTCGTAACTTTGTGAAATGCTGATCAAATTTCCAGATTTCTGTCACTTGAAATTCAGCATTAAATTTCTAATAAATTTGTCATTGAAGATCCAACCACTCCCGAAACCTGTCACTAAGTTTACTTTGTAAAATATTTCATACTTTTTGGACTAACAGTGTTCATTGGCCTGGTTTTATGCGCCACCCGGTATATTCGATCGTTGGCCTATGTCTTTATTTTTTACTTATTTTTCGTTTCTGGGCCGTGTGCTAGATTAAGCTGTCCATCTCACCAGCTGTTGAGCGCACGTTAATCTACCGTATCGTGTCGTGTCGTGTTTACACGCTGTGTTACGATTAGCCCGAGTTTCGTTCGTCTGTTGCGGCTATGTTTATCAGATCGACCTGTCACACAACGCGATGAAGAAATATTCGAAAAGCATGTACAAGCTGCCAATTACTCTGGACATGTCGCACAACAAGTTGAAGAAGTTGACTCCGCCGAAGATGAAGGTACCGCAGATCCATCTGATCGACGTATCGCACAACCAGCTGTCGCAGTTGCCGGCCAACTTCAACAATCTCCAGTGCATGACTCGGCTCGACCTGTCGAACAATCACATCACGGTCATCTCGGAGCAGCTCGGCCTCACCAAGTACATCCGCTGGCTGGATCTTTCTCACAACAAGCTCGTTGAACTGCCGGACAGCTTCTGTGCGCTGGGACACGCCATCAACGAACTGCATGCGACCCACAACCAGCTCAGCACTCTCCCGCAGAACATCGACAACCTCAAGGTTGATTGACTGTTTAACGTCCCAGTCGACACCAAATTGGGTCATTTCGGACTCGTTCTTCACCGCTAGTCAGTTACCTCGATACTAACACGATGAAAGCAGACATGCACCAGTAAAGATAAACATACTATAGCAAGATGCAAACAAGGCTCTGTTTTCGGCCCGCTACTCTTTACCGTGTACACTACCCCTCTCAGTACTCTGATCTCTTCCTTTTACCTTGACCACCACCTTTATGCAGATGACACTCAGCTTTTCTTCTCTTTCTGCCCACTCAACTTTAACCCAAGCATTTCTCACCTTCAAACTCTCTTCAACGATCTCTTTCTGAACTGGATGACTGCTAATCTTCTTACTCTCAACTCCTCTAAGACTGAATTATTGCTCATCGGACTCAAAAAACAACTTGCCAAAACAGACAACTCTTCATTTGACCCTTGACACCTCCCACTCTGCTCGATATCTTGGCCGTATCTTTGACGAATATCTTACCTTCTCTGACCAAATTACATCTCTCTCCAAAGCCTACTACTATCACATTCGTAAACTTCGCTGCATCCGGCCTTACCTCGATTCGTCAGTAGCCTGTGCCATTGGTACGTTCATTCATTTACGTTCATTCCAAACTTGATTAACTTTAATGTAATTCTCTCAGCTATAAACTCTCTAAGTCTCAATTATGCTGTCTCCAGCAGATCCAGAACTCTCTTGCTCGTACTGTCATGAAAGCTTCTAAGTCAATCAATCAATCAATCAATTTTATTGACGAAAGGTTAAAAACAACCACTGACATCGTCACAAAAATAAGCACAAATTAGGCTACAATAAAACAAATACAACAATAAAAGCAACTATGTATAGCGCAAAAA
>Ga0209780_1003711_pt1 | contig 11513 bp, 6 predicted proteins | sample WorMetexBAHAMAS2_FD_187384 | JGI IMG/M metagenome (GOLD analysis project Ga0209780, IMG submission 187384) | Marine gutless worms symbiont microbial communities from Max Planck institute for Marine Microbiology, Germany - Inanidrilus exumae... | ecosystem: Host-associated > Annelida > Digestive...
GCATCCGATGCTGTCCTTGCTGTTTGGAACTGTTTTAGAATAATTCTGAATATGGCCTGCTACATTATGTTAAGACAGGTGAAAAAAGGCAGAGGCAAGATATTGTAGGGAAACGTTTAAGCTTTATTTATTCTATATTTTCTCTTTTGATGTGCACTTAGAAAATGGAGCAACGGAACTTTTTTGCAAGCTGCGCATCCAGTCTTCTGTGCCAAGCAGATTTATTAAAGCAGACTTGAACCATGAGGTACTTTTAAATTTTGCTGTGATATGAAATATCGTAGCTTTGAAATCAACAGAATTACAGATGACAAGTAACCTAACTCAGTGGGAATGCCATCTCTCTTCTGTACTAAGCTCGTTGTCTCAGACAGTAATTCCAAACCTTCTTTGCCCTATGCACCCATTTCATCATTTATCACAATGTCATTCCCCTTCCAAGATTGTCCAACTCAAAATATGCATTTTAAACAAGGTGGGGTGTTATACAGTGACACATCGTATTCAATTAAAGTGTGCCATTTAGTAGATCGTCTCCCTTATGCACTGAACAGGCTTTGACATAAGTACAGTGCTGACATTGCGTCCCAGCTAGACCAATGATGGGAATTCCTTCAGATAAAATTACTACAAAATCAATATTTCTACAGTGTGAGTCTGCCGATTGGTGGTCCAAATTCCCCCTGAAACCCTGAAATTCCTCCCTCAGGAATTCTATGTGGTTGGGAGCCCTGGTATAAGAACTGCAAAACTCATGGAGATCATTTCAGTCCCTGCATACTCAGTCGTAGATTGGTGTTGAGTTGATTTTTGATTTTATGAGATTGTTTAAGACCACAAGGATACATCTGTTGCACTGGTGATTTATTGCAGCGAGCCTGTACAAGCAGCATTGACAGCCAGATGCATCAGTTGCCACGACGACTTACACGACTCATTGACGGAAGTGACAGATCACATGTTATGCAGCGTACTGGTGATGTAGTATCTGAGACAAGCAGTCTCATTGGTAATCTCTCATTTTAACAGTTTTAGAAGCAGTCAACTGGCTGTTAATTAGTAAGATTTGTAACTGAAAGCTTCTTGCTATCACTCAGTGTGTTGATTTCATTGTTTCTTTTTTTGCTACAGTTAATCACCAGTGGTGTTGTTGTTCATCATCTACGTAAACTACATTCTGTATTTTATTTTGGCCATCCTGCAGAATAGCAATCCCGGTTTCGTGCCCCGTGGAATTTCCATGGGGAAACAAACGTGAAATTTTACACGGGCACTCCATGGTTTTTTTGTGAAATACTCTATGCATTTGCTATGCAAATAGGTCCCGGTTTTATCATTCAAATTCCATGGAGACGCCGTGGGATTTCATACAGACTCTTCCTGCTAAACACAATGTAACTTACTTTTAGTTGATATCTTCGCAAAAAATGATCAAAGAAATGGAGTACAGTATGAGCTGCATACACACGTGTCTGGACTCTTCTGTACTTAATATAAAGTCACTGTGAGAATAATAAAAATAGAAATCATAAAAATAGCAGGAAGAAACAGTTTTTAATGAGGTTAAATGTTTGTGAGAGGTATGTTGAATGCAGTGAATGAATGTGTGCAGTGAATCGTGATGATGTCAGTGATGAGTCGGACTTGAGTTCAGTCTACAGCTGCAGTGACTGTCATGACAGTGGCATTGAGCTGTGTGATCTGCCCGTCTCCAGCTGCCACAGCTCGCCCGCTGTTGACACTGAACTCCACAATGATGCCGGCATTGCTCCGGTAAAATGATGTTGCTCATGACAATGATTATACTTGTAATTTGCACTTCTGTGAATTGCACAGTGTGAAAGTTTTCAGATGCACTTTGCTAACAGCAGATGTGTTTTTGTGCTGGCAGATAGTACCGACTTGCACAATATTGTCTTAAGCTGTCAGTGCTCAAATAGATCAAAACTCACATCTGGCACTGTCGTGGTGCATGTGATTTCAGCAAACATATGTTCCACTGTATGATCACATTATTGACTGTGCAGTTTTTGTTTGAAATAAAATTATAAACTGATTCAAAAATGAAGAGGCATTTCTCATAAATTTGTCAGTTTAGCACAGCATTGATGTGGACTAGAGCTGTTGAAGCTGTGTACATTTGTTGGTGCTAATTATGCATCGTTGACATCATCAGCGCAAAGCTTTCACAGCTGTAGTGTATACCTATGACATCTTAAACGTGGATGGTGCTTGACCCAGGAAGCTTTGATGTCACTGTTTGTGTGATGAAATGAAGTTGTTGGCGGTCAGCCTTGAGACCTTTGCAAGTAAGAAGTTATTGTAGGCAGCAAGAAGAATAGGTTTCGCCGAAATATGAGTCCAAATATGTATCAGTATCAGTGGTCTGAGACAGCTTTGACAAGTGGTTGTTTTCGACGTTGGTGTTTATACAAAAGTGACTGTTGTGCAATGCTCACGTAATTGGCGTCCTTTGCATGCATTATCAGTGGCACTTTCTGAACGTTGCTAACTATACAGAAGTATAAAATTGTGACTGTGCAGTTGATGAATGCAGTCATACTGAATTCATACAGTTTAATGTATTCATTTCATGGTTTAAGAAGCGATGACAATAATTGGGTGAAAAATGCATGGATTATGAATTGGAGGGCGTAAGACATAGAGGTAGCCAAAGAGAGTCTGATGAAAGATTGTGGAAGACACTGTCAGACATTTAAATGGGTTGTTGTTGTTGTTTTAGATTGCAAACTGTGAGTCGGCGAATCCACTTGTTGACACGAGTGATAGACATACATCTCTTGCTTGGCCAGAAAGCCTTGATACGAACCATACTGCATGCTGCAGTGGGCGGCAGTTACCAGTTGCTTGTGATCCGCTGGGCAAAGACTTCTTAGCAGTTTTGCCTTCACCAGAGACTTTGGATCGCGAATCAGGTATTGCAAGTGCATCTTTTTGGCACAAGTTTGTAATAGATTAATATTATATACACACAAACATTCTGGCTTTGCCAGGTTTACATGATCATTCGACGGGTTTCCTTTGGTTATTGTCGGCTTGGTTATTTTTGCAGGCCATTTATCATACCAACCGTGTCACATCATGATGCAGGGGTAATAGGACACTGGTATTATGTGTGAAAAGCTGCTTTAGTTGTCACTTCAGTAGATTATAGTATAGTTTTGTAAACAAAATGTGATCATCATGTAGACATGGACTTGTTTTCTTAGAGATGTTACGTTGCCTGGTATTATACCGTTGCTTTTTTGCTTTGATGCCATTTTTATCACTATTGGTTGCTGTTAACAAATTTTGGTGAGATCTGGAAAATGCTATATGCAGGAGTTTTGATACGTCACGGACATCTACAGCTGAGAGACAGAAAAGTTGCATAAATGGACGTGGTTGTTTATATGTATTGTGCCACTGATGTAATGCCTGTAACAGTGCCTATATTGCTGCATTGTTGTATGAACTGAGCGTCATATTTTTGCTGCAGAACTGGATCACGTGAGAACTAGTTTCCAGTTTCCTGTTGTGTTTGGATCACTCTTCAGCCCACAGTCTGAGCAGCTACACTGTGTGGTAGCAACAAGCTCATCTGGTCCATCAGCTGCTGAGTCGTCGACTACTGCTGGGGTTATTGGTTCACAGCGGCAACCTCCGCGGTCTGTGTGTGTGACTTGTTTGCCATTATCATTTCGGCTGCAGTGCAATAAGATTGTTGTCCCTGTATCAACCTATTCTTTTACATGTGTACATGTTGCCTCAGTTACTTGCATAATACAGTTACCTGTTAATGTTTCATTGAAAGATTGTAAGTTAAATGTAAAATTAAGCTATGGGTGTCTCGAATTTATTGGATAGTCTCCATAACATTGAGAACTTTTATGCTGTTGGGTGCAGAGTATTGTCATTGTAATTTACATATTAATTTCCATGCAGCACTTTATATCTGGCTTCTCTGTAAAACGTTCTGAATTTTTTGTTATTGCAGACTTACTTATTATCCACACATGCCGATAGGCAGGTGTGGATATATCGTTTACTGTTTGTTTGTGTGTTTGTACGGTTACAGATTTCTCCGCATAGGATAAAGCTAGCGTCAAATTTTGCACGGTGGTTCATCGGCGTCCTGGGCAGGGAATCTCACATTTTGGGGAACTTTGTGCCCCATAAGCCCAAAATTGGCGAATTGGCCAGCAATCGGGCCACACGGGTATGCGGGCATGGCCCGTGCGCTGGCTGATTCGTGGAGCGCGCTGGCCACACGTAGGATCGGCATGTGTGGACAGAGGTCAGTCCCCACTGACGTACTTGCTCTGCTAAACCTTGCTGTGTTGTGTGATGCAGGCATGTTTGTGATTCATCGTCTGACTCTGGTACTGCTGCAGCACAGGTGAGGATTGTCAGAAGAAAATCAAGTTAACACTGATTCATTTATGCGTACTTATATTGTAGTCAAGTGCATTACAAAGATGGTCTAGGTAACACTGTTGAGAAGAACTCAAGCATCTTCTCCCTAATCCTACTGTACTAGTAACCATCAGCAAGTACATGCAGGCAGATAAACTTTGCACCATCAGTCTCCTTCATTTTGGCATCACGCCTTCCATCCTTCAGATGCAGGCATGATCGCCTATGTCACACCAAATGTCTGTGGCGATCGGTGTACCGGGATTGATGGGACCATGGTGTAATTAAGAAATCGTATCCACTACACACGGTGATGTGCTGCACAAGTACTCCAATGTGGTTCAGTTTTGCATATTGAGCTTATGCATAGATTTTGTCCTTTAATCAACGGCCCTAGTTATTGTAATTGTTTACCTAGTACGAAGCGAAGAGATGTATGACGAATGTAAGCAAGTTACTATATTGTGAAGTGTCTACTGTCTGTGTTATAGATTATAAAACGAACTGTACCATAACAGTGCTGCATATAACGAATAATCTTACAGAGGCGTGATGCTTTTTGTTTGCGATAGCTGAGCTGTTTTTTAACTGGTGGTGCCTGTTAACACAGGTTGACTGACTTGTATAATGGCTGAAAATGGTTGTGTATGTACACTTTTCCTAGTGAACACGAGTTAGCTGATCCCCTCGATTGTCGTCCTGCATTTGTTCCAGAAGAGAGACTTTGGGAATAAATGGAAGATTTTTATATGCCAAATTTTCTTCTTGCTGCCCAGCCAACAATGTGAAGCACTCGAGGACACCCAAAGCACTGGCCCCAAGCAGTGGCCTGGCCTCCTCATCATTGTAGCATGACAGTCATATGATTCATCCGATGTATATCACATATTATATGCAATTGTATGTGTTGTAGATCCACGGAATTGTCAGGACTGATGATGCACCAGCTGGAACTAGTGATGAACTTGCAGATGTAGATCATTTGGAGTGAATGTTGAACTGAACAACACCCGTTGGCATTGTCACGTGTGACATGTGTGGTGGAGATGTCATGGTCCAGTTTGCTTCAGTCACCAGCTCCTGCTCATTGCTGTAGTGAGTAACAGCCACATTGCAGTTCACAGTGACTGCACATTACAGGATGATGTCCTGATGCATGTTTGATTATCCCCCACTGCTTGGTGGTAGACAGTGCCATCACAGCACTGCCTGAGCGGGATACCAAACAAAACTATTTCACAGTTCTTTCAGCCGATGAGTTCTGCTTCGGTAGTCACATAACTGTTGATGAACAGCAGTGCAGAAACTATCAACTGTGTCACTTGTCACGTTTTACTTAAAATGTTTTATTCACCATTTAGTTAACGTGACATGCACGCACTCAGACTTATTTGATTGGCCTTCTTTTCTGTTGTTAGTTGAGGTTTGCCGGGTTCCCTAAGAAAAACTTTGTGTATAGAGCACGTTGCCCTTGAGGTGGTCTATCAGCCGACATTGTCAAAGCACCAAAGGAAATTAAGAAGTTCTACTGCCAACTGACCAGGCAGTATCTCTCACTGTACCTTATCGTTTCTTGATCTGCTGACTTCTTAAAGAACAAGCCAGCTGTTAAACACGTTAGTTAATAATAACATACACACTGGAAATGATGCCATACTAGAATGACGTGGTAACGGATGGCAGTATGGTGTCTTACTGGTACAAACTTTCCCTCAGCATGCGTGAATGCCATTATCAGTGAACAAGTTTTGGTGGTTTTCTTGTACATAAGCTAGTTACTTTCTCAGTAGAGTGCTGCTCTCTCACTGTTGTTATATATTATTGTCTGTGTTGTGTGTGGCGTTTGTACAGAAGAGCCATTAACTGATTATTCTGTACAGTACGACTAATACGCATTAGTTGGTGAATTATGCATCACACAAAGTATATACGAGGCACAGCAAAACACCAACCTCTGTGACTTTTGCTAATATTTCGTTTATCCCGTAGATTTTCAATCAAATTTTTCACATTTATTTAGGGTTCATTTCTACGTAGACAGAAATGTTTCTGAGTTTCGTCTTAAAATTGTGATTTTAAGCATATCAACCTTATAATGCTAATATGTTCAGAACTGTTGTGGAGCAAAAACAGAAATCACCATCAGTATTCCCAGACATGATAATTTATTGAATTCTCATTCGGTAACATAATTGTTATTAAGCTTGTACACCATTTTGGTTTGAGCTTAAAGCACCAACATCTTTTTATAATAACCGAAAATATTTTTCGTCATGTTAAAATCACAAAGTTATTGTATATGAAATAGCGTAACTGTCAAATTTTGATCCAGGGAAGTAAAGAAATGGATAAAATGTTCGTCTTAAATATTCTAAAGGATATCTAAAATATGTTGCAAGAATCTCAAAGTGGCTTGTTTTTTTATGTGGCTCTGTACATATGGCTGTGTAGTGCACAACAGTGTTTTCCTTTGATATTTGAAGTCATTTCTGTTGTTGGTGATTACTGATAGTTATTTGTGGTGCAGCAGGTTGTTCTGCAGCGCTTTCCATGTGATTACGATGCGGTGTAACAGTGTGATAGTTTCGTATTGGACTGGACATTGATATCTGTATTATGTGCTATGCGTTCTTCTGGGTTTGTACAGGCCAGAAATGCGTTAGTACAGTGGCTAGTCAAGCCCATTGAACAGTTGGTTTGACAATACCTTGTACATACAGTGATTACGTTAACCCTTCTAAATGTAGTGGTAATTGCATTTCCTGGCCTTTAGTGTACATCAGCATATTGGATAGCTTTAGAATGTTTATGCCCATGAGAAAGTTATGACAATGAGCAGGTTTGCATTTGACAGTTGAATTATCACATGATACAATAATGTGGCATCAAGGGTCGGGTTGTCTGCTGTCATATGCTTTGTAGGGAGTTTCTTTTGCTGCCATCATTCATGTGCCATATAATGGGTCAAATGTACAGTGAAGTATGTGTTAGTTGACCTCGAGATCTTTTTCATTGCGTAACATGTCAGACAGCTGCTGAACATACTCGGTTCATTGTCCGCACGCTGCTTGTACAGTGCTGATGACATATTTGCAGTTGTTTTCTGTTAAATTATCTGGGTTTGTTGTGTAGTTTGTCTTCTGTAGATAGCAGTAGTTGACGTCTTGCTCCGCAGTGCAGATAAAGCCAGTGGAGTTTGAGAGTTTTTAGAATGTGTGTTTACGTATGTATGTGCATGTGATGATGCAAACCATTCATTTAGTACAGTACATCTACAACTGTAAATCAAGTGTTACTGCTTGTCTACTAGAGTGGTTTTATATGTAGCAATGACTGTACAACTAAAGAACACCAGAACTAATGATAACAAAAAATTTAAATGCAATAAAATATGTATAACAATACTGCATCACCAGTCGTAAGACTACAGAAGAATTCTGCATATATCAGTGAAGTCGCATCATTAAAAAGCAAATATTCACAATAAACCAGAATGGTTGCCCTTGTGCATGCATACAAGGCAGTGTTGAGCACATATTTACACTCGAGTTCATAAAAGTCAACAAGTGATAAAGAAGACATGTAGAATGTGTTTTCTAAGGCATTTGTCGGCATAGCTGCACTGTAAGAATAACAGCAAAAACCAAATGCAGCATTCAAAATAAAGGCAGCACTGCATCCAATAGAACGTAGACTAAAATAAGTGCAACTGACTCAGCTAGTCAGCATTGCTGTGCAGTCAAAATTTCAAAAAGACACATTTACACTCAATGTAAACAAGTTAAAACAATAAACTACAGTAACTACTGTAGACAAAAACGTTTTTGACTACGAATGCAATGTCAAATGGTAAATTCAGAGACATTCTGACAGGACAAGTTCGAAAATACTAGTGGCAGAAGTAGTAGGGCAAATGGGGTAAGGTTTGAGGAAGTGCAGTTTAGATGCCCATATTTCCATCAGAATTTGTCGTCAGGTGAGAAAACAGGGCCTGGCCCACTCGGGACGGTGTGATTTGAGCAGTGTTTTTGCCAAAGAAATGAACAGTCACGGATTGGTACAGATGACGCCGGCAGGTGTCTGTAGACTCCTGCAGAGCGACTTTCCTCAACCGTTATTTAGACAAAATAGGTTTGCCAAATACGGCAGGGTAAGACTTGCGACGAACTGAAGAACGGGAGTCGGTCGAGCGAACACGCGTGTTTAGATCTTGCACACCTCCAGCCGGTGCTTGTGCAGATAGCGCTTCTGGGCGAAGGCGCGATTGCAGCGCGAGCAAACGTAGTGCTTGCCATTGTTGTTGTGGATCATGAGGTGCGACCGCAGGTTGGACTTGTCGGCGAAGGCGCGGTCGCAGCCGACGTGCGGGCAGCGGTACGGTCGTTCGCCTGTGTGCGTGCGCATGTGGCCCTTGAGCAGCCACGACCGCGAGAAGTGCTTGCCGCAGACGACGCACTGGTTCTTGGGCCGGCAGTGCGCCGTCAACACGTGCGACCGGAACGCCGCCATGACGGTGAAGATGCGAGCGCACAGCCTGCACCGGTGGATCTCATGCCCGGACGCGTCGTGCGTTAGCTCGTGCGCCTCTGCCTCCACCCGTACGACGTCCAGCTCGCCGCAGCGCGCCGCTGACATGCCAGCGTAGACTGCGTGGTCACTGTTGCCGTCCGGCGCTAGCTGGTGAGCGAACAGCGCCGGCTCGCCGACAAACGGCGACGGCTGGTGGACGGCTAGTGTCGGTCGCACGGCGCTGGCAGGCAGCAGTACCGGCTGTTGGTCGGCGTGTGTCGATCGATGTCTGTAGGCCACTATCTGCTGGGGCTGAGTCCCACTTCCGCCGAAGATCCTGAACATGGTGACGGGCTGGGAGGGCGTGACGGTACCCATCCTGGAGACGATGACCGGGACGGACGACGCCGGAACACTCAGCGGCCTCGTCTGCGACTCCGGCAGTGCGGCCACGCGTCCCAACAGGTCGGTGAATGACCCGGTCGCTGCCGTCGGCTGGTCGCTGGCGCCCGTCGCGGCACGGCCGTCGGCGGCCGGCACGTACGGCTGCATGTAAACGTAGTTGTGACGAGACAGCATGTCGACGAACGCGCCGACGGTTCCAGGCACGCCGCCGGGCACCAGCTGAGAGCTACCGACCGGCGGCGTTGTCATGGTGACCGGGTGAAGCTCGTGTGCTGAGCACGCAGACAACGAAAGCATTCCTTTTTGACGAAGTAAATATATCTAATAATCGGATGGTTTGACCGGTGTCTCGCCATGGGCGTAGATTACGGCGGACGGATGGACGGGTACAAGCCATTCCACTAAGCTACACACATAATGGTTACTATAACCTCAGATGTCAGACTGCTATAATATAGTTTGGGCAGTTTTCAACTACCCCAAGAATTTCATGCTCAACCTTATCATAAAAGTCTGATAAGTCCCTGGAGCACTGCACTTGAAATTACACATAATAAAATTAATTGGCTGATTAGCCCAAACGTCTTTTCATGCAGATTATTTTGCGAGTTAACTCTAATTCTTGATGTTTGCACTCGAAATGTAATCAGTTCTCAACATAAAACCTGCTGTGAAAACGTTTAGTTAACATTCACGTTTTGGCCATCTTGTTTATAAACGGGCGGTCAGGCAGAGAGTCCCCAACACATCCTTCTTGAAGAAAGCCAGTGTGGCGATTTAAGTGATACTGCTGATATTCTATTTCCACAGGCTGAACGGCAGTGAATGTAACGCAGTTTGTAAAGAGATGTGCAGTGCAGATAATGACGATAACAACGACAAAGACGGAATGCATGGAGGTAGATACAGCCATTTTGTTTGACCGTCTTCCGAAACGTGAGAAATTTAGGAAGGCGGTCAGCCGTCTTCCAAAACTAGGAAATTTCATATTTATTAAGTAAAGCAGGTATTGGAAGATGGTTAGAGTCCGCCTCAGGAACGTCATGCCATTTTCAAACGGTTGCTGAAAACGTTTTATAATTTTTGCTAACTTATGCCTTCAGCGCAGCTTATGACATCTGTAACAATGTACTTTTGGTCTTTTCGTAGAGTGCAAATAACATCAACATAAACTGAACCTGGTGCGCTCCAAGTCTGCTGCTGACGAGCGTGCTCGACGCATCTGTCTCCCATCAGCATCTGTAGCTCGACATCGTTGGTTTCGTCAGCATGCTGGCGCTGCACCGGTCCCGAGCCACGTGTCGGCTTGATGATGTACGGGGGAACGGACGGTGCCAGGCCGACGCCGCCGCTCCGCGATGACGTCGCCGAGATGCGCGGTCGTGCTGCGGCGGCGGCTGCGCGGCTGACGGCCGCCTGCAGCGCCGCCGCTGCCGCCGTCGCGAACTGCGAACGTCGACGACGACGACGAAGTACCGGTCTGTCGGTCAGCGAGTCGCCAGCCGGGGACCCACTACGACTCCACCTGACGCGTCTTCGCACAACAAACATGCCCGCGGCCCGCTATATGGCAGCTCAACTCGCGCAGCCTATGAATACTACCCACGCTTACAGCAGTGGCGGAAGTAGGGTTTTTGCCTCCGTCTGTCTGTGAGTCCGTTTTTCCGCACGATATCTAAAAAAATCGACGCAGCTAGGAACACCAAATTTGACATAGAAATGTTTCCATATGAGTCCCGGAAACCCATTTATTTTGGGATCACAAGGTCAATGGTGAAGGTCACGGGTCATTGCCAGCGTGCATCGTTGCACTCCTGTGAGTTCTGGCTTCTTCTAGTTCTGTTCAGTAGTCTACACGGATTACATCCACTTTCGTTCTCGACAACGTAATACTACCCCCCTGGGACGTAACTGAATAAGCAGTAACCATGCACACTTGAGGTAAATTAGGTTTGTATTCTGGCTAGATCCAGATCATAATACATACATTTTTGGTTCTGGATCAACAGTAACGATAGAACAAATGACCAAACTGACTGAGGACCAAAGTGGTCAGCCCATCTAACTACAACAAGAACTCATCAGGAGATGAGATAGCGAACGTGAACTTTTTAACGACGATATCGCACACACGTAGGCCTACTTCAAAATACCGAAAAAGAGACAAACCTACTTCGTTTAAC
>Ga0209780_1003712_pt1 | contig 11512 bp, 8 predicted proteins | sample WorMetexBAHAMAS2_FD_187384 | JGI IMG/M metagenome (GOLD analysis project Ga0209780, IMG submission 187384) | Marine gutless worms symbiont microbial communities from Max Planck institute for Marine Microbiology, Germany - Inanidrilus exumae... | ecosystem: Host-associated > Annelida > Digestive...
TTGAAGATGTTGATCGGCAGCACGCACTGCACCGTGTAGCGGTGCACGTTCGTGTTCTGGCGAATCTTAAAGTCGCACATCGAAACGTGTGGAAACCTAAACACAGAGTGAAATACGACGCGCTGTCAAGCAACACAGCCGCTGCCTATAGTTTCGAATATTATCTGCGATGCACGTCCACTTTTATTATTAGCCAAGCCGCTGTCAGTCGCGCGGATAGGGTTTTCAGCGGCGTGTATGTTTGTTTGTCTGTTTATCCACACCACATGATCGATATCGTTTGCGCTTGTTTATCAACTCTGATCTGATGCGATCTGATATCTCAAAAACGTTGCAGCTAGTTAGCTTCAAGAAACTTGACATAGAAATGTTCCCCAAGAGTCATTGAAACTCATTTTTGGGTCAAAAACTAAAGGTCAAGGTCATGGGACACAAAAACCGTGCCAGTGTTTTTTGTTGTTTTTTGCACTCTTGTGAGTGCAGGGGTTTTCTAGTTTTCTTACCAATGTTACTTTATATCAATTAGCGATCTCATAGGGTTCGCGTTGACTTCGGTTTAATTTCAGAAATCATTATGTTGTATAAAATATAACAAAATAATAAAAAAACTAGTCTGCACCTTAGACAACAACTTCGCCCCCGCTGTCTCCACCTGGCGTACTCGACGAAACATACCGTTGTGCTTCATTTTGACCAATTGGCTTCCATTAGGCGATATGCAAACATTGCGTCATCCACAAAATAGAAAGTACATATGATATTGCACTGCCGTCAGATAATACACAAAATTTCGTGAAATTTGGATTGTATTTTGGAGACATGCGAGCGTAAAGACACACCCACAGAGACAAACCGACAAACAGACAGACATACAGATACGCTGATCGCAATACCTCGCCCACCTACCTCGATGAAGTAAAAATTAACATATAACCCATTCCAGTAAGAAGGTAAGTCATAACAGATTGTTGTGCAGGCAACATACCATGTGACCGTCTACTCGGCATACGTCAAGACCATACGAGCATTAGGCAGTACATGAATATTTTAACGTGTATCACAAGCCTCTCAGACGGAATCCATTTTTCGCCGAACAGCAGGTGCCTGATGACGTGCACTCCGAGCACATGGTAATCGTGTCCCAGGAAGACGTCGAGCAGAAACAGTTGACCGATGGCGTTGACGCAGTACAGCAGCTTGACGAAGACATAGCAACACGTCAGATAGTTGCCGTACAGTCGACCCGACATACAGATGCAGTGACGCGATATCAGCTGGCGAGCGCGTGACAGACATCCCGTCCGTTGATCACGGCGTGCCATCAAATAACGGTCCAACACGTGAACGGCGAACCTTGCAACAGCGCCATTATATGTACACGCTTAATCACACTGATACTGCAGTCTGTGAGTGGCCATGTCAAATGTTGAACGCTTTTACGTGAATTGGTTAATTTGTCGGGAAATGTTGCCTTATTATAGGCTACAGACAATCCATATGCAGATAAATGAGTTTGTCATGTTTAAAACGCACGTTAAAAAAGGTTGATGTAATTTATACAATATTTAACACTGTAATCTGGGTAAATTGCGCTGCATTTAGAAACTTATTTTAAAATATTTAATTATTAACTTTTCTGTCCTCAAGAACATTTTTCTCTAACCCGTGTACAATTATCTGTCGCTTTTGTATCTGTTTTATATTTTGGAAATGAATTACGATAATAAGGATCGTACCGGAAATGCAGACAATATATACCGTTATGCTGCAAAATTATATTTCATAGTTATACTGGTATGATTTTTGTTGGAGGACAACTATACAATATGCTACAGAGCTTAAAACCTAGCCAGCGCTAACTGATGAAAGAATCATGTAATCAGTTATTTTGGTGCAGATATGCACAATGTTTAAACTCGTTGGGACTCGGGAGACAAAATAAGTTCACCGTGGGCCCACGTGGGTGCCGTTACTCGTTGCGTCCTGTACACAAATGTATATATATGAGATATAAATATCGGGTAAACTTGTAAATGTCAACTAAAATTTCACTTTCGACTTGAATAATTCAGCATAAACCACACTGTTTTGTCTGTATTTTATTACTGAGTACTATTATGCAGGCATGGCATAAAGACTACTGCGTGTACCGCATACTTCGTACGAACATGTTTTTAAAAACACATCGAGAGCTGTGGTAAATACAATAGGCAACCTCAGCATCTTTTCTCGCTGCTCGGCGTATGCTGACTGTTGTGAAGAAATGGCGGCTTCGACAATTGCCCCCAAGTCGATGCCGGACCGTGAACTCAGCATCCGCCAGAGTGCGTATGGCACGACAAACATACCAGCCTGCAGCATCAGTATGATGGGCACCCACTGGTAGTAGGTGATCTTGCGATCACGACCCTCGTTTCTCTGTGGCATTGGTGCCTCGAATGGCACGTAGAATGTCTGGTCCACCCAGCAGAACAGGTTGGCGTACGTTTCGTGGTTACTGGCGCACACCTACAAATAACCGGCATTTGTTCATTACATACAGAATATATCGCCATTATTTCGCAGTATAATGTGAGTGTAACCAAATCGACAAGTAGGCCTAGAATCTATCGTTGGCCACATACATACGAGACAGACATCGTTGCCTTATATCGACACAACGCGTGACTGGTATTTGACCAAGTCAAGTGCCACTTTGCAGGCCCTGACGCCTTTATTTCTAAGGACTGGAAATATGTAGAATTAGAGCATACCGGAGTCGTCCACAAAATTACTCCATTATCACTTCACAGCTTTGAGATCACTAATGTCTGATAATGTGAGTGTGACTAAATCGAAAAGTAGGCCTTTTGGGGTAAAAGGGTCAAAGATCAAGGTCACGAGTCACAAAAACAATGCCGGCGTGGCTCTTTGCACTATTGTGGGTGCTGGCTTCTTCTAGTTTTGGTAAAGTTATAAGCAAACGTTACATCCATTACGTCAAGCCTGCTGTTGTCATTGTTCGTCGTACCTCGGGGCACCAGCAGTGCATTGGCTCGCCGAAGTACTGACGCGCGCTGACAAGGACTGCGAACAACACCAGAATGGCGGACGTGTACTGGCGATTCAGTCGATCGACCAGGTCGTCGTTGAGGTTGTACTTGAAGTTGCGGAGGTCGATGGCGGCTTTCACGAGGCTGTGCATCTTGGAGCTGGTGATGAACGTGTTTCAGCAACAACTACAAACAGAACTCTTGACGTCATCCACGGCAGCAGTAAACCAGGGAGAGAGATCCAGGATTTGCTGGGATTCATCGTTGTGAACTTGGGAGTTGCAAACATGCGACTGCCGAAGCTCGAAGGGATCCGAGGGCATGTTCCGCAAAAAAAATAAAAGAAATTTAGTTGTAAATGTAGCAAGAGAAAAAGTAACCTTAAAATGATACGTAAGATGGAAGCTATGGGGATCTGTCTCCCACCCTTCGGATCCGTCCTTGCAATAGTCATGCAAACTGGAACAATTGAACAATGCCATTGGACACTTGCATATACGCCAACTTTTTCAATTGCACTGCTACATTGCTGATCGACAGCGATTCATCTATACACTGTGATGTCAAAAAACGATCAACGATTAGTATTAACGATAAAGAAAAAAACGTTGTCAACCCAGCACTAAAGGCTGTTGAGCAATTACGCTTCATAACTTTGAGGAGCTGATCTTTAAGAAGCAATTCATCATTCATAGCATCAACCCAGTCGAAGAGGACAAAATACATGTCGTTTGAGTGACGACAATGTAATTTAAAAGTCGACTGTTCCTGCTAATGCCGAGCACTACGTGATCGATCCAAACGTTATCGGCCTTGTTCGCATAAGCTTAATTACATGTAGGCCCTAACAAAGAAACAAATATTCTCTTGTGTGTTTAATATAATAGTTCTCGTTGAAACTTTCATGCACGTTTTGGTTCTATTTTTATAATTTTGTTAATCAAAAACGCGACTATGAATAATCACAATTAGTACAAAATTTAACTAAAAATACTTTTCGAGACATTGGCTTGCTTCGAGACACTTTCCAGACAATTTTCTGACCTCCTGAAAATTGTGTGTCATCCGTTATATATCTAAAACAGTTGACTGACAACAAAATTAATTAATCAATTAAAATATGGCATGAAATTCTTATCGTAAACCTACACGTAATAATTAGACTTCATAATTTTAGGAACTTACTGTATTATTCCCAATAAAAGTTCTTAAAACTATATTAGAATTTTAATGTCCCTCGTAAATCATATTAATGTAAGCGCAGAAAAAGACAGTGTTTATAGCTACCTGAAAGTGCACAGGTTTACTGACCAGCGTTCCATGTGGGTTACTATGGCGATGGCGGCATCTCTCTCCGACATCTTCTGTTGATGCATCGAGTAAACTCCGTAATTATCAGATATTAAGTGTGATTTTACAAAACAACACTTTTCGTCCTCTAATTAGTCGTTCACAACTAATGACGACTAGGCCTAGTAGATGTTTAAACTTTAACTTACTCAATCCATACCAGAGGTTTATCTGGCAAGGCAGTACGACAGTAGGCCTACAGGCAACTTGCTCCTCCTAAACTGCCGCTATGCGCCTTGCTTTATAAAACGAACACCTGTCGCCGTGTGCGTGCGTGCATGTATTGTAGATACATACTCGAATGTGCTACTGTGCTCATTCGTGTTCATGAATATAGATTTACTGTGCAACATTTGCGGCCGACGATCAGTCACTACTAACAGCTTTCACTTAAGAGACATAGCTTCGAGACACCGACTCTTCTGTGAATAATGATGTCTGGCTATGGGCCTCAATATATAGCCCGGACCAGAACCCGTTGATTGCAAGATTTGGGGAGTGACACAGCCGTGTATGTCGGTCAACAACAAGCAGAGAGCGGCGTGTTGAAGTCGTGGAGTGATTTGCATCACAGCTAGCAGTCGACGGTGCCATCACCGTGCACAGAAAGCGTCTACAGCGTTGTTTGTCGGGAGGAATTTTGGCTAAATTTAGGAGAAGATGGAAATGGACTGTAATGTTTTCTTGATTGATATCAGTTCAGAATGGTCTAGGACATGTTGATGTTATGGTCGTCCAAATATTGCTGTATGCAACTCGTTTATGTAGCTGAAAGTTTCTTGAGTCGCTGGAATTTTTATTAGACGGCGAACACTCGCACAGCTACTCAAATATGTATTGGAAAGAATATTGTTACATTTCTGTCATATGAACACAGAATGACAGAGTTATTTCGTGTTTGAAACCGTTCAGTTGTTAGACACTTGTTTCAGATGCAGCTATAAAGCCTGGCTGCAATTTACACAGTAGGCCCTAAGTCAAAAAAAAACATTACACTTGACTTTTGATCATAACTTCGGCAAATGTAGACTGATTTTCACAATTCTTTCACCGACAGATTACGAAGAAAACTCGCTATGTAACTATTACAAACTATTACAGGGTTTTCCACCTCAGCTTAAACGTGTTGCTACACTACCTTGCGAAATTCAAAAAAATCTTAAATAACAGCTGAACATTTACTCATGCAATCAAAATTAATCTGTTTTACTTGAAAGTTGAAAAATTTACAAAACTCGACTACATTTAGATAACAAATGCGACAAAAATCAAAGTGAGGATTTGCGTAATTTTGTGCAGTATATGACGCACAGAATGCAAAATACGCATGAACGTTGGGAATATGATTTGACCGTGACGACAAAGTCTATAAAGTTGCTGCTACAAACGACTTCATCATTGTCAGAAGGTGACAGTAGTGTTTGTAACTAATACCTACTGTAATACATCGACCTGATAATTAGTCCGAAATTGCTGAAATTCATAAAGTGCTAAAAACGTCCATCTTGGATACAAACAGAAGCTCGCAGACGTTTACGCCATTCAGTGGCGCGAGCTTTATCAATGACTGTCTGCTGCAGCCCATGTTACACGTCAATCATCCACTGCTTCAGTTTCGCTGACATCACGGATCCTCTTCTAAACACTGCTGCATGATGTTCCATATTTTATAGTCACAGGATTCAGACCTGAGCAGGCGGCCTCATAGCTTGCAAGATGAATTATGTGAGGTCTCACATGCAGTATGTCATTGAAATCGTCAGCAATTACAATTGTCAAGTTTCACAAGGTAATGTAGAAACATATTTAAGGTGAGGTGGAGAATCTTTATGATGTGTGCGTACAGAATTTCCTCAGCAATCTGACAGTAAAAGAATTTGTAAATCGGTCCACATTTGCCGAGGCTATGATCGAAAGTCAAGTGTATTGTTTTTACTAATAATAGTGTACTTGTTGGTTAACCTTACAATTTAAGGTCGGGTTCTAGACAAAAAATAAATAGATTCTGGAAAGTAAGTAATACAGATATATGAGATAATGTTACGCTACTGATCGAATGCTAGTGCTAAAACTGCAAACAGAATTGTATTTACAGCTTCCATTTTCTATTACTCGATTTGAAAGTAACTGGTGGTCTGATTGGCATGATCGTCATTTGGAGCCATTCTATTGTTCGTTATATACATTGTGGAAGACGGCTTCATTGGCGTTGCATGTGACAAAAGTGGGGGCTCAGAGCTGGTAAGCCCAGGACTCTAAAAGCTAAAGGTCGAGCCTAGCAGCCTTATAGAAGTTTACGTCTACCACCATGTGGACTCTCGTGTGTTTATATCCTAACATTGCTGTAACTTCAAAGCGGCAAATAGAATTTCTACAAAATTTGATGGCCAATGTGAGACGCCTAACAGTCTTACTAGGTCTAAAATGTTGTGTGATTCAGCGTGTCACACGTACTCAAATATGACAAAGCAAGTTATATTGGCATATATTTTAGTATAATTTGTCGAAACACAGTAGGGGTCCACTTTTTGCACCCCCTGTATATGCAGCACTGATAGGCCTATTTAAATGTTCGTCTATGAATCTTCTACCTATATTTGCATACCGGCTATTTGTATTAATTGTATGTCTTGTACAGTAGGCCTACTAGACCTACGAGTACCAGGCTAGGCTACGATAATTTTCGCAGACACTCTTCAGTCGCATCTGTCGCTAGAAGTACGTTAATTAACGACAACAGCGCGGGAGCTTTTTCAACTCCCAATTCACTTCGGTATTAACAGAGGCGGCATGTCCACTGTATTCTGCCCGCAAGCAAACGAGCTTAGACTCGACTACATATTCATGGACCCATTGAGCGAGTCCATTTATCAATTAGCAACGATTCAATTTTTACGCACGAGCTGCGAGCTCATTTTATTATTCTCTGCACTCAATTCGTTAAATTACCGCGCTGGCTATCACATATGACGCCAAAAGGCCACACGTATGTCTGAAGTACAAAACGACAGGGATGTATAGTCTCCCATAGTCCCAATGTATGGGGCAGGTGCTGATCTCCGGTATCTAGGCAGATAGAACGCAGGTGACGTTAGTCATAAACCCAGTAGTAAGCTGTCATTACTTTCTCCCAGACCCACGGTTACCTTACCAGCTTCAGAGCGTCACCGCCCAGTACCAGTACTGCTTGGTAAGCAGAGGCAAATGTCTATGAACGACTTGCGTAGGGTGGCTACGTTGTACGGCGGAACAGCCAGGGATTGACCTCTAGAACGCTAGTCCAATGCCCCATCTATTGCGCAACAACATGTACGTTACCAGTGATATTTTCACAAATCATTACCACGCGACGCCATGCTAGCGCGGTATATGCTGTCATCGTGTGTCCGTCTGTCTGTCTGTCACAAGTCAGAGTTCTACGAAGATGGTTAAACGGTACTTAAACCTAGGATCAATACAACGCCATACGATAGCGCATGGACTCTTAGTTTATTTATGAGCGCACGTAAATCTACTGTATCGTATCGTTAGTTTATTGACGCCTAAGATCTCGGCGAAATTCCAAACGGGGACGCCAAATAGAGGTGGGGTAGGTTACAATCGACGACTTTTGACCAATATCTCGCCTTGACGGACTCTTGCCTGCACCGTTTATTCTGAGCTAATCGATTTTTGTTTTTCCTTAATTTTTTGTTTCTGTGCGTGCGCCAGACTAAGCTGGCCATTTTGTAAGCTTTTCAGCGCACGTAAATATATCGTATCGTATATCTCAGAAACGGTGCAAAATAGGAAGATAGTTACTATGGAACGTTAATAGGAACTCGTATGCATTCTATCGAATGGCGCTGTTTTCAATGACTTTGGGTAACCCATAACTACCCAAACCACCCCATTTTCCACATTTTGTATCTCTTTTCGCATCTTCGTAGTGGGTGGAGATTTGATTGTAGCGAGTCCTGGCCCTCGGACGACAAATCATCCCTAAAAGGGGCGTAGTCAGGTCACGTGAACCATTTAAATCTTGGTGGGCACCAACCATCTCTGACACGGCTGAAGCTAGAGCTATCAAATTCTGTACGCAGGTAGGCTATATAAAGTCCCAGCATAGGCCTATGGATGATAAATCACCCTTAAAAGAAGAACGATCAGGGTCACGTGACGCATTTAAAAAATTCTGCGGCCCACAAATTCCTCCAATGATATATCTGCATTGGCTGTAGCTACAGTCCTCAAATTTTGTACAAAGGTAGACTATATCATATCCCAGCCTAAGGATGACAAACCACCCTAAAAGGGGCGTGGTCAGTGTCACATGACCCATTTTTCCATTTCGACGCCTGCGATCATATCTCCGGAACGGCTAAAGAGACAGTCGCCAAATGTTGTATGCAGATAGAATATATCAAGTGCTTGGCTTTCAATGACAGATTACTGCCTAATGGGCGTGGTCACGTGACCCGTTTTTTTAAATTTTGCCCAATCATCTTTGAAATTGGTGAAGCTAGTCACTTCAAATTTTGTGTGCTGATTGACACATAGGTGCAAGCATCATATAACAATCCCGAAAGGGATGTGATGTGTCACGTGACCGCCTTACATTTTTGAAAACAAGTGATAATATCTCGTCAACGGTGCAAAATAGAGACACAGTTCCAATGCAACAATAGAAATCGTATGTGGCCTATCCAATGACACCATTACCAATGCCTTTGAATGACCGTGAAGGTCACTTTTGCTGTTTGAAACCTTTCTAACTCCCACAAACTCCCACATCTCGTGAAACACCACGAATTTACTAACAAGCGCGTCGTGCGGTCGCTCCGCAGTGGCAAAGCTTCTTGTTTTAGTTAATTGTCGGATCATTTTTATTTTAGTTAGTTATCAACTAAAAGCATTCATTTTAGTTATTATTTAGTTTTAAAATCATTTTAGTTAATGCTTAGTTACAGTTTGTTGTTTCCAAAAATGTCTGCAAATATTAAGAATTCTGTAAACCTTTACGAAATTAATACTGGTGAACATCGTAATTAGGCCTCCCTATAGCACACAGCATATCGTTTTCTTTGTATGCTACCATTTATGGTGAATAAAGATGATTATGCACGTCTGTCTCTGTACACGAAAAGTAGTAATATCGCTTAATCCTCAATTAGGCCTATTGTGTTCATTCCCATGTCAACAACGGAATCATGCAGTGATGTAGGCCTAGTCCTCGAGGCTGCCTCAAAGCAGAAAATTTTGATGCCTCGGCCTCGATCATGCCTGCATCGGTATTTCATTGGCTTGCCTCGGCCGCAGAAAAACTGCCTCTGCCTCGGTCTCGCCTTGGTTGATATGGTTAATGGAAACCACATAAAACCCTGATTTTTGTTATGGGTTAGCTTACTGAAACCCTTGATGATGCTAGCCCATGGACGGCGAACTATCCCTGAAAGGGCATGGTTAGGTAACGTAAACCATTTATATTTTGGTGGGCACCAACCTTATCTCTGGAACGGCTGATCGTCTCAGGGGCGTCAACTTAGGTGGATGGTCAATGTGGTAAACTGGTGACCTTCATCGGTCACAGTTTATCACACTTATCGTCGACATCTGTTTACATCACGGAGGGAGAGAGGCACTGCGTCTCACGGGTCTGTCAACGGCAGCAGAGACTTTTGTTTTAGCTATAGTTACTATAATATCACTCTATGCCACACCTTATTCCCTGTAAGACACCAAAACAGTGTTCACACTACATCAACTGCAACCAGTATCCATGCAGACCGCCCGCAAGTGACATATAGGCTGATGAAGTCAAATCGCTCAATAAAGTGACCTCACGTGCACACGGGTCAGTGCTTGGCCAGTGAGTTACTATACCTGAGAGAACATGTCATACCAGCTGTTATGCGAATTCTTGCTGGTAAAATTCAACACTCTATAGGAGCCAGAAAAGAAATGAAGCAAAAATGTAAGCAATGGTCTGTGCTAAATATAACTGTTACAAGACGACTATGTAATAACGCGACAGGACTTTTGTGTGTTTTTAGCTTATTAGGCCTATGGACTTTTGTCTGAATTAAAGTTTTATGTATGTATGTATGTACTTCACTGACTATTTTACACAAATACACCTGATTTCTTGAACAGAAAATTACTTCATAGTTTAGCTTTCAGCCGACACAATAAAGCCATTGTAGATATGGCTTCCGCACAACATGCAACTGTACTTGGCTAAATGAAACGATACCAGCTAAAATATTTTCATTTTAGTCTTGAAATGTAATCTTCTAATGGTCTTGGTCTTCACATAACTGTCTTCTGAAAAAGCACATTTAGATTACTGACAGAAGTATTCAAACGCATCTGATATTAACTTTTCCTAGGCGTTTACAATATTGTGCTAAGAGAAAACTAAATGGCACATCAGATACAGTGAAATGCTTAAATGACATAAACGGCAGTGTTAATTAGCAGTAATATAGTGATCTGGGTGCTGATGTATTAACTTGACAGCTTTGTTGTAGCCTTCCATGTCTACAATGAACAACAAATAAACACTCAGCAGTTGTTACAACAGGCAACAATATGAATCAAATACCCAGTACTATTACATATCACTTATATCTGCCAGTGTTTTAACATTAACATGTTCAACTTCACAGTTACTGAAACTTGAAGTGCCATACTCCACAGCTCAGTTTAAACTGCAGTCATAACTACAGGAGTTATATAAATTAGCCCCGTATGGGACTGACGGTCGACTCTTCAGAACTGATGTTTCTGCCAACTTTAAAGATGATATGCAACGATTTTTTTACCAAATTAATCAAAAGTAGTTTCTAGCTTCTTACTGCAATATAAACCCGCCTGTGTAACTAATTTTGATAAATTACACCGTGAAATTCTAAAAAAAAGTAAAAGTTTATTGGTCTTTTGGTATAGTTATTCTTTGGCTGTTTCCGTCATGTGTGACGTCATGCCAGGATACGCTTGTTTCGTTTGCGTTGTTATGCATTTCAGATTAGATAAGAAGTTATTTATTATACTATTTTATGTTTTAAGAACCTATTTCTACGTCGTTATGCCTATATGTTGTGTAATGTCTCACTCAACACTCCAATAGCCTGTTCCCTTGTTCGTTTCCC
>Ga0209780_1003713_pt1 | contig 11511 bp, 8 predicted proteins | sample WorMetexBAHAMAS2_FD_187384 | JGI IMG/M metagenome (GOLD analysis project Ga0209780, IMG submission 187384) | Marine gutless worms symbiont microbial communities from Max Planck institute for Marine Microbiology, Germany - Inanidrilus exumae... | ecosystem: Host-associated > Annelida > Digestive...
GCCCCGGACCCCGCTGGGAGCTGACATCGCTCCACAAATTACAAACCCATCGGGGTTTTGCATTCTACCAGACGTAGACCCTCCACAAATACAGGGAATGTATAGTCCAGACCAGATGCATATAGCTTACTTCTAGCGGAATGGCGCCTCTGACTCACAGTACTGACTATTTGAGCACGTGTAGTTTAGTTTATAGTTTAGAAACGTTTGCAGTTGGCTGCTTACGTTTCGACTGTGTGATGCGCTCATTGTCGATGAGAGTGGTTCGTGCTACCGTAGCAATTTGTCCTAGTCGCATAACAGCTTTGCACAGAGCCATAGACAGTGCTACTCTATAGACGCGTACGTCGAACCCGGTTAGTTGTGAGAGATGACCGTTCGCGGGACTACTTAATACTGGCTATATTGCGGTGATGCACTGCGGCTGGGAAGTAAAAACATTCCAGTTGTGAACTAAATGTGTGGGTGGCAAGTAAATCTCTGTGATTCCTCGTTAATACAGGCACCTTAGAGATGGGTATCCAGTGCCGGATTAACTGGCAAGTGTGGCAGATATGGCAGTTGTCACGGGCCGCGTGCTTTGAGGGACTCCGCGCCAAAAAATGGCAAAATAAGGTATTTCACAATGTGCTGAAGTGAAACAGAGCCAAAATTTGTTCTGTAAGCATAAGCATTTTCTGTAACACGAGTGTCTCTGTTGAAAGCGTATATAGCTATCATTGACTCATAGTTAAAGTAGACATTTGTTTTAGTGCAGTAAATTAAAATTATTTGCGCGCTGCTGTATTACGTTTTAAAATTGGTTAAAATGCACTGGTAAAATAGCCGTAAAAAATACTAGATGGCTGTATTGTGTGGAATGCCTGCAATACAATTACAGTAGTCGACTCAAAGCGCTCTTCTTGTGCGGAGTATGCATATACAGGTCAGGGGAATGAGCCAGGGAATGACTTTGAATTGATTAGGCCTACAACGGTAAAAATGGAAACTAAACATCCCATAAAAGGATCATTTGGCAGTGAGTTTCCGGCGATCTGTAATCATTGCGGAGTTATGGCGGTCTGAAGTCTAAAAATGTCAAAAAGCGCCGTAAAGTGAATCCAATATTCGGCAAGCCTAGCTTAGAATCGAATAAAAAATAAGCAACAGATTTCGGCGACTTCTGAACTTTGCTAAACATAATGCAATCCATGCGACAACCCGCCGAAAATTCGCCACAATGTTAACACTAGATGGTTGTATTGTGTGGAATGCCCACAATACAGTACTCGACTCGAAGCGCTCGGCTATCTGTGCGACTATCTAAGTGGGCGACCAAAGATAACAAGTGGTCAAAGTAATTTGACATAAGGCGCATCGCCGCCGTAGACGGATGGTTCAATGTAATTCGACAGGTGACGGCAATGTGTCCCTTGCCAGGGCCAGCGGCAAACATAGGCCTACTCAGAGTGCCCCATTGTCATCCGAATCGCTTAATTTCCGGTTTCCGGTGGAGTTATAGCTGAACGCGTGAACACCGTCAAAACGCGCCATAAAGTGAATCCAATACTCGGCGACGCTATATAGCTTCTCGCCGAGTAACAAGAAAGCCTAAAAAGAAAGTGAATAAACACAATACAGTATTCGCCCAAAGCGCTCATCTTAGCGTTTACAACTATCGTACGTAACTTACGATAGTTGTAAACTGACAAACGCGAATTTTAACATACGATATTTTGATTTTAAGAAATAATTGACAAAATATTCATCTCACATTTAAAATAATCACACTGTCATATAGAGGACGAAATTCTGAATCGAATGGTACAAAAAAACTCATTTTCGACCAAAAATCGACTTACGATAGTAAACTAAGCCATATCATTATGAGTTATGATGTCTGCCATACGCCACCGTTAACAATGCGCTTGGAGCCACTGCGCATGCGCCGTATCACGTGATCTGTGCGTAAGGGTTAATTTTTTTTCTCCAAATATTTGAAATCCGTGACCCCGATTTGTCTATCCACAATGCAACTCCACGGCTCTACGATCAAGGTAAATTGAGTTATCTGCCAAAATAGTGTATGACCCTGTGTTAAAGGCGAATGCGATGTCTGCGCATGCGCCAAATCATGTGACCTGTCAGTAGGGGGTCAAAAACAATTACATTTTTGGAATCTCCGACCCCGATATGCCTATTCACTATACAACATTTATGAAGCTACGATGACGATTAAGGGTCGTTTAGGCCTATATAGTACATGTCCAATGTTAAAGGCGTTGTCGAGCGAAAATTTCTAAGTCCCACAAATGGCGGTTTTTGGAGCAAAAAGGGGTGTAAAGCTAAACTTTTGGTTTTGCGACCCCCAAAAGGCACATCCTTGCGCGGAACCGCGTCTTTTGACGTATTTTGCGTCAAAATCCGCGTGGGCGTCTTGGCTGTAGACGATTTGAAGAACCCAACACGAACAAACAGCCGAGTAAACAATTTGATGCGCGAAATCACGCATGCGCAGAAACAAAACCACTTATCCGATCTGGATGAAATTTTACAGAATGGTAGACATAGACGACGTAATCACGTAGTTAAATTTTGGTGACGATCGGTTAAGAGGTTTACGGGTGGCGGGGGGTCAAATTTTGGCTTCTCCCACTGACTTTGATCGTCGTCCTTACAACACTCTCGCACTACCGTGCAGGTGTGATGTCGAAATCGGCGTTTTCTGACGGGGGTGGGTCACTTTGAACGCAAATGTCAGGTAGATGGGGACGTCGCCCGCAATCGTTAGTTGGACCGTTAGATAGAGGAATGATGTGCTACAACTTTGGCGCTGGACGTTTTCACACAAAGAAACTTTGCAGCAGACTTTTTTCGACAGAAGGTGAAATTTGCTGGAAAAAATAGCAAAATCGCGTTTTGTGCCACCATTTGAGGGACTTATGGGTAACGTACACGGTTTATCTATGGCTCATTGGAAAGCGCGTGGTCGACTTCCTATTAGTGCTAACTGAACTTTTTTCGCTAGCTATCACGATTGACGTGCAATGAGAGGATACTGGTCAAAATTTTGATGCTCGAAAAGGGATGGGTCACTTTGAGCGCAAATTTGAAAGGGAAGGGAGAGTGGTCCACCAACGACTCTTGGCGTCAGAAAACTAGAGTCCCTGGGCTATCACGTGGTGTTGTTTGCGTGATCCTATGTCTAGCCGTTTTTATACAATACCGACGTGTGACACACAAACAGACACAGAGACATACGGACGGACACACGATGATGACTATTACGCGCGCATCGCTAGCGCCGCGCGGGTAATAAAAAAGAAAAGACAGCGCTAAACCATAAAATAAAATAAAATGCATTCATTCATTCATAAGCTCACCCTTCCTGTAGGTATAGGCGACTTAATATTATGTAATCTTTATTTAAATCAGCAAATAACTCACCTAATTAACACCACATCAAGCAGCGTGCATTACCACATAATATAAGTAAGCAGGCAATCACAAGCAAATCAACAAATGAATTCAAAATATCATACAATTACATCACTACTGATGTCAAAATACTACAGTTTGCACAGCAATATAACCTGCTATTGACGTCTTTTCATCAAGTTCTGCATAAAGCCGACAAATTCATATGAAAGATCTAAATTGCAACAAATCAATTAAACTCTACCATTCAATATTACAAATTCTACAGTAATAATGCGGGCATTGACGTAATGACAGCACACATATATACTCACAGAACCTGCATTACTTGATTTTCCATCTTCATTTATTTGAGACTGTTGTCTGCTGGCAGACAAACCAAGACTTCACAAATCCTTTTAAACCCTTGCACAACCAAGGGAGCAGCAAAACTGACACTCAACTGTTTTATGGCGATATTTTTTCAGTATGAAGAACCGGGTTTCAGCCCTACCAAAGAATTATTTTTAATAATTCGTATGAACGTGGTGAACAGGGAGTTAATACCAGGCAGGTAAGAGGGTTCAACGGTGTCCTCTATAAACTGTGACCGTTGCTGATGCCTTGATTAGCAGCGTCAAGGTATCAGCCACGCTGACGTGAGAGCCGAAGCAGATAGATGTGACTAAGTCTCCTGGCTGACGCTGCAGAAGTGTCAATCAGGTGGCTGGGCGCTGAACGGCAGACCGGTAGTACCGAATACGTACCAGTCCGGGCTTAGTCAGACAGTAGGCCATGCCTAGAGGGGATGCGTTTAGAAATACCTGACAAGCTGCTCAAGCCTACTTTCTCTCCTTCACCCTACATAGCACTCACACCACACACCTATCAACTCCCCTCCTCTCCCTGCGCTGGCGCATTGGACCATTCAAAAGGTCTCAGCGCTGGGGTCCAGAGTAGGCTGGACCCATGCCCGCAAAGAATGAACGAGCGAACGCCATTGGTGACATCTATCCCATTTCCGTTAGGGGAAGTCAATAGAGTTCTCCTCGGCGGTGTTAACTATGCCGTCTCTGTGCCATACGAGCATCTTATAATAATAATAATAATAATAATAACAACAACAACGACAGCAAAGATAATTTACGTCACTGTCATGACAGCTGTAGTCACTGTCAGTTTTCACTCGATGGCTGATGACCGTCAGACCAAGCCAACTGATGTGGACCGTGAGTCGGTCTGTACGCCGATACCAACCACACTCACCATTCAATGAATCAGAGGCACTGGGGACATTCAACATCCGTGACTGGTTTGTTAAAAGCACAACATATCATAGCAATGCAACATCAAAACACATGACAACAATACTATTAAAAACTGTGGCCCAATAATGCCACCATATTATTGGTTTAATAACTCAGTCAAAATAAACCAATTTTAGTAAGTTGGTTGGTTGGGAGATTAACGTCCCCTTTCAGCACAAAATAGGCTATATTGGGCCAAGGTCTTGGGTGAAGATTTAGTTCCACCAAGTTAAGCATGGCCAATGATTAATGTAACTTCCCGACTTCATTGCCTTTTGTTCAGCGACCACCCAAAATGGGACAGAATATCATGGATATAGGAGGCTCATTTAGGTTATTATGCTAGCACCTAAAACAGCCTGGAAACTAACCAACCACCACAAGACTTATTTATCAGTTCAATGTGATATCTTGTGTAATTGTTGTTCGTCAGTTCCTATAACATATCAGTGCCTAACAACTCTCGTTGTACACTATCTTTTCTGTGTTGGTCTGGCTTTAAAATGCTTCGCTTGGGAAAAACCCCAAAGAAGCATCTGGGGACCTCCCGCCCACGGCATCAGACCTTCCCCTTTCCCCCAATTTTGGTAAGTTTTGGTAAGTGGAATCCTAAGAAATTTTCACACCAGAAGGTTACACATATGTCAATTTCACTTGCAAAATTTAGCTACCATACGGACCGTACCTTGAAAAAATTCAAAAAGTCATTTTATTCATCTGAAGCATACACATCTACAACTGACAATGCATGCAGTTTTTGGACCACAATGTATAATGAATAAATATATGACCCGCATTAATAATTAACTAATACAATAAGCTACCAAATCAGCTGACGAAAAAAACGGTTTGGAAGTAAGCAACCAGTGTCTTGTATACACACCAAAGATTGTAATACATAGTTTTACAACGATTTTCAAGCCAGTAAAATAAATAATAATAAATAGTACAACTATTATAGTAGGCCTATTGGTCATATCACAGACATAAACAATCAATTTATATACAAAATATAACCGAGTGTAGACATACAGACACAGACTAGAATGAAAATGTTTTATCCAACACAGAAATATAAAATGCTGGAGGTGTATACATAACTTGACTTTTGATAATAACTTAATAAGTTCGGGAAATGTAGACAGATTAACAAAATTCTTTCACTGTCAGATTCCTGAGGAACTTTTGCACACATACATCACAAAGATCCTCCACCTCACCTTAAGTATGTTTCTACACTACCTTGTGAAACTTGACGATTACAACTGCTACCGATTTCAATGGCATGTTGCATGTGAGACCTCACAATTCATCACGTAAGATACGAGGCTGCCTTAAGAGCGCAGGTCTGAATTCTGTAGCTATAAAATCTAGAAAAACAATGCAGCAGTTCTCAGAAGAGGATCCGTGATGTCAGCGAACGGAAGCAGTGGATGACTGACGTGTAACATGGGCTGCAGCAAACTGCCATTAATGAAGCTTGCACCAGTGAACAGCGTAAATGTCTGTGTTTGTATCCAAGATAGACATTGTCAGCACTCATTTTTACTTTCTGACTACTTATTAGCTAGGTATACTGCAGTGAGTATTAGTTACAAACACTACTGCCACCTACTGACAATGGTGAAGTCGTTTGTTGCATAAACGTCGCAAGAGTTTGTCGTCAAATCATATTCCAAACGTTCATGTGTTATCTGCATTCTGTGCTTCATATATTGCACAAACATTAGGTAAATAATCAATGTAATTTTTTGCAGCATTTGTCATCTGAATATCATTAAGTTTTGTTAACTTACAAGTAAAATCGAGTAATTTTGATGGTATGAGTAAAAGTTCAGCCGTTATTTTAGATTACTGAATTTCGCAAGGTAGTGTAGCAACACAGTTAAGGTGAGGTGGAAGACCCTGTAACAGTTCATAGAATTTCCTTAAAAATCTTTCAGTAAACAAATTGATTCAGCAGTCAATTTACATAAAGTTATTATGAAAGATCGTGGTATACTATAAAATTTTAAACACGTTTACCACTACCTCAAGAAATATGTAGCATCTTTTTGACCTACAATTGCCAATGGCCCAGTTTTCTATGCCACCCTGTACCGTGTTTGGCCTCAGCATGAATGACTGGTCAGCTTCAACCAGTGTTGTGATCTCAAGACTATGGTCTGGAAAGTCAAGTGCACTCCAGTTCATTTAGCCAAGGTATCAGTCTCAGTCTTGAGACCTCGTCACCAAGGTCTCGGTTTTGGTCTCGAGACATTGGTGACAAGGTCTTTCTCGAGACCTTGGTGACAAGGTCTTGAGACCTCACAGCCATACTGTTCATAGTATCAGACTGGGATTTGGGGATATTGCATGGTTTTAAAGGGAGTGCTGATTACAGAATACTCGGTAGAATTCAACAATACTGAATACTGAGCACAGCCCTGATGCATGATATTCAACATCTTGGGTTCTTGTTCCTATTCTTCCGTGGCATAAACCAATGTTGTGATCTCAAAACCAAGTTGTGGAAACTCGAGTGCACTCGAGTTCATTTAGCCAAGGTCTCGGTCTTGGTCTTGGTCTTGAGACCAAATTTCCAAGGTCTTGGTCTGTCTCAAGAGCTTGGCGCCAAGGTCTCTGTGTCAAGTTTTTTGAAAGGTCTTAACAACATTACTATTTTCAAACCAGTACAATCAATTCCAGGTGCTGCAACATCAGAACAACTGTGATTGGTCAGCCTCAGCCCAACGGAACCAATCATGGACCAGCCAGTCAAGTCCTGACATGACACAACCAATCGCAGGTGTTGATGCACCAGGACTACTGTGATTGGTGCGTGGTGATGCAAGGCGACCAATCACGGACGTTGCTGCAATGGCTCCAGCTGTGACTGGTTGGCTTCGACACGATTCAACAGATCAGAGGCGACAGGACAGAACTCAGTCTGCCACGTGGCAAGGTAATAGTCCTTCATCTCCCCAACATTCTCCGACGTAAAAGTTTCCTCATCTACCGACAAAAACACAAAACAAAATAATAATAATAATAATAGTCATGACGAGTTATGACAACAATGATACTGACGACAACAGCCATTATGTCGATAACTCTGTTCCACGGTGATCAAAATGTGACACCTGACAGTTAAAACATGACAAGGATATCAATACTGACAAAAATGATACACGCATGACACGCTTAAACAGCTGAGCAGAAAATGTGTCAGACTGGATGTCACTCAATTCCATTTCAGTAACAGCGTAGTAAATGAATGATATATGTAGGGTGAGGAGATTAATGCAGGAAATTCAGTATCGGCATTGAAAAGAAAACTAGATTGCCATCTTAGATATATCAGATTAACTTAGCTTTCTTCCCCTTATTTGTCAATGAAGATGTTATTTGCTGATGCACTAAGTGTTCAAGTTCAAGCTGAAGGATAACAGGTTTGATCAGCTGCCTCAAAGTACGTCTGAGGATACAAAGTGCTGATGATGGATGACTTTTGTAGAAACACAAACACCACAGCACAAGTTTATAATCACAACTACAACTGATAAATAAGTAAACAGGCATAGCACACACAGCACTAGACCCATATCCATGATCCATACGACACTGTTTGGCTGCCAGTCTAAAACATGGACATCAGTGCTGCCCTTGACCAAGAGAAAACGTAACGTGTTATATGTATAGCTGGGATGGGCCCTCAAGGACTGGCCTTGAACTCATGGACACCTCAAGGACATAGTGGCCAAGGCCTGGCCACTTTGAGGCCAAGGCCTGGCCACTTTGGGCAGGCCACTTTGAGGCCAAGGCCTGACCACTTTGAGGCCCAAAGTGGCCAGGCCTTGGCCTCGAAGACACCTGGCCTTGGCTTGAAGCCTTGGCCTCGAGGAAATCTGTTCTACAGTTTTCTAGCCTGATGCCACAGTCCTGCATAATAGCAGTAAGCTTTACTACAAATGGTGATTAGAGAGTTCCTGCTGTTTAGTGTTATATATTCCTTGGTGCAGGGTGGCACAGTGGTGCAATGGGTAGAGCGTTGGACTTGTGATCGACAGGTCGTGAGTTCAAATCCTACTCGGGCCAAAGATGCGTCTTGAGCAAGTTGTTCACACAAATGTGTCTCTGTCACCAAACAGTATAACTTGGTACCGGCCAAGGGGCGGTGATGCTCAGTGGCTGGGACGATAACTGCAGGCCTGGCAGAAAGTAATGGCAGCCTACCGCCGGGTGGATGACGTATATATACACCTGCGGGCTGACTGCCTATATACCGGGATCAGCTCCGGGGCCCAACGCTCAGCAACGTGTATGGGAAGCCTTTACCTCTTTATTCTTTGGTGTGTAAATGGGATAAGTCCTCAAGGAGTGGCCTTGAACTCAAGGACACATTGAGGACGAATATTGGTGGCCTTGGCCTCGAAAAAGCCTGGCCTTGGCCTCGAAGATGCTGTCCTCAAACGCTTCCCTTATGTACAGCGACGCTGCTCTGTCACAATGAGAACTAACATACCAAGTAGTTCCGTGAGGCTGTCAACAAGCTCGGAGACTGCCGCACCGCTGCCGAAGCATGCATCAGCGCTGGTTATCTTACAGCTGAAGTTCCACAACGTCTTGCAGACCATTGCAGCCAACTGCCAGTCAGAACGGCCCATCTCCTGTAATACTTCTGTCAGCCTGTGTCACACGCATATCAGTTTAATGACCACTGAATGTTGGTTAGCATCGTGTAGGTCTGAAGGGTGACTGGCACAAAACTGTTCTGTGGCCAGATTTCGTAATGATGTCACAAGAAAGAAGATTCAGTCTGAGACAACAGACTTAGCCCCCACTACCGCCACCTGGTGATCTCGACTAAACATAATGTCATACGTCGTCGTCTGATGTCCGACTGATGGCGCCACCTGGCGAACTCAACGAAACACAACACATCTCTGATTCTGCCTATTCACTCTATCATGTGAAAACATGATGGCATCTACAGCACCGGAAGTACACAATGTATCACATTGAAGTCAGAGGAGGACTGAGCCACGGCCACACGTAACATGTACAAAAAAATTTGATGAAATTTGGACGCGTGGTTTTTGAGATATATCAGTGGAAAACAAACAAACAAACAAACAAACAAACAGCCAGCCAGACAAACAGAAATACAGACACATTGATCACAATAGTTTAAATATCTACCAAGAATGAAGAAATTGCTTTCTTAATCTATGAACAGACTCCTGGCTTTCTCTTCTGCAAAAGCCAGGACCACCAAAAGAAAACTTCTAGGTTAACAACTGGATCAGGGTTTGAGGGACTGGACGCCCCTTTCTGTCGTCCAAATCAACAGTGGTAAAGTACCACTGAGAACTCGATTCACCCACTGCGTCAGTGTTTCTTGATCCGCAATCTGACTGTCACACTGTCATCATCATTGAGACATCTCTTGCATCCTTTGTGTTCTCGGACGACAGTATCTAGGATCCGTACGATACGATACGATATGGTAGATTAACGTGTGCTCAAAAGCTGACGAGATGGCCAACTTAACCTAGCGCACGGCCCAGAAACGAAATAATAAGGAAAAAAATAAAATCAAAAAAGAGTAGCTCCGTAGTAAGACGACGACTTTGCAGTCAAAAACAGAGCAGATTCACCAACAAACAACAGCTGAACATACTTAGACACGCCGCCATGTTGCAAAAGCTTTGGTCTTTTCTCATCATCAACCATCAGGTTCATGAGAACACCGCACGCGGCAAATACCAGCTCGTGATTACCAGAGTCTAGCACGGCTATCATCGCCTCATCGACTACAATCATCCACATATTTCCACACTGTCAGCAATGCATCGCACTTCATGACTGCCACAGTTCAACACTGCAATTACTTTTAGTACAGTATAGCACAGTATAGTGTAGTGATAATACTATACCGGTTGTAACTTGAATGAATAAATAAGCCCAGCAGAGATCAGTAATTTCATCATAAAGAAATATTAATGAATCTTGGAAAATCTAAAATTCTTACAGATATTATATTTATTAGTGGATGATGTTTTTGTGATGGTTTCATGAGTACGTGATTGGGTGAGCGAACCAATTGTGGTGAAAAGTAATTTGTCAATTTTTTATCATCAACTGCAATCGGTGACACCTCTCTACACAGTCATCATTGCATGAAATACCAGCTTTTGATTGTCAGAGTCCAATACGGCACAAACAGTCACAATCATCCATTGCTTTTGGTCTCATCTCTTATCGATCCTCTGATCGTGATACATCATCCTTTTACATCAGATCCTGACACAGTGACTCCCTGTCATAAGTCACTGCTATTCACAATCGGCAAGTGAACAGTGATTACGAATTCACATAACATCATCAACAAATAAAAATGTACTTCTGAGTTCGACGACAAAGTCTCGGACGTCTTTTTCTCTCGTCAGGTTGCCAAATACTCGAGTTGTCTCCAGAAGGGTGTCGGCGTGTTCCACTGTTATCAGCTTCGACAGCACTAACAGCCACAGGTAAAACTAACAGCCACAGGTAACAATAATGGCCACAGGTAAAACTAACAGCCACAGGTAACATTAACGGCCACAAGTAAAACTAACAGCCACAGGTAACAATAACAGCCACAGGTAACATTAACAGCCACAGGTAACATTAACAGCCACAGGTAAAACTAACAGCCACAGGTAACAATAACAGCCACAGGTAACATTAACAGCCACAAGTAAAACTAACAGCCAGAGGTAACATTAACAGCCACAGGTAACATTAACAGCCACAGGTAACAATAACAGCCACAGGTAAAACTAAC
>Ga0209780_1003714_pt1 | contig 11511 bp, 8 predicted proteins | sample WorMetexBAHAMAS2_FD_187384 | JGI IMG/M metagenome (GOLD analysis project Ga0209780, IMG submission 187384) | Marine gutless worms symbiont microbial communities from Max Planck institute for Marine Microbiology, Germany - Inanidrilus exumae... | ecosystem: Host-associated > Annelida > Digestive...
TATTTTTTAAACATTTTATTTGCTATTTTTATATTCCTAATGTGCAGCCCAGCTTTAGTCAATGTCCAGGAGGGGCGTCGTGGACGCACTGGGCTGGGATTCCCTCCCAGTTACAGTGCAGGAGCAGGAAGGCCAGCGATATATTAACCTCAACCCTGGCCACCTTTTTGTTCAGCAGCCACACAAAAAGCAAAGGGATCGAGAGGCTCATTTAAATTATTATGCTAGCACCTTCAACAGGGGGAGACAACTATCACACCGCAAGACAAAACTAAATCAAATACGAAAAAAACAAGCCAGGTTTAGTTGCTTCCTATAACATCTGGCCGGGAAACATAGTGGAACTATTCTGGTAGAATGGGAAGGTATGGAAAAGCAAGGAAATAGATAATACGAGTAAGAAAGGAAAAAAAGGAAAAGTAAAAGATACTAAAAGATACAGTAGAACAGTAGAAGGTGGGGAACTGAAGGGATAAGGGGGATTTCCCGAGCACAACGGGGCATGGACAAACAAAGCTCTAAAGTCCTTGTACTTATAGCAACTTCATAAATATATAGGCATGAAAGAATCTGCTGCCACATCTGATTATGGCAAAAAATGGCAAACAATTACTATGCCTTCTAACTTTATACACATATAGGTCATTTTTAAAATACAACTCTCTGATAAATTGGATATATTCGTCAACTTTTAATGACATCACATCAATCAATAACCACACATAAAAAGTACACATCAACCATACACAATAGGGGCGATATAAACAAAAGTATGCAATTAGCTCAACTATTTCATTGTTAGCTATACCTTCATCGGGCAAACAGCAGTCATTGAACTTTATGTCAACAAATGCATTGAAAGTAGACAACAGCTTTGCGAGAATGCCGCAAGTCTTCACCGAAAGACACTGAGTTGACAAGTTCAGTGCATATTTACTACCATCATTTCCAATCTCTTGTGACCTGCAAATGTGGACATAAATGCATCCACAGACATAGCCGAAGCAGATCCTTGAATTCACATTCACAATACATGAAAATTTTTGAAGCACGTAAAAATAGTTTGCTGTCACTAAATTAACCGTGAATTTAATAATTTATATGAATGTGACAAGTGACGACTGATGCACAGGAACACTGATCAACTGTATGATGTTTACTCTATCTAATTTTACAAAGTAAAAATCATTAACTAGGAACTGACCAACAACCTGGTTATGACATGCATGTCACAGTGATCAAAACAATTAAATAATAAAAACTGTAACACTGTGGCTTTCATTGACTGGCCATTAAAGAAAATATATAAACTAGCAATATGCCACTATTCAAACATTTTGGTCATTAAAATTTCTAACATAAAATCATGTGATAGTCAATGTGTTTGTTGATACATCCAGAATACTGTGAATAACTTAAGTCACGATAATAATGATGATATGACAAAGTAAACACATTTTGAACTTACTGAACTATTTTGCGCAAAACTGAGTCCTGTACATCTACACTCTGTTCTGTGCAAAGCCTCAAATACGCCGACTTGAAATCTTCCACGTCAATCGACATCGCACGAACAACGTAATGTCAACAAGGAATCAATTTATTAATCTGGAACACAAATAACTACGGCAAAAGCACAGGTTTCAGCCAATCAAACAACAGAATGGTGGTACCAGACTGTAACGTAACTAAACATGATCAGACATGATCGTAACTGAAACAGCAACATCTACACTGTCAAATGGCAATAACATCAGCTCCGTCAAACCTACAAAATACATATCATGCAGTGTAGAATCTTGTTAACTTGTAACAACATTTATCAAATTCAAACTTTGTTTCGCCAATTGTTTATTATTTATAAATACCACGACAACAGCCATAGAATATGAATTGTGGACAAACTAATTACCGTGTCGAATAGGACCCAAAGCACTTTCGTCCAATCTGTAAAACTCTGAACAGTGAACAACTGCCTTCAAATTTGCTGCCACCTGCCTATGTACTTATGTAGGCCTAAGTATGATACGATACGATAGATTTACGTGCCCTCAAAAGCTGACGAGATGGCCATATTAATCTAATAATAATAATAATATACACATTTGTATAGCGCCATATGGTCGTAACTTCAGAGGCGCTATGAGGTTGACGAAGAGAGAAAAGTTGATTCCAGAGACAAGGAGAAGCATAACGAAAGAAGTGATCAGTTATTTTTAGACAGGGTGATGACGGTGGGCGAGCAAGAGTAACGACGGATGAAGATCGAGCGAGTACTGCGATGACGCTGAACAGAGATGAAGTACCGTAATGATTAAAGTGTCGCCACTCGCCATCAAACCACACCATAACCATGAACCACACGGTCCGCACCGCAGTACCTACACGAGCTGTGCGTTCCAGTTACAGCTAGTATTATACAACATATATAATACAAGTCGCCTCGTGGCGATTTGCAAGTGCTAGCCTGTCGCACTTCCAGTTTCGGACCACGCAGCTTTGGCACTTTGCTGCTTGCGCCCCAAAACTGTGGAACACTATCATTGCCACTTCGGAATCCAACACTTACACTGAATTTGTTTTGTAGCAGGCTAAAGACTCTTAGAATCTTTTCGGTTTGGCCTATGGGCATGCACTCATGACTGTTTAGGCTGCAGTGTAAGAGCGGCGCGTTACAAATGCTCTCATACATATACCAGTACATATATACATGACGTTTATGTACGGTCGGTATAACAAAACCGTTTCTATGCTCCAACACCTTCATATGGCGAAGTGGCGTTCATAAACTTTGTCGTTCTAAAACGTGACGGACAAAAAGACAGAAAAACATGCAACTTTTTGCCCACCTCCCAGCGGAGTGTAAAATCCCAGCCACACCGCGCCCTGAGTTTGGTGGGGTTCGGAGCCGAAAAATGGAGTATTTTGTCTTTTTATGACAAAGTTTGTGCGCTCGACTTCGATCGCCGTTAACACGTTGGAGTATAAACAATTTTCATACCGTTGGATAAAGGAAGGTCTGTATAGTTGTGCGCCCGCGTTCACTTTGTCTCTACGCCGCTAGGTGGCGCCAACACAGTGTTGAAGTTGAAAATGCAGTAAAATTTGCCCCTCAAACCGACAGAGTATTCTCTGCACGCCCGCACGTAAACGTACAACTTCGGAATAATCTTGCATGCCAAATTTGGCCCCGATCGCCAAGGGGTTGGATACAAAAGCCCCCAAATTTTGCAAAATATGTCACGTTTGTCTGGCTATGTGTGGTTATATAATTAGTGTAAGCCGATAATGGTGATATTTGGCATGGAAGAGTAAGCTTACACATTGAGCCCGCACTCGTGTGACCGGGATTGGCCGTTCGTGGTACAGAACGACAACGGTATGAGTTTCTTTATTAGCCTATTTCCACAGTTTCAACACGACGAGACGACAACACCGGACGTCAGTTCCACGACAATTGCCCCTCGCCAAGGTCGTACCCCGTCGACGAGGTCGGTTTCGTGGCCAATCAGGCGTCGCTAGCGGCTGATAGGCTGCTTCCAAGTTCCCAGGGATGAGATGGGGATGCGGCAGAAGTTGCTGTTGTTGCGGATGACAGGATGATGGATGGGGCTGGCGTGGACCGATGTGCGTTGAACTCGTGGACGTGGCTCATTGCACACCGACGTCGCCCTGCTAGGGTTGAAAATTGGGGAACTGGCCTTGCCCCACCCCCAATAATTTGGCCCAGATCTGGAATGAAACTGTTGAAACTGTAATGTACAGTATTTCCCCAAAATCGTAAATTTGTGGTTTGTCGCCCCTCGATGGTCACAATATAAGCCGATCAAGCAGAAATTTAGCATGGCAGCATATACCAATTTAGCGGTGGGTGTAGCTGGCCATTCTGCCAGTGTTGAAGCGAGTAATGTCGCTGCCTACATTTTCTAGGCTTTTGCCTTTTCAACGGTGTTAACGACTTCGCTATCATGGTTTGCAATATAGATACGATTTCGGTATAATTGGATAGTACGTTTGTAGATGGGCAACGCGTTCAACATGAGGGGAAAATATAGCCGCATGCGATTTTGTCACATATTCGTATTTGTACTTTTTTGTAATGTTTCCCTTTTGGCGGCTGTTAGTGCTGAATTTCAGCCTTGTCATGCCTGCTATATTTGATCCCCTACTGCATATTTGTATCTGTTTTCCCAGCAAATAAATGATGATGATGATGATGACGCCACTGATTGCAGCGCATGCCGCATCAGGTGGCAGTGCGTTGCAGCGACTATTTCTGATTACAACGGGCGGCCACTTTTCACCCAAAAATTGCCCCTTTCCTTGGGGATTGGGGCACCATCTAATACATGGTACCTAGAGCCCACCAAAGTCGCCATTCCACACGGCATCTCAATCGGTTCAACCGTTTTTGCATGGCACATGAACGTGACCAACAGACAGACCAAGCGACCGACCGATCACGCTACTCCGTGCGTAGCAATAGACCGCTATCGCTAGATGCGGCCCAATAATAATAATAATAATAATATAGAAAAAGTATACAATCTATGATATAACTTCATGAAGTCCATCAACAGGAATAAAAAAATTGTTGTATTATTACAGCCACGAATATGGCAACTTACATGAAGTACAGTCCAACCAGATCAAATTACTGTAGCATTCACGACATCACCCACCCACACACACACAAAAGTCATGGAAGGCCAGATGAGCAACCATAAATCCGTATTACAAGTTACAACTATGCACAACAAGCGCTGCTATCGCAGAGAGACAGCGTGACGTGCTGTGTCAGTTAATATCTTGACAAATGCCGCACAACTCTGTAGTAGCAAGTAGTACTTGCACCAATTCCGAGATATTACCAGATTTACAGTGCATGTAACTACCTGTAACCATGAGAAGTCCTTCTGTTTTGATAACACAGATAAATTTACAAGACGTGTGATTTCCGATTCAGGTGTAAACATATCGTAGTCAGTATATGCTATATTTCCCCGAGGTATAGATTGTCCAAAAGGTTTCACACAGCACTGTGCGGGTCATTATACCGTTAAAGGCCGTTAAAGTTGCAAAAGTACTTTCAATCACCAGTCCAGTCAAAAGATGGTTGGCTGGGGTTTAATGGCGCTTTTAACACAATTCAGGTCAAAAGAACGAACAGTTTGCACAGTTGTAACGTAAAAACGTAAAGTCCTTTCTGAGCCACATGGGCCGATAGGGCAGCCCTGATCTCCGTTTCCATAGCCTTCAGCCAGACACCATCTTATGCTGTGAGACCACAGATACGGGGCTAGTGTATACTGTGTGGCAGCGTGGTGTGTCCGCTTACACCCCAGCTTTCGCTGGTACCAAGTTATACTGCGTGGTGACAGAGGCACGTGTGTGTGACAAATTTGCCTAAGACCGACGTCACACCTGCAATTTTATCACACGATTTTGCACGCAACTTTATCGTGCGACATCGTTGCAGTATGCAACTGTGCATGTCGCACACTGCAACCTTGTTGCATAAATATAAACAAGAATTGACCAATCAGCATTCAACACATTCTCACGACGAAAATTGCACAGAATACAGCACTAAAAGGAGTTGTGCGACTGTTCAAGAGTTGCGCGACACGAAATGTCACACTTGCGATTTTGTCGCTAGATAAAGTTGCAAGACAAAATTGCAAGTGTGACATCGGTCTAAGGTTGTTACCCGACAGCGCAGTGGCGGCTGGGAATTGAACAGCGACCATCTAGTTTCGAGTCCAATGCCTCAACTACTAGGCTACTGAGCCACGAGTTGTGCACCTATAAAAAGCCAGTGTAAATGCCTGTCAACGGTATATGATGGATAGTCTATTTAACTAAAAGATTTCTGAAATATAGTACAGTCAAAACTACGAAGTACTGAGACAATGTACAAACAAATGGCAAAAAAAGCTAAATTTCACAGTAAACTAAAGCGCCGTTAAACTCCAATCAACCAACCAACCAACCAATTTCATAGTTCGTCCAAAATGCAATTTTGCAATCCATGTGAAATGGATGGGGCTGTAACTACCAACTACTACACCTCTAAATCTTGCAAACCATTGCACAAATGTCAAAAGAACACACACACCTGTAAAATGTTTGTCCACACAAATAACAATCTGACATAATGCCACTGTCAGACAATACCGGTATTTCAAACTCAGCATAAAAAGATAACATCAAGAGACGTCAGTGAAATGAAGACGTCAAATGATTAATGATACCTATAACTGCAGCCATGCATTATGGCCAACTAAGAACTACATCAGCTTGAACTCAACTGAACAAACCTGCAGATCAGGTTCAAAGCTTTTTTTATAACAAAAATATGTTTATGGCTACTGACACTTCCTAATTTTAGTTCAACCGTACTGGAAAACTGTATATGTCCATAGATGCTTGATAGAAAAATGCCAGCTTCCACAGATAAAGTCAATTTTCTGGTACACTTATTACTGCACAAAGTACTGATAAACACTCTGCTTTAAAACTACGAGTTCAACCAAAGTCTGGAGATGCAGTGCTTGTGAACTCTCTTCCTTCCACAGAATTTGGTATTTTTCAACACCTTGCAAAATATGCACAATCACTTGCATGTAAGGTTGGTCGGTTTGGAGATTAATATCCCCTTTCAGCACAAAAATAGGCTATATTAAGGACAAGGTCTTGGGTCGATATTTAGTTTTGCCAAATTAAGGATGGACAACGATACAGTACCTCATTGCCTTTTATGTTCAGTGATGAACCAACATGGGAAAGGATATGGGAGGCTATTATGCTAGCACCTACAACAGGGTGAAAAGTAATTGCTGTTTTTCAGTTTCAATAACATATCAGTGCCTAACAACTCTTGTTGTATAATCTGTTTTCTGCATTGGTCAGCATTGGAATGCTTCTCTTAGATAAAACCCAAAAGAAGCAACTGGGGGACCTCCCACCCACAGTACCAGACCTGCACCCTCCACTCCCGCTTGCATACAAAAACTAGCGTGGTTTGACATAAGCTACACAACTTCATTTATCAGTTCACTAAAACACAAAGTTGATACAGGTGGAAGTTACTGAAGCAAGTATGCAAATGACATAAACATTGGTTAACTAATGTAAGATTTACACACAGCAAACACACATTATGCAAAAAGTTGCAACAGCTAGCAGTTCCTGATTGTGATAGTTGCAATACATGTACATCGAAATAATGACAACACACAATGAGCATATTAGCATTTGGCATCTATAGCAGTGCCACATGATAAACATGAAAGCAACTCACAAACAACAAATGCATATTTCTCAAAATTAATCACTAGGACTGCTTGCACAGCAGCCTAGTTGGTTAAAGCTATTAATATAGCTACTCATCCAGGAAATATGGTTGTACATCAGTTAATCAGACCATCCAGAATATCACAACAAACACAAATATCACAGCATCGAAAATAAAGCTTCTGGCAGTTGATTTTTTTCGCGAAATTATGAAACAGATCAGCATATGCAAAATCAAAGGATTTAAAACTGAAGTGCACTGTTGTAAGTACAAAAGCAATCGGTTACTTATTGCTTATTTTGCATACAGTCATTTATACCAACAAACTGTGTGATAAAGTCGTATAGGCCTATAAAGCAATGAATGACCAAATTAGGAGCAACCATTTAACAGATTAAAGTACTGCATGAGCCTGGTCAGGAGCCACAAATCCTGTATACTGTGCAAACAGTGAAGCCTATAGGATGTCCAGAGACAAAGGAACATGCAAATGCCATTATATTAAAGCCTGCCACAAAAACTGATTGCGATATTCTGGAGTGTCTGCTGAATTTTGTTAAAATCTCACCGGGTCAAAGCATACAAAGGGAATGAACTGATAAACAGAGGACTTGACTGTCCACATAGAACCTTCTTTACATCGTGCACCGGAATTGATTAGATTACAAGCAACACAGTAATGTTAATTAATATTCATAACAAGGAAATTATAGGCAGACAACATGACGTAAACTTTCTGTATATGAAACACAAACACTTGGTATTCTATGTTTAAATGGAAAGCTGTACTATGTTTAAAATCACATCAAGCTTAATAATTCACGGTACAAAATATTTAACTAGTCAAGTGGCGTAGCTGTATGACACATGATTTTAATGCCTATTTTAATGCCTATTTTTACAGAGATCTGAATTAGACACTCGTCCACTTGATTTTTACCCATGCAATGCTGTGCTAGCGTGAAATATGCTATAGCCGTGTCCATCTGTCTGTCCATCACAAGTCAGCATTCTATCAAAATGGCTACAGATTGAGCTGATTTTTGGCACAGAACCTACCCTTGGCTTACTCTACTTTGTGTTGGGAAGGGAACTTACCGGAGTATCTCTACAAATGAGGGTATTTCCTTGTCTCAAAGTTGGAACTTTCTGCTGTCTTCGCCATGGTATGTCGATCACTGCAAATGTTGTTTACTTAGCAGGACTGAAGATCTTCACCAGTTTATCAGACTAAGCATCCATCTGCGGCATGCCCAACAAGATGGGTGTGAAGCAGAGAATCGTGCAGGTTCATCTTTTCACCCAAAGTCTTACAGCTGAGACTTGTCTTCCTCCATTTTTTTCAACAGAGTACCTCTGGGCGTAACTGATGCCGGTTTTTACACGCTGGATCCCCTTCCTGTCACTTATGACTTCTACTTATATCAGAGTGGCAAGGAGCGCACTAAAAACAGCCAAAAAAATCAGTCAACATTTGACACTAAAAAGGCTGCAAGTATAATTTGCAATCCTAGTGACAAAAGTAATCTTGTGGATAACTCACTACAAAATTTTAACTTGGCCTGTCTCCCGATCAATTGTCACAGCATTGATAAGAACTCAAAAAATGACCAGGCAAATTCACTGCTAATGTACATTAATTCTATGATCATCAGTAAATGCAGACAGGAACTATAAAGGACGCAAGTTCATATGTTGTTTGTTACCAGTAATGCGGAATGGTCAGCACAACAAGTATATGTCATTTGCACACATATTATCATAATGCATTTCTATAATGTAATAACAACAAAAACGTAACAAATCAAATATCATAAGCTATAAAACACTAGGTGGAACTCAATATTCATTTATCACTCTATGTGACAAAAAGAAAATAATCTATTGTATGTACTTAAATACTACTAAAACGTTGACAATAACATTACAAAATCAACAACAAAACGGTGGTAATCTATTCCCTTATGTTGTTAAATATTCTACAAGTCACAGAAACATACTGTCTTTGGTATAACTACTACAAAAAGTGTATGTGAAAATGGCATCAGTAAATTAGACATTAATATCTGAAACAGTACCATATAATAATATACACAGGATGACAGTGACAAAATTTCTTTATTCCCATCTATGCCAGCTCTTCTGGCCAAAATGATGTAGGACAAGGAAATGTAAACATTCTTCCCCGGTTTTCTTTGCACAGTATATCATGACCTACAATATAGAGATCGTATTACGACCATAGATTACTGTGATGTCATTTCACCATATGTATACAGCAGAAATGCAATATTCATGATTTCTGATAAAAGTGCTCTATCATCTGTATTATGCAATATGATAATCCTGTAGCATTAATAAGTTTTGATCATCCAAAATCATACGGCATACAGAGACATTTTAAAACTGATGATGCCCCTGTTCTTATTGGTTCTGTAGGGAGATGGTTGGGGACCTGAGTGTGGTTCGGTGGGCAGATGTTTAGTGTCCACTCTTGGTCAGTAGCAAGCTGTTAGCAAAAATGCACTTATCAATGAAAGCATATCAGACAGAGGACCAGTTAATGACACTGGAAGACTGACAGCTAGCATTGCAGTCAAGTCAGGCCTTGCAGTAGTCATAACTAAACAAGGTTGGACAACCCATAGGTTGAGAAATTACATGTGGATTGCCAACATCCTAGTTGCGATATGTTCTGTAATATGCTAGCACCTGGCCTACACTATAACATTAGCTCGCTTGCAGCTACTTAAATATTGCTCAACTTTAAATGACTCCAAAAAACTCATTGTCATTTTATCAATGCCAAGAATCAGCTAAAACTTCCCAATGGAATAAGTAATATTTAATATATGCCTGTGATTCATCTGTGAGTAGGCAATATATAAATTGGTTTTAACTCAATGATTTATATTTATTTTATATTACACTAAAACTACTCGAGTGGAGAATGAGCTAGAACAACATCAACAACTGTTTTGTGGACACGATACACGTTAACCTATGTTGGCTGGAGACCCCTCTTAAAGACAGCTGGATTTTGTCGCATCAGTTTTACTGTCCCCATGCCCCTGCTACAGCAACTAGTGCATCTGAATTAGGGTGAAGATGCGACCTTCACCTGAATGGCAAGTATTGTATACTGCAGGATCTGCATAATATGCTTTTCACTTACATGACAATTACTCAGTCTGTTTCATGAAATGATAAATTTTGTACATGACACGTTCGTCCATACAATCTTACCCATAAATCATCACATAAAATTCTTAGCTATTTCCTTTGCTGTATCTAAAACTGGTGCCTTCTTTCTCTCATCACTTTCTGCTGGTTTTTTCTTCCGTAAGTACGTCACATAGAAGAAATAAGCAAACAGACAGAAATAGCTAAGATACATGATGCAGCAGTATTTCATGTTCTCAAACGACTGCTGACAATAACGACCACCTTGTGTCTTTACACGATAAGTTGACATGATGATGACGAGACCCATTACCATCTGGCTAATCTGCATACTTGTGATAAGCATGTTGATCCAACGTGCGACGTGGAACCGCATTGCTCGTGCTGCATAGTAAGTGTACATAAACGAGTGGACGGTGTAATTCATCACCATAAACCAACGACCGGGACTCGTATGATCAGTGTAACTGTACCACACGTAGACCATGACACTAATGTGATGGTACCAGTGCAGGAAGATCAGCGGTTGTTTGCGCAGAACGATGAAAACTGTGTCGCCAAGTTCGTATGCTTTCGATATAACGAACATGTATGCCCAAAATGCTGTTGGTCCATAGAAGTACGACGGGCTATTCAAACAACAAAAACAACATAACAACAAGAAAGAGTATAATAAGTTAACAAAAATAACTAATGCAATCATACAAATAATACACCATACTTTATTGGCAATTCTCTAGGTAACCTGATAGTTTTTCTCATACTTACTTCTGTATTTTTCATACACTAACTATGGGAGGTAGCGGTTTCTGGACAAAATTGAACATACACATATAATATGTCAAACATGTCACGTTGCACACTAATTAGGCTCACTCAGCATAAAAATTCAGAGCTATATCAGATTACTAATAAAGTATGCTTTACATGGATCTACTTTTTTGTTAGTAACAAAAAAGTAGATCCATGTAAAGCATACTTTATTAGTAATCTGATATAGCTCTGAATTTTTATGCTGAGTGAGCCTAATT
>Ga0209780_1003715_pt1 | contig 11509 bp, 8 predicted proteins | sample WorMetexBAHAMAS2_FD_187384 | JGI IMG/M metagenome (GOLD analysis project Ga0209780, IMG submission 187384) | Marine gutless worms symbiont microbial communities from Max Planck institute for Marine Microbiology, Germany - Inanidrilus exumae... | ecosystem: Host-associated > Annelida > Digestive...
GGAATGCAGCTTCTAGGGTGTGTTCCACCCCTGACTACTGAACAGTGTTGCTTCTCTAACAGGCACGCAACCCGTCACAGTTCATCGCTTCAATCGCTACTAAAAGACTCAACTTGTGTTTTCACTCATAACGCGTTTCTTATAGATTGTACTGCTGTTCGGTTTTATGTTTTTATTAGCGCTTATGTCTCGCGCTTACGGCGCTCAGCCACTAGCTCCGAATTTCCAGATGTAGCTCGCCACTTATCTGCAGCGGCGTATAGACGGCGGGCGGAGCGCGAGCCCACAGGCTCGAGTGGCGCTCGCTGACCTCCATGACCATCCGGAGGATATAACGATGCCACGTGCATGCCAAATTTCGTGCAGATCCGCTGAAAACTGTGGCCGTCCATAAGGAACAAAGACATTTTCGTTTTTTATATATAAGATTGAGTGCTTTGCTGTAACGTCTGTATAGCGCCCTGAAACTGACTTTTCATTTACAGCATTTCACATATTGTCTGTTTTTACATTACGACATGATCACTGCCTGACATCAGTCAGTTGCACGCATCACGCACCTGTCCACCGACCGGTGACCGGGCATTTCAGACGAAGGAGATAGTCATAGTGGCCTCCCTGTTAACACGCCTTGACTCTGCCACGTTCCTCAGTATCCTACATACATACATACATACATACATACAGGTTTATTTACATATAGCAGCCAGAAGCTGGATTAGACACACGTGCACACAACAAACATACGCAAACATAAAACACAAAAGTTGATCAAAGAGAAAGGAATGAAAGAATTGTACGAAACGATAGATATGATTTTGCAGAATACAGATCTCGGCTTATCATTGAGATGAGAGTCTCGCTTAGCCAGCAACAAGTAGTGAAGAAAGTGAGACTGATCACTAACGATGTGCTTAAACGTCGATGCGCATTGATCACGCCGTCTGTCGCAGTTCTGTTTCTATCTGTCTTATTCATATAAAAACACAACTGTAACTCGGGGTTGAGTGCCATAGTGCCAGAAAGCCAAAAACTAAAATTGGTCAGTTACCCAGTCTGGCATTGAATCCTTTAGTCGCTGTCCCCAGTTTGGAACTCTGGGCAAAATGGGTTACAGGTAATGAAGTATCTTCACTGCTTAACATTTCTCGTTAGTTAACAGGATCGGGCATTACAACAACTTGCTACAATTATTTATGGAGGATTTTCAGGTCAGGTGGTGGAATAGAACTAATGGAGCAACCAGTTGACCCAGATTCAAGCAGGTTGACCTGAAAAACGGCCGTGAAAACGCAGATGTGGCGGTTAATGAAGCATTTATTAGCAGTGTGTAGCCAGGGTTTGGAAGTTGGGTGGGTATAGGGACTGAAGTCGCCAGTGGGGTCCAGGGATAGAGCCCGTGTAGGAGGTCTAGGGGATGAAGACCCCAGAAGCCAAATAATTATCCATTAATGAACGTGAAATTTCGACGTTTCACGGCATTAATAATCAAATACTCCCGAAAAAAATTCCTCGAGTTTGTGCAAATCCCAAGACCCTCATTGGCAAGGCTTAGGTTGGCACGTGCCCACCCATGGTTATGCCACTTTTTATTAGTGCATTCTATACAGTAAAGACCAAACATGTATTACAATTGTAAGCGTACTGGCAACTAAGATCAGTGAAGGCAGAAACAAACAAAACGTTTACAGCACTTGTTTGCAAGAGTGCTGGCATTATGGAGAGCCAGCATAAATGGAGCATCTCTGTTTCCCTCGAGAGCCGGTTGTAGGTCAAGAAAGGACAAGGCCGAATGGGTGATTTTTCACTGGTTTGGATCAGTGATTTCGTTTTCCTTCAGTGCTTGTGTTGGTCAGGCGACAGAGGCCTGTAAAATACCTGTACTGGTTGTATCCAAAGGTTTACGCTTTTGTGAATTTGCGTATTGATTATTGTGATGTCGTCCTTTCTGGGGCACCAAGGACAGTAACGGACAAATTACAGCGTGTGTTGAACGCTGCCGTGAGTGCTATCGCCAGTGCTCATCGGCAGCCTGGCTCAGATACTGCATGATGAACTTCACTGGCTCGACGTTCCTGACCGGGTATTTTTCAAGGTTATAGTGACAGTTCACCACTGTCTGAAAGGCCGCGCACCACTATACCTGTTGGAGCACTGCATCCTGGTCTCAGATGCATCCCAGTCTAGGCAGCATCTGCATTCGCCAACCATCATATAGTTGCAGTACCGCATTTCCAGCTCAACACATGTGGCAGTCGGGCTTTTTTAGTTGCCGGCCCAGTGGCCTTGACACTCTCTCCCAGATGTTATTCAGGACCTGATGATCAGTGCAGACTGTATCCGACATTTACTTAGTAGAACTTTTTGTTTGCTCAGTACTAGTGCATTGGGGTTCTTGATTGTGCACTATATAAATCTACTTGCTTATTTTTCTGGTACAGGGAAACAGCCACTGGAATAACAAGCTAATCCAGGTTCAAAATGTAGGAAATGGAGGTTGTTAGTGGTGACTTGAATGGCAGATGAGTGGACGGACTCAGCCAGCAAGTTCCAAGAATGTGGTCGTGCAAATGAGAGGGCATGTTACCACCACGCAGGACACAAAAATTGTGCAGTAGTCGGCCCTCAAGATTGGAGGGATTTCTAGACGCCATGGGGCTAAACACCACAGCTGTTTATGAACATCCCCAACCAATGAAGGTTCCTGAGTATCAATGGTCAGGCTTCTGGGCACATGATGACTATTTGCTTATTGCACCCTAGAAATATTCTTACCAACTAACTAAGGGAGGACAAATTTTGCAATGCCGTTAGATGTCCATGAGCCAAAATGCTTTCATTTTCAGGTAGGGTTTGCCTCTGACACATGACCCGGAACGATGCCTTCCCCACTGATGGCTGCACTCCAGGCTCCCATTATTGGCTTGCACTCTGCTCCACTCTGCACTCCCCGTGTTGCCCTTTTCCACTCCACGCTATCAATTGTCCAACACCCCAGAGCAAATTGCCCTAGATTGACCCATATTGATGTGGAAAACAGCAGTTTGTGGTGTGTGCATTACGACTGAAACGTCGGCGTGTTGATGTGCAGTTTGACACGGATCGAGTGGAGCTGAAATATGACGCAGTGACAGATGAGTCTCTCCGTGAGTTTGTGTCGAAGCATAGTCTGCCACTGGTGATGGAGTTCACCCAGGAGTCGGCGGAAAAGATCTTCAGTGGCAACAGAAAGCTGCATTTGCTGCTGTTCCTGAACAAGACGAAGCCAGATGCCGAGTCGCTTGTCAGCACTCTTCAGTCAGCGGCCCCCAAGTACCAGGGCAAGGTCGGCACGTATTGTCTGTGTAATAATAATAATAATAATGCGCAAATTTCTATACCGCCATAAAGTCATAACTTCAGAGGCGGTGTAGAGAATGGTCAAAAAGTATGTTCCTCTCTAATAGACTGCATCTGAGTGATGATGATTGTCTGGAGGTTAGGAGGAAAGTAATCAGAACTGCTCTGTGTTGTATTGTGTACGACAGTTTTGCACAATGATAAGCAAACATATCAACAGTTATTAAATTTACATGTTGGTTTTAGGTCTAGATTTCGTTCTTGTTTGTTTGTTTAGGTTTAGTATTTTTGGTGTTAGGTCAGATCATTTAATTCCTGTATTGCTTGCTTCTGTTGTGTTGGGGTTTAGTTTCTTCAGTACCAGGTCAAGAGATTGGCTAGAAAGAACATTTCCAAAATGCCTTGTTCTGTGCTGCAAGGGATGTAAAACCTTAATCAGTCAAGAAATATGCATTTTAGTCATGGGTACTGGGGTCAGTGGGTTTGCATGAATGGAGCATTGTCTGTTTCATCAGGAAATATTTATTGCGTGAGTTTCCCTTGTTGGAGTTGGTGGTTTGAATTCTGTTTACGTCATTGATGCTGTTGGTTAGTAACAAGTAAGGGCATCTGCTCTGTCTGTCCACATTTCAAGAAAAGAAAACGCCATTTACTGGTCTCCAGCATAATTAAAATTGACTATGTGTGTTCGTGAGTGCGTGTGTTTGCATTTAACACTTCAAGTTTGCATAATTTTATTGGAAGAATGGTCTGGCAGCTATCGTGGTATTAGTGACTGCTCAAATGGCTGCATAATGACGTTTCTCAGCTGTGTGTGTCTGGACAACAACTTTAAAGTGAAATAATCATCTTTTATGGATATTTGGCAAGGTGGTTCATCAGTCGTCAAAGTTCAGGGTCAAAGAACGAAGCATTAGCAGCATCATTGGTTAACACAGTCCAATGATGAATGCAAACACTGACGGCGGTCCCTGGTGAATGAGACTAAAACTATGAAGGAACAACTGTGTAGCAGCCGGCACTGGCTAGCCACTGCATGGGCAGAGCCAGTTGGTTTATTTACTAAAGTAAGTTAATCTAGTGTGAGGGATTTTCTAGTGATAAACAGTTCCAGAATAATGAAGGATAAATTCCAGCACCTTCATTTGAACTGCTCTTTTCCAGGCGAACCTGGGTTAAACCGTCCCCCTGGGTTTCTTCCTCCTCTTTTCAGGAAGAGAACCTGTTGGGATAAATGCCACGGATTCTATTTATGGGCTGGATGTTCTTTTTGTCAACCAGCCATCAGTGTCAAAGCACTGATAAAACTTTGATACTTGGAGCAGTGACTCGAAACTCACCTTCTGGAACTTATATTTTCTTTATCCACGATCAGCCTCCTGAGGAAGCAGTTGTGCTGTCTTTTGCTGTCTGATGCCAGTAGCATTATAATGGAGAACTGGTCTGAATAATTGACACTCAGAGGTGAATGGTTCATGGCAGGTGCTGTTTGTCTACATTGATATTAACGACGACGACAACCTTCGTGTGTTGGAGTTCTTCGGTCTGAAGACGGACGACTGTCCGACACTCCGTCTTGTCCGGCTGGAAGAGGAGCCGCTTAAGTATCGTCCAGAACGTCTCGACCTCTCGTCCAACGGCATCCAGCAGTTTGTGCAGGACTACCTGGATGAGAAACTGAAGGTGCGTGTCAACACTAGATACTGTTTGTTTTGCATGGTTAGCTATTAGTGTCTGGCTTTTAAAATGGAGGTTGTCTTGTAGTTTTCAGAACGGCTTCAATTGAGACTGGACTTGGACCATTGTTGTGCGTCGTTAGTTATTAGTCCAATGGTCCAAGTGGTGGCGTGACGTAGTGGTAACGGCGTGGGTCATATCAACTAAGTTACTCTACGTCGATCCCGGTTAGTACTGGGATGGGTGACGTGTCCGGGTTCGACTCCCGGCGGCGGCACTTTATTTCGGTATGTAACCAGCCACCCAGGTCGACTCAGCTTTCTACCCTCTGTGGGACGGTAAATGAGTACCAGCCAAAGGGCGGTGATGATCTGCGGCTGGGGAGTAAAGGCAGGCATGGTGTAATTTGCAGGTAAAACTGTGTGATCCATGTCTGAGCGCATTAGAGGTAGTTACGACGATGCGCTATACAAATCGACGTATACTTAACGTTACATTGTGGTACAAGACAAAGCAGTGTATCTAAATATACTGTTGCCACTGTAGGAGAGTCGGTATCAAAAACAACTGTCAAACAATGAGGAATAGACTTTGAGGTCGTTTAGCAGATTGTCGGCATGATGCTACTTTAATTAAATGTTGCAATCGGTTATTTTGAACGGGTGACAAGGCGCATTCAACCGGAAATTGGCCTACTGATACCAGGAAATGATGTTTTCTGGGAATTGGTGTCCCTAATGTCAGTCGTTTGTTGTATATGGCATTTACAGGCAGTCTGCAGTGTAACTGTGTTAGTTTGACAATGGTCTTTACACATGAGTTCAAAGCAGTGATTACCAACTCTAATGTGGCTGCTTTGTGTGTTTTTGTCTATCTTTTATTTCTTCTTTTTATTTTTTTTCCCTCTCAGTTCAGTTTTTTGGCACTGATGTCAAGAAAGTACATAATGGCAGCAATTTACCTTCTGTCAGAAATCAGTGGACGCATAAAGGATTGTATTCTAGTAATCGTTTACATCAAATTTCAGCTGACTGCCATGTGTGGGCCCGGGCAATTCCCCCTTATCCCTTTACTTAGTATCTTTTACTTTTTCCCCCTTTCTTACGTCCTTCATCTATTTTCTTGCTTTCTCACCCCTTCCCATTCTACCAGAATAGTCCCACTTCATTTCCAGGCCGGATGTCGTAGGAGGCGACTAAACCTGGCTTTAGTTTTTGTTGTATGTTGATTTAGTGTTGTGTATTTTTTAGTTAAGGATGCATGCTTGTTTTTGTCATATTTGGTTTACTTTTGTTTTGCAGTGTGATAGTTGCCTCCCCCTATTGTAGGCGCTAGTGTAATAATTTAAACGAGCCTCTGAATCCCTTTTCTTAGGGTGGCTGCTGAACAAAAAGTCGGCCAGGGTTGAGGTTAATATATCGCTGGCCTTACTTCACTGGGTTGGGATAACTCTTCACCCCTGACCATTTATCTCTGATATAGGCATGTTTGTGCTGAAAGGGGACGTTAAACTCCAACTAACTCATTTGCGACGTGTGTGGAGAATATTCGCTGGTCATGTAATGCTTTCTCACCTGAGTGAGATGGTGTGTTGTCATACAGCCTCACCTGTTGAGTGAGACGTTGTGTCGTCATACAGCCTCACCTGTTGAGTGAGACGGAGTGTGGTCATACAGCCTCACCTGTTGAGTGAGACGGTGTGTTGTCATACAGCCTCACCTGTTGAGTGAGACGGTGTGTTGTAATACAGGCTCACCTGTTGAGTGAGACGTTGTGTTGTCATACAGCCTCACCTGTTGAGTGAGACGGAGTGTTGTCATACAGGCTCACCTGTTGAGTGAGACGGTGTTGTAATACAGGCTCACCTGTTGAGTGAGACGGTGTGTTGTCATACAGCCTCACCTGTTGAGTGAGACGGTGTGTCGTCATACAGCATCACCTGTTGAGTGAGACGTTGTGTTGTCATACAGCCTCACCTGTTCAGTGAGACGGAGTGTCGTCATACAGCCTCACCTGTTGAGTGAGACGGTGTGTCGTCATACAGCCTCACCTGTTGAGTGAGACGTTGTGTCGTCATACAGCCTCACCTGTTGAGTGAGACGGTGTGTCGTCATACAGCCTCACCTGTTGAGTGAGACGGTGTGTCGTCATACAGGCTCACCTGTTAAGTGAGACGGTGTGTTGTAATACAGCCTCACCTGTTGAGTGAGACGGTGTGTTGTCATACAGCCTCACCTGTTGAGTGAGCCGATTCCTGCAGACTGGAACTCACAGCCGGTCAAGGTGCTTGTCGGTGAGAACTTCCATGAGGTGGCGATGGATAAGTCGAAGGACGTCATCGTTGAATTCTGTGAGTCTGAAATGTTGTGACACCAAACTCATGTACACTGCCGTTGATATAGTCAACACAGTCAACTAACATAAAATTTTGTTCAAACTTATATATTTAGGTCGACTCTTCGACAGAGTCTACTTAATAAAGCCGGCCTCAAATGCCCGTCCATATATACATGCGTATATCCGTCCATCCACAACTAGTTCCGTTGATTTTAATGAAATTCGGCATGTAGGTAGAGGTCGATGAGTGATGCACGACGTTATGGTCATGAGCTATTCAGAGTTTGAAATCTGGCCATATGGAAATTTGGCCATTTTCATAAGCTATCTTCTCCACCATTTACAATGGGAGCTGGAAACTGACCACAGATTCTTAAACTAGGGTACAATATCTGAATTTGATCGGGCTGGATTTTTGACATTTGGCCTAGTTTTTGTATCACGTGACTTTGAAGTTGGCAGAAACGTCACTTGCAAAGAGTCGACCATTAGTCCCGTAAGTGTCTAATTTATCTTAGCTGTAGATTTTACTCATGTCTCTTCAAAGTCGTGTCTGCTGACATGTGACGTCCTCCATGCACGAGAACCCTTCAGTTGTTCAGTCAGTGTTAAATTGTGCACCACTCTTACTGCTTATTTTAAAGCACACCAAACAGCTGATGTTCAGTTGACTGAGTGAAGAATCCTGTGCAGATAGTAGTAGTAGCAGTAGATGCATGTTTATGACACCATGAGGTCGTAACTTCATATGTGGCCGATTGGCAGACTCATGTCGGTAGATTACTAATGGTAATAGGCCTACGGACATAGCTGATAGCCACCCATGAATGGAAGGAGCCATACCTGCCTTTACTCTTCAGCTGCAGCGCTTCACCACACTTTGTCTGGTAGTCATTTCCCGTCCCGCCGAGGGTAGGAGGCTGAGTTGGCAAGTGTCTAGAGTATTGAAGGATCTCGTGTACTAACGCCAACCACCAGCTTCATCCTTTTAATCCAGCAGTTGACTGTGAAAGAAGAAATGTTGACTGTCTGACACTAGTACCTCAACATCCTTGGTGGAAAACGATGACCTGTTGTGTGGATGGTGGCAGATGCTCCATGGTGCGGACACTGCAAGCAGCTAGCTCCAATCTGGGACGAACTTGGAGAGAAGTTCAAAGATCGTTCTGACGTCGTAATTGCCAAAATGGACTCGACTGCGAACGAGCTTGAGGACATAAAGGTCATGTCCTTCCCTACAATCAAGTTCTTCAAGAAAAACAACAATGAGGTATAGTGATAGAAGTACTGGCTGTTGTCATCATTTCAGTTGATTGCATGTTGGTACATTTAAGCACTTCTGTGGTGGAAATTGTGTGTGCATAAACGTATAATGCACTTTTTACTTCTTCCACTTGGGGGTGGAGGGGCAGGTCTGGTACTGTGGGCTGGACATCCCCGGGTTACTTCTTTTGGGCTTTGCCTAAGAGAAGCATTGTGAAGTAGACCCACAAGGAAAAGATAACAAGAGTCATGAGGGACTGATATGTTATAAGAACTGATAAACAGCAGTTATACAAGATACTACATTGAACTGATAAATAGGTCTTGTGGTGGTTGGTTAGTTTTCTCCCTGTTGTAGGCGCTATCGCAATAACTTAAATGAGCCTCTCCTGTGCCTGTGATTTTTTAGCCTTCGGGCTACCACGCTAATTAAAATCTTAATATTAAAAACCTGTATCTGTCCATTCTAATGTTGGGTCATCGCTGAACAAAAGGGAAACAAGGTCGGGAGGTTACTGCATCGTTGGCTGTCCTTAACCTGGGGGAACTAAATCTCTATTTAAGACCCAGTATTACGCTAAACTGCCGAGCAAAAGATAGGTTTTGAGAACCAGTTATGGCACAGTGCGTGAAAATTTAGGCTGATATTAGTTTTGTTACAGTGGCAGGAATTTGCAACTCGGTCGGTGGCAGTGTTTCTTTTGACATGCAACCGCAGTGCCGGTGGTGGCGTCGAATATTGGTCGGTTGATGTCAAGGCTAGGGTTGTTAATCGGAAACAGGTGGATGTGGGGGCTGAGATTGTTCCGGTTGTCCTGGAATGCGCTAATTGCTTACTGCACGGGATGGTATGGTGTGCACTAAGTGAGACCGTTGCGATGGTCTCACTAAGTACAGTGCCTAGACTGTCCCGGCAGTCCTGTCGTTTGCGAGTGTGGAAGGGGACGCGCGCGGGAGAGCAGGCGGTTTGGCCCACTTGACTGGCCATACGTTCACGTTCAAGCGGGATCAAATGATGCAGTATTTAGATAACTATCGCTGCTCTGCGGAAGTGAGGGCAGTTTTCAGGAAACAATGACCAGAAAGACCCCCGAGAACACTGTAAAACACCGCGATGGTGGTGTTGGTTCGTTGGTAGCCAACCGCCGCGATGGCGGTGAAAGTTTGGTGGTCGTAACAACACTAGCTGATATACCTGCTGCTTAGCAGTAACAACATCGTGCCAATTTCTGTGTGGCATAGCAATTGATTTCGAATAGATTGTGATTTGTAAATTGTTCCATTTTGGGTGTAACTTGGGGTCTGCCTATGCCAGGGTGATCTGTGTTGAAAATCCTGTTTCGAAGTGAGTCCATGTGTGGGAATATGTTGTCTGTTCTTGGTGTATGTTTGCACTCTTGAGTGCTTGCTAGTCTGACTGTTGTGTGTCTGTTAAGGTGATTACGTACAAAGGAGAGCGCGCGCTAGATCCACTTGTCAAGTTCGTCGAAAGTGGCGGAACAGTAAGTTGTCTGCACATTATTTTGCAGTATTATAGTTTATACTGTTAATTTGCCGTTGACTATAATTTACAGTATGATGATGGTGTCGATAACAACACGGAGGAGAATTCTTATCGAATCCACATGTGTTAGTTGCTGTCAGCAAGGGCAGTAAAGCTTAGCTCCTATAAAATCTGTCAGTTCTTAAGTTGGGCTGCTTGCTAAACACAGGTTCCTACATGTATAGTGTATATGACGGCAGTAAAACGGCTGTATGTTTGGGTGTATAATTTACTGTAATGATTACCATAGAGTTCTGGAATTTCACAGAGCCAGACATATCGGTGAGGCGCCATTTTCCAGGCGAACCAAACGGTGACTGGTGAAGAGGTTGGATGGATGGCTGGATGAACTTCCTGATGCCAGCTATGGGAACCAGACTTGCTTGACCTCGTTCTTTCTTCATCGATAGAGTCACTTCTGAGGCAAGGGACACTAATTCCTGTAAAACTACATTGTGTTCACATTATTTCTGCAGCAAACGTCGTTTTTACGCAAAACTGTTTGTAGCTTTAGGAATTGATGAAACTCGTAATATTTTGATGGCTGTTTGGTGTTAGCCAGTAATCAGTCTTTTTTTCTTTCTTGCAGCCATTCTCTAAGAGACCCTTTTGAGATAAATAATCCGAAGATTAAGAACTGGACATTTCTGTTACTTTATATAGAAAATGCATTCAAGAAATCTTGTTTTAATGTCATCCAGGGTCAAACTGGTCAGCCAGCCTTGACCTATATTAGCAGTGTTTTTGTGAGCAACTAGTGGCCGTGTTATTAGGTCGACTCTGAAGTCGACCTGATAAGCCGGTCTCAAATGTTTGTACGTCCATCCGATCACAAAAACTTTCTTTGATTTCAATGAAATTTGGCATGTAGGTAGAGGCCAATGAGTGATGCACGACCATATGCAGTATGACCCGAATAAGGTCAAGGTCATGAGCCGTTGAAAGTTGGAAATCCTTCCATTTTTAGAAGCTATCTCCTCCGCCATTTACAATGGCAGCTTGCAACTGGCTGCGGATTCTTAAACTGGGACACAATATCTAAATTTGGTCGGGTCTCATTTTTGATATTTGTCCTAGTTTTTGTGTCACATGTCTTTGGCAGAAACGTCAGTTGTGATGAATCGACTGTCAATCCCGTAGGGGGCTAATTTATTCATGACTGGTTGCTGTGATGATAGATGCAACAAGCTACACCTTAATCGTTCATGTAACATGCACTTAATTTAGGAGGGGCCTAATTAACCTCTATCCTGTCAGCTCTGAACTGTTGCTACAGTTTAATACCAATAAATGTCATCTTATTGCTTTCGGTCCCCATGCACGCAAAACAGGTGGTCCGCTATTCATTGG
>Ga0209780_1003716_pt1 | contig 11509 bp, 3 predicted proteins | sample WorMetexBAHAMAS2_FD_187384 | JGI IMG/M metagenome (GOLD analysis project Ga0209780, IMG submission 187384) | Marine gutless worms symbiont microbial communities from Max Planck institute for Marine Microbiology, Germany - Inanidrilus exumae... | ecosystem: Host-associated > Annelida > Digestive...
AAACTGCTATGTTTATGAGCTGTTTTATGGTCATTAATGGTAGCTGCAGTACCAACATGTGTGCACGGCAGCTGAGTTTTAATTTTTCATCCATGGTTTGGGGGCATGGCCCCGTGCCCCTCCCCCCTTTGGATCCGCCCCTGGGTAGAGGTGGAGGATGTGAAGATGATCTCACGGGACGTGGCTAATCTAATGACGATCGAGGTCGCACCGTCCGGCCCGGCGGACATGCGCTAGGTCGGCGATGGTCGTCATAACCGAAGGCTCGGTGTGTGTCGGTGACAGTTATGTGGCAGTCTAAGGCCCCGTCCACACGTTTAATGGCCGTCCGCCATGAACGATTCATCGGTCATTTATCACTGACTCGCCGCGTACGAAGCCCTCGAGACGTGGAACCAATTATCAACGAATTATATCTTCACGGTTCTCTCTCTGTCTCTGTCCTGCTAGCCGCTAACAACACCGCCGTCTTCATCCGGGGATCTTTATCTCTCTCTTTGGTGTAGTAGCAACAGTATCAGTGTCAGTCAACCTAATGTGACTCCATGGTCAGCTGTTACGTTTAGTACACTGAACAAGTTCTGGGCCGACCAGTCCAGTAGGAAGGGGGAGGGGATGAACTTTGAAAATATGTACAAAATTAGAAGCAAGTTGGCCGTCAGATAACCACAACTGTTCAGCTACTGGTGGCTATAGCGTTCCTATACCCCCGTTTTCTGACGGCTTCGCCCCTAACATACAATCATGGCATCGGTCCTGGACTTCGCTGGACTTCGCTGGGGACTTGACTTCTGCAGATTCTCCGATCCCGAACGTGTGCGATAGTGGGGAACGGTCTCAAAAATCTAGCATTGAGCACGCCTTCGACGGCCGTAGCATGCTTTCAATGTTAGACTTTTGAGACCGTCCCCCGCGTTCGCACACGTTCGATCGCGGTCGACCGCCGTCGATGGAGTGCACGTTATAACGCGCTGTAAAGGCCTCAGTGAGAACGCTAGTAGCTGAAGAGTGAAGAATCAATGTCAGATGAGTGACACAGTCTTGTAACTAGTCGTCCTGACACTGGCAAGGCTTGCAGTGAAAGAACGTCATGTGTAATTGTCGTCCAACTGTCAGCGGTTATTATTGTAGCGTTTGACGAGCTAGCGATGTGCATCGCAGCATTTATATCAACGCTGACACGCAGTCGACATAATAGATGTCAACGCTGGTGGTCTTGATGTGTTAGCTGCGATATAGGCCTACACGCTTTACTAGCGTCAGTCACTAGGCCTAGGCCTACAGATATGACTCATTGTTTACATTCCTTCGTCCTGTATATTATGCGACGTTTTGTGAAAATTAATCGAAATCAGTCGTTGACTTGTTAACGAAACTATAAACCGATTCGTCTCCAGTAGTAGTATACACATCCCTTCCCCTGTGCTATTACAGCTCCTCCTCAAGGCGACTTACAACATAGGCTACAGTTTGTGACAGACATAAAAGGGCGCCATGGGTGAAGCACCAAGGGTAATTACGCATTTATGATGTTTTTAGAAATGGGCCGCGTGCAATTTTTTAAAAATTTAAATGTCGTATTTCACTTTAGTGTTATCTCTCCACTGAAATGAACGTGACGTTGAGTAATAATTTATCAATATTTACACTGCGCGCAGGGCATATACGCCAATATTTAAGTTACTCAGCGGCAATTTTAAGGGTTTTCGCCCCACAGGGGCTACGCGGTACACCGCCGGGGTGAAATTTGGCGTAGAAGAGTCGACTTCCCTACGCCAATTTTTATCCCCGTCTGTGCAGCGGTCGGTGTGGGGCCCCATGAGTTGACAATATTACCCAATGTCCGAATATAAACACCCCGCAAGCGCATTCCCTGCATAATTTTTACGAAATGTTCAGCGTTTGTATCATGGTTGGTTAAATATTAAAATTTGGAGGACTCGTTCAAGAGATTCCAGAATTATTGGAGTTTTGCATCTGGGTGAATTTTCCCCAAATTTTCAGCGCCACAGTCACTTAGCGGTGTAACTAGGCCTATAGATCGGATGCGAAAACGCTTGAAATTGAAACCTTGTGTTTTAACTCTCATACACTGTACGTCGGGAAATGAAATTCAGCACGTATTGTTATCTACGATATGTCTGTTCACCCAATGCAAGCCTTTTCAAACGTAAATTTTCGTACATTTGTGCAGCCCAAGATGTTCAACTGACACATCGTCGCGCGGTCCCTCTGCGGTAGCTGAGCTTCTCGTTATGAACTATTTGGTTCTATGACACGGAGGTCATTAAAAGGGAAGTTCAGTTTCGAGTTATCGAGCATCAACTTGGTCCGTCGCACAAGAAAACTGTGGTGAAACTCTGTTTATGATATTAACTCTGTTATAGAAAGTGCATCCTGCGTCTGTGACAGACACGTCATGTTGACTGCGTTATCTCTTTTTGTCTTGTTCTTCTTCTCGTATTTACGGTTGTCTTAGTTTATACTATGCATGTGTGTCTATGTTTCTGTATCTTTGTTTATTCATTCACGAGTTCAGTGTACAGGACGTTATGCAATGCTCGTCGAATCAACAGATAGAAACACGACGGAGCGCCTGACTGTCAGTAATATTGATATTAATGGCACGAATGGATCCATAGTCGGCCGTCTAATGAGCCAACATGCCGTCGGCTAGCTAGCAAATTCACCATTTGGCACCGGTGAACATAACCGAAGGCATCAACTTGAGATGATTTCTTGCTTGCCCAGAAGTCAATTACTATATACATGTCCGACAGACAATCAGCCATCATTTTGTGTAGGGAGAAAACAGCAGTTAGGATGATAGCTGTATAGCCTTGAAGCGTACGTATGTAGGCCACTGAGAACGGCGGTTCATGTCAGTAAACAACTGAACATAGGCCATGCCTTACTGCCTTCAAGTCCTGATTACACTCTGTTTTGTTGTTGCTTTCATTATGTCATTTCTGTATCGATATTCCTTACTGAATGTAACGTTGGCAGACGAATCCGATTTGAAATGACGTTGAATAAATAAAGCGTTGATCAGTCACCAGTTGTATTTCAACGTCAAGGAACGTAACACGAACATGATAAGTAAGTAAGTGCCCCGTTAGACCACGCCGACTGTACAGTGAGCAGACAAAATTCACGCAACAGCAGAACATTATGACGATTGGTACAGTACACTGGCCCGTAACGGGTGTACGTTACGTTTAGTATAGCCGAAGGGACTGCATGGCTTCCCAACAGGAAAAATGAATGGAGAGTGAGAAGTAGTGATGTCTGATTGTCTGAGTGAGCTTGCTGTCAATAAGGGACGTTGTCTAATGTCAACTCGTGCAGTGCATCACGGCTCTGCTCCATTAGACAAGTACACGTGTACCAGCGAGGAGTGGACTGCTCGGCTCAACGAGCTGCGGATGCTGGTGACAGTCATCTTCATCACTTAGCCAGCCACCACTCATGCACTACGTTCTGCTGTGACACGGTGAATATCATATCCGTGGACAGCGACACGCGTTCGTCACGTGACCAACAAGTATCCACGTACGCTGCCTGCCGTAGAAATCATGTGACAGGTGCGCTCGGAAGACAGAATACAGACAACAGACTCTATGGCTAGAAGTTCAGCGTTGTTTCACGGTCAACAAAACTATCTGAACGCCACTTGTCGACATTTAGACTGTCAATACACACGACCCGTGTTCATGGACCATGCTGACCGACACACGGGATAATCCATCAACACTGCACTAGTTCTCTTCTCCTCGATATCAATAACTGGCACGCCACATTTCACATGCCCAGTTTCAACCATTCCAAATGGGTCACGTGACTTCGACCACGATCATTACGGGATAGATTGTCATCCCAAGGTTTATTCTGCCTATACACAAAATTTGACGACTTTAACTTCAGCCGTTACAGAGACAAAATTAGGAATCCCAAAAATTTTAATGGGTCATGTGACCTGACGATGCTCCTTTCAAAGGTCGTTTGTCATCCTTGGCCTAGGACGACATGCTACTATCAACCAACCCGTAAAATTTGAAGTCTCTTATCTCATCCCACTACGAAGATACGAAGATATGAAAGGCTACACAAAATGTCAAAAATGGGGTGGTTTGGGGTAGTTAGGGTTCATTCAAGGTCGCTGGAAATAGCTCCATTCCATAGAGCGCATATGAGTTCTTATTAGCGTTCTATAGTAACTACGTCCCTCAGTCCCTGTCTTGCACCGTTTCTGAGGTACGGCGACATACTGGTAGAAAATGACAGATTTTAACCCACCCTCCTTTTGTTTGGCGCTCCCGTTGGGGGTGACGCCATTGAAGTTTCGCCGAGATCTTTTGGCGTCAGAAAACTAGACGCCCTAGGCGCGATATCATAAGGCGTTGTTTCCATGATCCTGCGTTTAGCCATTTTGATAGAACACTGACTTGTGTGACAGACGGACCGACAGACAGACAGACACAGCGCCATAGAATATACCGCGGTAGCATAACGTCGCGTTGTAGGCCTAATTATGCTGAAACATAACTCATATTAATGAGCATATAACAACGGCAACAGGTATCACTCTTTAAACATGCAACTATTTGCGTGGCTGTAACTATACACATGCTTACTTTCAACGATAAAACGGTCACGAAAATTAAGAATAAATATAAAATGCAACAATTAAAATAAAGATTAATAGTCAACGAAATTACGAAAATAAAAAATATACACGGGCTCCAAGCCCCAGAAAAAATTATTCAACTTTATGTACAAAATTACGAGTTTCATAAACAAGAAGTTGAGCTATTGCAGAGGGACCGCGCGACGCGCTATGACAGTTGAAATTGTGTCATTTGCTGCACATGTATAGGAAAATCCTTTTTGAAAAGGTTGTAGTAGGTTAATGACCTCGACCTTCACTCAAGGTCATCGGAATTGCCGCTGTTCGATAGGTCATATATCACTTCCTATTAGTGGTCTGTGGTAACAAGGACTCTATCTGGCACCGTTTCCAAGTCACTAACACATTTACAGTGTACGCGACTGGCTGTGACCTTGAGAACTCCTTCATTTTCAAAACGATAGTTGAAATTACGTAACGCTACGTGCGCTTTCCGACTCATATTGTAGTTAATAGGCCTAAGGTTTCAGAAGCAAACTGACCTTTAAGGTCACTCAAGGTCATTGGTGTTGGTGATATTCGATAGGCCACATACTATTCCTATCGCCTGCCATTGCAGTTATGTATCTACTATCTAACTTGCACCTTTTCCTATATATTTAAAGAGGTCACGTGACCCTGAACACATCCCTCCGGGGGTAATCTATCATGCATACCTTAGTATCAGTCAGCACACCAAATTCTACGTGCCTAGCTTCACGCATTTCCAAGACATGACTGCAGGCCCCGACATTTAAAAATGATCCGTCTAGAGGTGTTTTGGCATCAATGAGTTAGGACTTGCTATGATCATCCTAAATACCAAGTTTGAAGTCTTTCCTTCCACCGGTTTCAAAGGTATGAAAGGCGACGCAAAATGTATAAAATAGGGTGGTTTGGTGTAGTCATGGATCAACCCTGTCACTGCATATAGAAGCATTAGATAGACTTCCTATTTGCTTTCATGGTAATATGTCCGTATCTTGTACCGTTTTGCGATGTAGCGAGATCTTGGTCAACAATCTCCCACTATAACCTATACTAATGTCTATTTGGTTGCCTCGTTGGGATGACCTAATTCGAACTTCGCCAAGACTTGGCGTCACAAAATCAGAGTCCCCTGGCTGTCGTACGGCGTTGTTTGCGTGATCCTATTCCTATGTTTAGCTGTTTTGATAGAACACACATTTGTGACGGACAGACAGACGACTAGACGCACAGACAGACACACGGTCAAGGCATATACCGCGCTAGCATAGCGTCGCGCTGTAAAAACTAGTAAGTGCGAATTGCGAATTAAGGTTAACAGCAGCAGTCACAGTCAACGCAAATTGCCGCCGAATTTTACTACGCTAACAGTCCTCAAAACGATGCAAATTGTTGACGGCAAGTTTCTCAGAAAGCGTCGGAAATGTTGGCAATTTTAAGACACGTATAAAGTTCATTGCTATAGATAGTGCATGAGCACCTTGCGTGAACTGAAAATGATAATTTTCAAAAATAAATGTAAATAATTGTAATATAAAATTTCTCTGAGAGAAATTTCTATGCTTCACGTTAAAAACCTGACGAATCGACCGAGGCTTCGTACGCCTTTGTCACGCATGCGCACACGCCTCTGATCATCCGTGAGACATTGCAACAACAGCCGGCCGCAATATGACGATTGGTTTGGTACACCGCCTGTTGATGGTCGGGCTATAACAGTAGGTACAGCGACGAGGAGCCTAGGCGAGTGAGGCCCCTCGGGTGTACCAAACGTCATGGTTCAGCCAGTGAGGAGGCAGTGGACACGCTGCAGTGGTGCTGATGGTGCCGTCTAGAAGTAGGCGATGCTGCGTTGAGACTTGACGTTCTGGACAGTGGTCAGTAGTGCGGACAGCTGGTCGGCCAAGTCCGCAGCTCGCTCTGAGGCCCTGATGACCACCGGGTCATCAGTGCTGAGGCCGACGGCAGGTCCAGCCGCCTCTACCATGACGCAGTAAGACTCGGCGACTCGTCGAAGAGCGGTGTTGAGCAGGTCGCGGCCACGAGCTCCATAGTCGGCACGTCTGTTGACGGCCAGTAGAGCGATCAATGCACGTAGACTGTCCGTCAGTTGAGTGTTGAACTCGTGAGCTCGCTCTGCGTCTGTAGCAACCAACGACAGACGTTCACACAGAGAGATGAACCTCCGAACTGACGGCACCAGTTCTACCCGTCGAAAACTGCCTTCGACCAGCGCCCGCGGCTGTCGACCCGGCTCACCACTTCCGCTATCAGCCGTTCTCGACCCGTCCTTGTCCGACGCGGAAGTGACGTCAGTGTCGGAGGTGGGCGTGGTCACGTGCGCGTCAAACGATGACGTCATCAGCAGTTTGATGTCGCTGACTGCTTGATTGACAGCTGTCTGGCCGTCATAGCGTTTGTCAACAAGCACCTGTTCCGTCTCTGTCAGGTGGATCTTCACCTGCTGAGGACGTCTTGGCGGTGCGTGCGATGGATCGACTGGAAGGCTTGGTAGTTTCAGATGAGAACGAGTTTCGTGACCTTGACCTTCTCCGCCCGTATTTCCGCCGTCACCGCCCACACTCGACGTACATTCGACGTGTTGTGAATCAACTGGATCAGGTTCAGCGCTCGTTGTCGACATCGTCTGTTGATCACTGCCAGCAGCAGCAGCTGAGGATGTCGTCGGCGGCACAGGAACGTCGCACTTGATTGGTTTTCTTGCACTAGTTCGACGACACTGCACTCGCGTGTCAACTGCTGAAGATGACATGACGTCAGTTGTCGCTGACAGCATCTCTTCTGTAGTGATATTTTCGTATCTCTTTCTGTACAGCAAATTCTTGCTGGCTGACTTCACCTTTCCGTCCTTCCCGTCCTTTCCGTCCTTGCTATCTTTACTGCTGTCCTTAGGGTGCTTGCTGTCTTTGCGGACCCTACGGTCTTTGCCTGGTGATGGCCAACGAAACCGACTCGGCGGTGAAGACGGCGAAGGTGACGGTTCTCGACTGCTGCTCTCAGACTCTGATCGTCGGAAGAACTTGTCGATCCTGCGTGCAAGACTCGACTTGGGCGGTGTGCCAGTGCCAGACTGATCCATCGAACGACGATCAACCTCCGGACTTGGCGCCGCTGACGTGTCACGTGACACGTCACGTGACTGCGGCAGTGGCCGATGCAACTCAACGTCGATCGCAGACTCGTTGAAAGGTTGAGCTGACGACGACCTGATTGGCGGGTGTCTGGGCTGTGACTGACGGACGGCGGCCTGTGATTGGTCAGTTGCAGCAGGTGCTCGTCTGTCGCCCGCCGAGCGGAAGAACCTCGGCAGAGACGACTGGCTGATGTCCTGAACTGACTGCCACGTGCTGTGAGATGACGGTCGACTGGAAGGTGTCGACGTCTGCCGCTGTGTGGCGCCACCGCCGCCGCGCGATGAATTCTGGGCTGCGTCGACCATTTCCAACATTTCTAGTGACGCTGTGGAGGACAAGCATTGGTTGAGCGAAGGGCGAGGCGTCGAGGGCAGCTGGCGACGGTGGTCACGTGACTGACTGTCAACAGACGCTCTACCTCGATGACCGTTCCACGCACCTGCAACCACAGCCAGCATCACAGCATATTCACCAACATGAGCCTACAGCAAGACTGTTGCTATCGACATACTGCTCTGTAGAGGCGCCTTACTGTATATGGTGCTAATATTGAAGCGTTAGAAAGTTGCAAAAATAAAATTTTTAGATGTAGAGTATTATTATTATTATTATTATTATAACTGTTGTTGTTGTTGATGATGATGATGATAGCTGACCGTTAGAGATAGCCGCCTGTTGTTGTCGTTGGTCGTCAATCGTCCAATGTTCCGGTCTGTGGTTTGGTCCGTATATCCTCAGTCCTGCCTCATATTCAGCCCTCATGCTGCGTCCTGTGTGGTACTGGTCCAGTCCCGGACATGACTGCTGCATAGAAGCAATGTCCGCCGAGACGTTCTGGTGCCTCACTGGCGCCCACGGCTCTGGTGTGACGTGTTGGTTTGGTCCATGACCCGGATGTGAGTGGTGACAGGTGCTTGCGTCATGCTCGACTGTGATTGGTGAAGACGGCTGAGAGTCACGTGATTCCGCGCTACACTGACGAACCAGAAAACGTCCATGACCCGTCGATGTCTCATCTCTGTCTAATTCACCAGACGTCGCCACTAGCCCACCATGGCCAACTACAGAGTAGTTGTTGTTCTGACGTTCTGCGGCTTGTATCTGACGCTGCTTTGTGTTGAGACGGTCCACCATTATTCTCATATCATCCGGCGTTATCCTCCCCCCTCTGCTACCAGCTAGCCGCCGTTCCAACAGCTTCGTTGATGTCATTCCTCTCTCCGAACTTCGTCTACCTGCGTGTTGAGTATACGCAGTATTCTGTGGATGCCCCACCTCCACTCCAGCCACGCCCACTTCCGACAGTTGAGATATCACGTGCTGTTTCCGGTCCCGATCTGGTGACGTCATCTGTCTGTGATGTTTCCAGTCTGACGTCATGTCCGGTTTGATGACGTCACCGGGCTGATAAGCATTACCGTTAAGTTGTTTTCTCCAGTTGCGGTCATCTGTGCCGTTTTCCGTCCATTTCCGGTCCAGTTTATGGCCGTCGTTAGGTTGTTCATCTTGACAGCGGGACAGCGCGTGCCGTGGTCTGTCAGTGGTTCGGTCATTCACGTGGTCAGCTGTGTGTCCAGTGCGTTCCACTGGACGGAATGTTTCCAAAAACCTTCCTTCACGACGGCCAGTGACGTCACAGACCGCGTCGCGCTGTGACGTCATCACATCACGTGTACCGGAAACACAATCCACACGACCGCCAGTTAAGGTGCCTGTAGGCGCATCACTGTTACCGCCCGGTGTGCGTCGAGCAAAGCTAGCAGGTGCGACGTCGCTGATTGGCTGACGCCGAGCACGTGATTGTGGCAATGTCGACACTATGACGTCTTGAGAACTGTCGTCAGTCTGTCTCAATGTCTCCGCCGTCAGCTCGTGGCGTGTCGTGACGCTCACTGAACTGGCATGCGCATGCGTCTCATCTGGTCCAGTTCCGGTCTGCTGGATGTGCTGGATGTGGTTTGTTGACACTGATCTGTGGCGTGTACCGCCGGTGACGCGGTCTTTGTTGTCCACTGACGCCGCTTTTCTCCACAGCTCGGCGCTCTCCCCCCGCGCCTGCTGCTGCTGCTGCTGTTTCTCTCCAGTTCTCCATCTCTGCGCCGCCGCCGTCTCCTCTGTCAACTGTCTGCACTGAGACCGAGACACCGCTTCTGCAAATTGATCGAAGCTCGTCTCGTTGGTAGGCAAGGCCGGCAGACGCCGCGAAGGTCGCTTTTCTGTCGGCAAATTGATGGAATCTACTTCCGCTGTTAAATCTATTTCCGGTTCGCCCTCTGCAGATAATGGCGGTGGCGGCGGAATAACATAGTGCGCGTACTCTTCATCGAGACGGACGTTGATGGCGTCATGCGGCAGGTCGCTGGTGTATCGCTCCGCCACATACCGCCAGTCATTCTCGTCGACTGAAAGTAGTTCGATCGAGATCATGTGACCGGAAGTGCCCGTGAAGCCGTCTAGATTGAATGCTGGGATTGGATGTGAGGACGGAGTAGTGGGAGTTAGTGCTGGGTCGACGCCGATATTTGAGTCACTGTCACTGCCTATACCGCTCTCTTGACCGACGTCAATCGATACTGTTCCATTTAGAATATTTGTGCCATCACTAATCGTGAGCTGCTTGACGTCTTGCTCTATCATCTCTGTACACAAACACACACCAGCAAAACCGCTGTTTTTCTCGCATGCACCCAGTCTGTAAGAGTGAACAAGATGGGGTTCACTTTTCTGGCCCACCCTGTGTTATACTCGAGAAAGCCATAATAATCACCACCATATCTCTGTTTGAACCGGCATGTGTTTCATTTTTTCACTTCCTGGCATGGCCCTCAGTTCTTATATATGGCCTGGGTGCAGGGGCCCCTAAATGGTAACAAGCAGCGGGGTGCAAGGGGATCTTTTGGTCGTCTTAGTACTGACGCGGCATTGTACGTCAAGACACGTAATAATGGTGACGCTGTGAACGCCATTCCTCAGAGAAGAAAAGATTAAGATGGCTAACAGTATTGGTTATACGTCTGTCGGTGCGTGAGACTAGGCTAGCGTGTTGAAACGTCTCGTATAATGACGTATCGTCTGTTCTTTCGTCCGTCTGTGTATCGATCGTCGACTGACAAAACGTATAATTTGTCATGAACCGTCGAGTCACGATCAACGCAGCGTTTAGAACACACGCAAGACTGACTCGATCAGTGCCTGCAGCGATCTATTCACACATGCACAGCGACTGGACTGGACTGGGAGTCGGTGAGGCACGCACGACGGGCAATTTAAACCCTACACGTCGACGACAACAAGTCACTAGACATCAGTCACCACGCCATGACATCTTCAACTTAACCACTTCACTACAACCCGAATTATCTGTCGACTTCAAGACGCGCACAAGTAGTCGCCTAGTTGAAGGATCCGCTTGAAAACTAAATGATATTTTTAACTTAAAAATTGACAAATTCATATTGAACCAGAAATACGTTCTGTGGAACGTGGCATCTGCCCCATAACAAGTCCACAACGACCGAACGGTTCCTATAATATATAATAACGGATATATTGCACATTTTTCACTGCGCATGAGCGAAACGACTATATTTCCACTTCCGGTCTAAAATCTGATGTCACCATCGTGTTCCTCGACCCCGATTTCGTTTAAAACGCAGGAATTTCGGTGATTCGCATATATATATATAACGCAGTTATAGGG
>Ga0209780_1003717_pt1 | contig 11507 bp, 5 predicted proteins | sample WorMetexBAHAMAS2_FD_187384 | JGI IMG/M metagenome (GOLD analysis project Ga0209780, IMG submission 187384) | Marine gutless worms symbiont microbial communities from Max Planck institute for Marine Microbiology, Germany - Inanidrilus exumae... | ecosystem: Host-associated > Annelida > Digestive...
ACTTTGGAGAGATTTTGATATGCGTGATATCTTTGAGTAGTTAAATAATTTTACTTTAGCCTACATATGTGTGCGCAGAAACAGAAGTTTAATAATGCTATGGTTGGTTTCCATTGCTAGCGTGATATCAGGGTTGCATTGTCATTGTGGACTGTTTGCAGTTTCGCTTTTTGTCAGTATTGAGCTATTTCATTTTTTCTCTGCGTGTTTGCACTTTGCATACAGGAACAAAAGTTTCATGATGCTGTGATTGGTTCTAATTTCTAGGTTGATTTCAGGGCTGCGTTGTCGATACAATAATCTGTATTATAAAAAAATAGTTTTGATTTTGATACGTGTGACTGTTAAATTTTTTTTTCTGTACGTGTTTGCATGCAGAAACAGGAGCGTAATGAATACTCCGATTGGTTTTCATTTCCAGATTGATCTCAGGACTGCATTGTCGTTACTATTTTCTGTATGCTACGAACACATTAGATAGTTTTTATATCCTTTTTTTAATGTAGCTTTCGGTATCCTTAGGCAGCCTTCGGCAGCCTTCGGTATTCTTCGGTAGCCTTCGGTGGCTTACGGTAATTACCACTGGCGTATTGAAATTGTAATGTGGTCTGCAGACGTTATCGCACAAAGTCTGGGGTGAGTTTTGAGTCGTCAATAAAACTGCGAATTTGTTAATTGGCCTACTCTACAGTTATAGTAGTTTCTGCAGCGGAATCGTTGATGGTGGGGGTGAAAATGTTTACAGGCCGAGGGTTGGCCAGCTTATTTGTGTGAAATTCTCAGTGTACTGTTGTCATTTTTACCTCGCGATGCTAGTGCTGTATTATGCTGTCATTGTGTGTATGTCCGTCCGTCTGTCCGTCTGTCACAAGTCAAAATTCTACGAAGACCGTTAAACCTAGGATCACGCAAATAACGCCATTCGATAGCCCAAGGACTCTAGTTTATTAAAGCCATAGATATCGGCTAAATTCCAACGGGGTCACCCCAACGGGGGCGCCAAATAGTAGTGGGGTAGGTTACAATTGCTATGTCTCAAAAACGGTGCGAGCTAGGGATATAGTTACTATGTAACCTTAATAGGAACTTGTATGCGTTCTATCAAATGGCGTTATTTTCAGTGACCTTGTATGACCGCTAAGTACCCCAAAAACGCAGCTTTCCTACCCCACCTGCATTTGGCGCATTCGTTGGGAGTAATTCCATCGGAATTTAATCAAAATCTTTGGCGTTAAATAACTAAAGTCCCTGGGCTATTCATCGAAGCGTCGCGCGGATAAAATGCCTAAATACGCCTCTGGTTCCTGTCCTTACAAAAGAGCACCGACTACACAATCGTTAGACCTGTGTGACTCCAATTTCATCGGTTAATCGTCGGAATGTGTTGTGCATTCAGTCTGATGTTGATAATAAAGATTTAACAGTAACCGCGTTGCGGAGTCATATTACTTGCCCACATTACTGCCATTAGAAGTGGATTGGAGCTGCGCGTAAGGAGTTTAATTTCTCGGAGTAAACGAGATTTATCGAGTGATGTGTGCAAATGGCATGGAAATGTCGCACACGTAAATCTCAACGTTTTGTTTGTTAGTCCCTAAACGCAGGACAGTTGCCGGTTGCGTGGATAAGGCCTTATCGGGCGTCTGTTTTGTCTGTTTGACTGTATACGAGTATTAAAATTATGAAGTAAGTTCGTTTTGTCTTTCTATAAGCGCACATCGAAGACAATAGAAACTATCGGATGATACTATATTTAACCTTGTCCTTGAAGACTGGTGCGAGTCCGCAGTGTTCTCTCTCTTTTTTGTCAAACTTTATGTAGTTTATTTATCGCTACTTCCGTATGCATCAGCCAAGAACGCCGGCAGCTATACATGATGCTCGTATACAGACAATATGTTACTTTCTTATTAGCTATGTTCTTGCGTGGAAGAAGATGACTTTTGTCAATATTATCCTCGGATTCTGGATAGACATTGATGAACACACGTCTACTTCTCGCTCCGTCTCTCACATAACCTTATCGACTTTACTATCGTTTGCGTCAATGTACTAATTACTTCCTTGCTTACTTACTTATACTTAGGATAGTAAGTAAACAGTGTATAGCAGTTTAGCATCAACTTAGCTTTTCACCGCTACGGGAAACTCACATGCCATATGGGATCACACAGTGCCACCTGCCACCCGACAGAAGTGAGAATCCCGCCTTTACCCCCAGCCGAAGCAGGTACTCGATTTAGCGACCCCGGAGGGATGCAAGGCTGAGTTGACCTATGTTACGTGAAAGCCGCCGGCCGGGAATTGAACCCGCGATCTGTAAATCGCAAGTCCAACGCCCTACCGCTGAGCCACCACGCAACACGAAAGCAAGCACTGCATCATGTTTGTACGTTTGTCCGCCTGTCTGTCCTGTGCGTGGTCCTAACCGGTGATCTATTAAGACGTCTGCATGTATCACCACTGACCAACCAGTACCATTCGTGGTAACCTTGGAGACTCTAGTTGTTAGTTGCTCAGCAAAGAATACGACTATGACAACAAAAGAATTCGCGTTGATTCTTTCCCTTCTGCCTATTCGGAATGCATGACACTTTATTGGGACTTATAGTTCGAACGTTTTTGATTTGCTAAGAATTTTCGTGTCGCACACTGTCAGACAGGTCCACGATAGAATGATAGAGACAGACAACGGACGTCTGACGATAGGCGTGGCATGATCAGACAACGCGATGACTTTGACAACCAAGTAGCGGATGTTCGTACTGCCGATATTGGGAATGATGGAGGAAGTGAGCTGATTGGTAACGTACGATAGTCAACATCTCCTGCATCGGCAGCACGTCACTGTAGCTTAGGAATCACCTTGATACGCCGTCTCATTCCATCTCGCCTGGGAAATCAGAGCGGTTAGTCGACGTTACCCAGCTGACTTTACTAGCAATAAAATTTGCATATTCCAAGCGCCGCTCACCGTTCGGTGATTGCATTGCGCGCCGTGAGTGTCTTCAACCTGACTAGGATTTTCACAGTTATACATAGGTCTATACGGTTTAGAGTCAAGTCTGTCATCGCTTTCAGTCTCATCAAGCGATTAATGCAGCAAACGCCCGTCGTAAAATTTGATTATTGCACAGCCATTTCTATAAGTCAAACGTTGTCTAGCCGTCTGTCTGTCAGCCTGTCCGTCCGTCTGTCCGTCCTCTGCTCAGGTCGTACCTGTCAGAAAGTCGCTGAAGCTCAAATCTTTTATAGACGTTGCTTGCTCACATTTATCACAATTAACTTCGTCTACTGCCTTAAACGGGTTCACGATTGGATGGCCAGCAATCGCCTGAAGCTCAGTTGGCTTGGTACACGGCATCAAATTAACAAGACTCTGCCACGGACACTGACATTACGGAACGGCACGGTGCTGAAGTTTTCGACTGATGTCAGCAACATCGGCGTATATAATAGACAGTCAGCTCACTATGGCAGACCACAGCGGATGCCGCGAACTTGCGCGAAGGGGTCGTGCCACTGGACTAAGACTTTAGTCCAGGCGTTGATTACATACCGCCTCGACTACTGTACTTCGCTGCTGTATGACGTGTCCAACAACCCCTTGCAGAAAACACAATTCGTACACGTCCAATTACTGGAACGCGGTGATACGAACATATTACTCCAGACCTGCAAAAGTTGCACTGGCTTCATGTACGTCGAATCGACGAGTTGAATTCAAGCTCGCATGCCTAGTGCATCAGTGGTTGGCTGGAAAACACCGGCTTCTGACATTCAGCTTATTGCCGACTATGGCCGCCCTCAGCATCGGTCCGCGTCTGAAAGGATATGTGTCGTTCTACGCACACACAACAGTTTTGGTGATAGAAGTTTCTCTGCTGCCGCCTGCCGGTCCTCGGGTGTGGAACGCCTTGCCGACATATCTGCCACAGGACATGAATTATAATAGTTCAAGCAATCACTGACGCCGGTTGCAGTAAAGACGCTGGTCCATGACTTCATTAGCAGTCGAAGCAGTAAGTTTTAGGTGGGTTCGGCAACATAGAATAAGTAATCAAGATGATTATGGATATCCATATGGATACTATAAAATAGCTAATCAAGATGGCGGCCTCCATATGGAGACCATAGAACAACTAATTAGTGATGCTGGATTTCTATTTCCGGTTTAGTTGTTCTATACTATACAAATCGACGTTTACTTTAAAATTAAAGTAAACGTAGATTTGTATAACGCATCGTCGTAACCACCTCTTGGAGTTGGAAAGGTCACACAGTTTTTACCTGCCACCCACGCGTTTATTCACGAATGTAATGAACCACCCTACCACTCCCTAAGCATTCACCAGATAGCACCACCCGAGCGAGGTAGCGCACATCCGATTACAGCTCACTACTCATTATCGACCTCGAAAGGATGAAAAAATGAGTTGGCCTAGTTGGCTGACCTTGTAGCGGACGGTTTACTAAGTGGTCACCCATCAGCTGCAGGTCGAGCGTAGGACAGGGAAAGTTCCCCGATCAGAGACCGACGTTCTACTTTACTTACTTTCTGACTCCCATGCCTTGTGAAACACAGCACGAGTTTGCTAACATGGCACGTCGTTCGGTTTCTCTGTGGTAGCTGAGCGTGTTGTAAAATAAAAACATTCGTTGCGTGTTGTGCTCTACTCTTTATCGCTAGTCACCGTACAAGTTTTAGGTTGCTGCTGTTTTTCCCGGCATTAATATTTCACAACGTAGTGTATCGACGCATCGGACTAATCCCGATTATCGCGAAGTAGTCCGTAGTCGTAGCACGGGTATTAGTTCGTATCCAAGGTTCTACCGTCTGTAGTGCTAATAGCTTAAGAGGTTTTCCTTTTAAAGCGCGGACATGTCCATTAGGATTAGTCCATTAGAAACTAGTGACTAGTCCATTAGGGATTAGTTACTAGTCGTGAATTAGCCCGATTCGATTGCTTTCGATGAAGGGTGCACCATCGCCGAGTACATTGTTGATCTTCAGCCGTCGGACTGTGCACAATATCGAAACTAGAGAAATGTACAGGACCCATAGGCCTACGACATGCAAACTCACGTTGTTCCGCATCCCGACCAATTCCATCGCAAAGGTTAAAACTCTAACCCGAGGCTTAAGGTGCATTCACACAGGACGCGGCTCGGCGCCGCTTGACATTGCGTGGAGCCGCCAAAATGATCTGTTTTGTTCTGTTCTTTAGCTGTGCTCGATCCGAGGGTTGGTCATGCCATGGGTGTACTTTTCCCGGCATTGCAATGCACTGCAATGTGCGCTCAGTGCACTGTGAATGCAGCACTACACTAGTTGGTTCGAGCCTTCGTGATTAGATTCTGAAAGAACAGAGCAGCATCTGGGGTAGAGGAGTTGCCTATATTACTATTACGATTACTATTATTATTATTATTTTTGTGCCCACCACTAGAAAGCCGCAGGCATGAAAATTGAAGCTAAGCAAATAAAAAATGGTTGCAACGACGCTTTCACTCGGTGACCATAGTGTGATGGAAGGAGACCGCATTTTCTCTCTGGAGAGCTATGGATGGGCGTTGGAAAAGAAATGTTGTTTCCCTGGCGTCCTCTGTGATCATTGTGATGCGCCTGTCAATTTCTTCTGTCATCTCAATGGCTATGTCGTGCCATGTACCAGCTGTCTCCACGGAAAATAGGTAGAAGATGTGAGTATTTGGCAGTTCGGCATACCTGTCAATCTTGTTCTGTGCTGTCTTTAGGGCTGGTGCACCTGGCTTGGTTGCAGTGCTGTCAACCCGTTGCTGAGATATGGAGTTTTCGATTTTTAAAATGGCGGTTATCCGCCATCTTACATTATGACACATTCGAAATTTTAATGGCCGTTAGGGTACTGAGGGTCAAAATGCAACAACCGTGCCAAATGTCGTAGCGATCGGTCAAACCATGAGATACAACGGTTTTTGATTTTTCAAGATGGCGGCCGTCCGCCATCTTCGATTTGTTATACTCATGTTTGGATCGCCCACAAAAAGTACACGATAGTCTTAATCGTTGTGCAAAATTTGGTTGGAATCAGTGCAGTAGTTTTCATAATATGCCAGTTTTAATGTTTGCGAGTTTGACTTGAAAATGCCTATTCATGCACCTTTTTGGTGTTTTGGGGATTTGACTCCTAAATGAAACACAATTTTATCGAAACACGCGAAAGGAGATCTACGGGTCATAACGGTTCTAGCGGTTATTAAGTATGCTGGTATCTGTAGTAGTTACTCAACATTAAAAGTCTTGGCCTTGCGAAAACATGCTTTGAGCATGTTTTCACAAGGCCAAGACTTTTAATGTTCAGATCAAAGGCCTAAGTATCTGAGCCAAGGACTACAATACAACGTTGATCTAATGCTGTGTGTTATGTATCTGTTTGTTTCATCTGCACTTTTGTCTTTGTACTTCACGGTCTGCTATTAAAAGAAATGCGCGTAGCCGGGGCGTCGAATCGTTGATATGTGCACTAACGAGACAGGACTGTTCCGTCGTAGTCGCCGCCAAGTGTTGCTTCCTTCAGGCGCCAATTTAGCGATCGACGCCTTGGTGCAGCGTAATCTGCGGCGAAGAGGCGCAGGGAGGGGCGGGCGATCTACAGCTCAGTGGCCGCTCGTCGTCTAATTCGAAGTCCGCGTCGAGCTCCTCCGAGCTACCGGCATAATGCATCCGACACTAAGTCAATCGATTACCGCTGATTTCCATGCGACGTCCATGCTGTCGCGGCGACTTTTCACCGACTCACTGTGCCGTGAATAGACCTCTATGTCAAACGTTTTTTTACATTAGTAATGCCTGCGAACTAGAAACAAGTCTCCGATGCCGCGCCGACCGTGCTGTACAGTGTACACAGAATGATGTCGACGGTCAGTGTGATAAATTGATGTGACCGATGACTATCACCAGTTTACCACACTGACCGTCTACCTGACAGCTAGTGCTTGCAAGTACATGGTGAAAATAAACAAATAGCATACGGATACACAATAATGTAACGAATACACACGAAGAATACCGAGATTATCAAAATACTAAGTAGCCTACATTTTAAGAAGTTGGCAAAGTCAACGGTTTTGATATCAAGCTTAAAGTGCGAGAGTGAACTAAAGTCAACGACGGCAGGTGGCAAGTAGTTCCAGGCACTGATAACACGGTTACAAAAAGGAGAAATCGCATGAGTGCTAGTGCTAAACAATTTAACTTTAATATTGTGTTTTTGTAATATAACAATGAGCTCATTTATATAGACTAAGGGCAGGTTTTTCCACCGCAAATTAATTCCAAAATTATGGAAAGAATTATTTCAAATAATTTAAGTTTCTATAACCCAAAAGGCACACCAGCGTCGTTTTAGCCATCAAATGTCAAATCAGAGAGTCTGACCTCTGTTGTGATACCGAAAAAATATAAATTAATAAATAAATATAAGTAATTTGCGTTATGTTTCGCTCATTTTCACAGACGTCCCCAAATTTTAAACAGCGATAGGTCTCGCTGACATAATCAACTAAACGGGTTGCAGTGTATCTGGGGACACACTGCAATGCAGTCTCGAAGAGAGCGTTTCCCATCGGCGTACTCGACAGGTGACACAACTGTTTACTTATTTACTGACGCACAAGCTGTTTAGTTCCTGCATTCGATGATACCTAGTGTCACGTGCTGCGACTGAGTGATGGCAGCATTATCTGCCGTGTTACATACTTTCAGTTTCCAATTCACTTTGCTTTTTTTCTATGTCAGAAGCCAGGCAGCTGCAGCAGCGTACGTTGTGTACCCAATATCGGAATCGGATGTTGCCGAAAATGTGGGAAGTACGTCCCTTGTACGCGGTGTACAGCCCAGGGAAAAAATTTTGAATTGATTCTAACGGTAAAAATGGAAATTAGACACTCCATAGAGGGCTATTTTGCTAGCGAGTTTCGGGCGATCTGTAATCATTGCAGAGTTATGGCGGCCTAAAGTCGCAAAACGTGGAAATTTTGTTAGCAATTTTAGTGTGTTTTTCGGAAAAGACGACCCCTTATGTTAAAATTGTCAAAATTCGGTTCCGAAAGTTTTTACCGCCTCAGCGATCGACGTTGTTCTGTTCAAATTTCGTGAAATGTTGCCGACGGGAAATCGGCGAAATCGTGCGTTATTTACCGGACCAAAAAAACAAAATTTCGGCTGCTTCTCAAACTGTCGCTACTGCCCTTCAATCTGCCAGGGCTCTGCCTCCAGCAATATACTCACAGTGCTCCAGATTTCATCCAAATCCGTTCACTTTTGGGCCGAGTTATAGCCGAACGCGTGCCCCGTAGAGTATTTTCTTTATAGGCTGTTCGAGCCTATAACTATGACAAACCTGTCGACAGTTATGGGTTACGGAGTGTTGTTTCTGTAGGGGTTAGAATTTTCCCTTTCTCACTAACAACAGTTGTTGCATTCGGCATAAAACAAATAAGAATAATAACAGTTGAATACAAGAATATGCCAGAAGGCTGCCAGGGAAGCAAACGCTCATTGAATTAGCCACCTATCTTGTTATATAATTAATTACTACAATTAGTACAAACGACAAGAAAAAAAGAAAAAAAAACTAAAATGTTGGGTGCAAAGGGGTGACATGTCAACAAAGCAAACATTATTAAGCATCATCACAATTTTTAATAGCTTACGTACAGTGCAGTGCAATTCATAGCTAAAAATGTTAATATATACTAGTAGTTAATTTAACACAGGGCTGGCGCTACTGACTGCTGGTGTGCAGGCTGCAGCCTGTGATCAATATCGTTAATTTAATTAGTAATACATTTATGACTCATGCATTACAGTTACTGATTTCTGATATGCAGCAGTTCAGTGTCGATGTGTGTTGCATCAGTGAAACGTGGTTTACTAGTAATATGAATGATGACTATACCTCTGTTGGTGACTACTCTTTGTTCAGACGTGATCGCAAGAAGCGAAAGGGTGGGGGAGTTTGTATTTATGTTCGTGAGAGTTACCAATCGAGATTGTTTTTCTCTAGCGATAATTTTGAAGTTATTTGGGTAAAATTACAACTGCATAATGACTGCTTTTTTATTGCTTCTTGCTATCATCTTCCTAAACCGAGGTATTGTTCTAATGACTTTGTAAAAGAGTTATGCAGTACCATTGATCATATCAACGACACTGTACCTGATCCCGTTTTTCTTATTACAGGGGATTTTAACAGTTTATCTATGGTTTTTTGAATAGGATTTTGGTTTTACTCAGATGGTCACTTCCTCTACTCATGGTAATAACACTCTTGATAAGGTTTTTTGTAACCGACCTGACCTATTTCATTCAAGTATCCACAAGAGCCTTCTTAAAACTAAGCATTTAGCGGTTATAGTCCACGATGTAAGCTGTGGTGCACCTTCTGTAGTTTCCAATAGACGTGTAGCTGTTAACGTGTTCGATCATCGTGATCACAATATTGATAGGATGAGGCGAGCTATTTCTTTATTTGATTGGTCTGCTGTCACATGTGTTACTGAGATCTCAGCAATGTATGCTCGTTTTGTAGAAGTGTTAACTTCGTTGGTTAATACTAACGTTCCAGTCAAAGTTGTTAGGCTTGGACCTCGTGACCCCCCTTTTATTACACCTGTCATTAAGCAGCTACTTCGTAAACGGAATTATTTGCGACGCAGAGCTAGATACTTGGAGGCTAACTCCCTTGCAGAGAAAATAAATTTACTTATAATCCAAAGTAGGAGCAGCAATCTAAATAAACTTGCTAATGCTAACCCTAAGCAGCTCTGGGCTGCTGTTAAAGGTTCAGTTAATTCAGGGTCAAGAAGTCATTCATCAGGGCATCCACTATTAAATGATGTACATGCTGTTAATGATTTTTTTGTCAGTATATCTTTTCATTCTGGTAGTCAAGGTTGCCCTCAGGTTACATTTAAACCATCCCAAAGTGCTAAAGTTTTTATAACAGATTATGAATTAAAACCTCTTTTACGCAATTAAACCTACCGCACCGGGATTGGATGCTCTACCTAGTTGGAACTTGGATTATTAGTAAATGCTAGTATGAATTAGCTGCTATTGTAGCCTTAATTGTTCCTTCTGTGCAGGAGTTATACCAGAACACTGGAAACGATCTGTTATTACACATGTTCCAAAATTACCCAAGCCTCTATGTTTGGCAGATTTCCGTCCTATCTCTGTCACGCCGATTCTGTCTCGGCTTGCAGAGAAATTGGTTGTCAAGAAATGGCTCTTTCCCGCGGTAGATCATCAGACTATTAACGACCAGTTTGCTTTTAGGCCAACTGGCAGTACTACGTGTACGTTGGTATTTCTTATGCATCATGTCACTAGGCTTCTTGAAACAAATTCTTACGTTCGCTGTTTATTAATTGATTTTTCTAAGGCTTTTGATGTCGTTGATCATGGTATACTGGCTGCCAAACTAGCTAAACTTAACATGCCCCCTGTATTATTGTCTTGGATCTTCTCTTTCCTTACTGGGAGGACCCAGCAGGTTAAAGATAGATTTCAGTTGTCTTCAACCAAACCTATTAACAGAGGTATTGTTCAAGGTTCTGGCGTTGGCCCCATGCTTTATATTGTCATGGAGGGTAACCTCAAAGCACTTTCTAGCAATAACCTCCTTTTTAAATATGCTGACGATACCAATCTTTTAGTACCAGAGATTACCGATGTAGACATTAAGGATGAGTTTAATAATGTACTAAAGTGGGCTGCTGATGACTATATGACTGTTAACCTCTCTAAAACTAAAGAAATTGTTTTTCATAGACCCTCAGCACGTTATTCGTTACCTTCTGTTATAACTGGCATTGAACAGGTTGTATCCGCTAAGTTGCTCGGAGTAACTTTCTCTCATAACCTTAAATTTGATGAGCATGTTAAAAACATCCTCACAATATGTAATCAACGTAGTTATCTGCTTAAGTGTCTGAAGGGCCAAGGCCTACCCTCTAAAGAACTTCATACTGTTTTTTGTGCACTGATTGTTTCGCGCATTTTGTATGCCCTTCCAGCCTGGGGTGGTTTTTTGACTGCTGACCTGATTGGCAAAATTGATGCTTATCTCTGTAAAGCCCTTCGATGGGGTTATAATGGCAATGTTAAATTGTTGTCTGAATTACTTCATGATGCAGATATGAAGTTGTTTAGAAGTATGTTGCACAGCACGCACTGTATTCATCAGTTACTTCCACCATTGAAGTTTATCCCAATGAAACAACGAACTTCACATTGTGCTTTTGTTCTCCCCTATTGCCATTATAGCCTCTACAAACAGTCATTTGTTTTACGATGTATATTTGATGGAGCATATTGACATATCGATTTTTTTTCATTTTAATATTTTTCTTTCTTTATTGTAAAATTGTCTTATTCAGTGTACCGTTTTTTTCTGTTTACTTGATGGCGTTTGTCTATCAGGAAATTAAAAGGTTTACTTACTTACTTACTTACTTAC
>Ga0209780_1003718_pt1 | contig 11507 bp, 10 predicted proteins | sample WorMetexBAHAMAS2_FD_187384 | JGI IMG/M metagenome (GOLD analysis project Ga0209780, IMG submission 187384) | Marine gutless worms symbiont microbial communities from Max Planck institute for Marine Microbiology, Germany - Inanidrilus exumae... | ecosystem: Host-associated > Annelida > Digestive...
GGTCTACTATAGCAGAAAAAGGGACACATAAAGTTTAGCGGTACTCATTGGAAATGCATTGAATATTTAACGTCATTGGTACCTTTAATTGATGAAAAATAAACAGTGAATGAATGGACGTGTTTTGAAGATTAGAGGTACCTATTGAAAAGCATTACAGTGCATTAATTACGTTTTTTAGACATTTATTTCATAAATGTAATGTTTCCTTTGCTGGGGAGGGGGCTTTGCCCCCTCCCCAGACCCAACCCCCATATTTGATTGTGTAATTAGCGGAATGAAATGAAATGAATTGCACGAAAGTGTTCTATGCATTTCCAATGAGTACCACTAATCTTCACTCTAGCCAATCAATATAAACTGACCCTAACCGTAACACTAACCCTAACCGACACAGTAATGCAAAAAAGTCAAACTAAACTCAGGGGTCGAATTACTGAAAAAGCAGAGCCGGGGATAGACTGATTTCGACGCCAAAGGCGCCGAGACTGAGACGCCAAAGGCATCGAGGAGGTGTGTATGGGGAGGGGGTATCCCCGTCCCCAGCCGACTATGGGGTCTGGGTGAGCATCGTAAGCTCCCTCAGCGGAGTCCGAAAACGAATTTGGTGAATTTCAGCTTTAAAATATGACACCTGGTGGCAACAGTTTTAATGATTTTCCTGAGAATCCACTTACCAAATTGCGTGCAGTTTAAACAGTAGGCCTATTAAGGCAAAGTGGTCTACAGGAGTATGTGGGGCAGTTTTTAAGAAACCCTTGGCTACTGGTCTACTTGTGTTAATATGCATAATTGATGTTGGCCTACACTATTTTTGTTCAACTTCAGTCGTTGGTTGTCATTTCCACACATGCTGATAGGCAGAGTGTGGTATGTCGATTACTGTTTGTTTGTTTGTAAATTTGTCACTTTGTACGGTTACAGATTTGTCCGCTGTGGATAAAGCTAGCGGCATCAAATTTTGCACAATGGTTCATGGGCGTTCTGGGCATGGAATCTCCCATTTTGGGGAACTTTGCTCCCCCAGAAGCCCAAAATCCGACGAATCGGCGCGCGGCGGCAAGTATTGCCGATAGACGCCAGTCCCCTTCTGACTGCGCGCTCGCCGTCAGTGGAGGGGACTGGCATCTATCAGCAATATACGGATATACATCCGTCCCCCCGAAGACGAACGTATTTGTTTGTTTGTAATTTTGTGTGTTTGTACGGTTACGGATTTCTCCGCCGAGGATAAAGCTATAGCGGTGTCAAATTTTGCACGGCGGTTTGTCGGCATACTGGGCAGGGAATCTCCCATTTTGGGGAACGTCGCTCCCCCAGAAGCCCAAAATAGCGTGCAGGCCAAACTTACTAACGTCAGAGTGACGTTCTATTTATAGTTCAGTGATTGCGCGGGTCAAACTCCGCGCTAGGGATGCGCCGTTCGTGAAATCGCGCGGCATGTGGCGTAGGATCGGCATGTGTGGATATACGACCGTCCCGGAGAAGGACGTATATTTGTATAGGCCTATAATCTGTCTGTAATTTTGAACTGCCATCAAAAGTATTGCGTAAACGTTCTTTGCTAAATTTACGACTATGATATCTGGAAACTGTACTGTGTAAATGTTTTTGTTATTGTTTAGTTAATTAAAGCTTGCTGAAGTTTTTTATATCTTTTATTTTCTGCTACCATATCTTGGTAAATGAAGATGAATATAGTCAACCAAGCCCGATGTGGTTTTGCAGTGTTGACTGTTCAGAATTATCGCATCACAATTTTTCACAAAGTCGTTCAAAAATGATAACCTATAAATCATGCAACATTAAGCAACATTACTGAGTATTGAGTAGACTACTGACTGAGAACCTTGTCGTTAGACTGGAACCAACACATTTCAGTCTATACAGAAAGCAGAAAGTCGATTAGTTTACTTACTTAGCTAACATGCACTTTGGCGGAATGTAGGCCTACTCAATAGTTTTTGCCGTAGTCAGACACAGTCTCAAAGAGCCGCCTCAGCCGGGGATAATAGTATAGTATCCCCGGCTGGGATGTCTTTGGCTACAGCAGTGCCTGGGACAAGAGGGACAAGTGCCGGGGAAATCCCCGCCGGTAATTCGAGCCCTGACTAAACTGACCCTAACCATAGCACTAACCCTAACCGACACAGTAACAGTGATATTTTTAACGCGCATTTCGTTGACACCCGTAGAAAGGTTGTATCGCAATAATAAAAGAAATTTTTGCGGAGGCGCGTTAGCGGGGTTCGTGGGTGGGCCCGTTTTTTCCGTTTTCTGACTTTTTACCCGTGTGCTGACAAGAATTTGATAGTTAGTTCATACTTTGTAGTTGAAAAGAGGGTTTTTGTGGGGATATATAAGAAAAAGGGGCTAGGTCTTTTAGGGGCATAACAGAAAGAAAGAAACAATAGAGTTGCGTTTTTGATTATTTTTGGGCCCTGTGTATAGTCAAACGTAGTGGAACATCACACGGCCGGCCATGTGTATAGACACTTCGCAGTCTAAAACATGACGGGACAGACGGGACAGCCTATAAAGACGGGACAGCTATACAGCTATTGGTGGAACAGACGGAACAGCCTATCCAGGTCTCAAGACACTTCGGCACCAAACAATTGGTGCCGAAGTGTCCAGACACTTCGGCACCATTTTTTTGTTGGTGCTAAACTGTCTCACCGTCATTTCGGACTGGTGCCGAACTGTCTGAAGACAAAAGGCAACGGTCAGTCTAAAACATGACGGGACAGACGGCACAGCCAAAAAACGAAATATTTGTTTCTCGTCTACCCTGCCCGGTGAAAATCTGTATGCAGTAACTGTTCAAAGTGCCACAGTGACGAAATACGTAAATATGTATTATGAGAAGCTTATAAATATAATCATTTTGCTGTTGTACTCGCTCGAAGACCTATAGGCATATGCATTAAATTAACATTTTACGCACACTTAGCACCGCTACATGGCGAGTCAGCAGTGACGTGTAGGGCCTACGTATAGTAAGTTCCTGTTACGGCATCAAAACCGCGTATAGGCCTAACATAAACATATATTTGTTATACAGCCAGAAATCAGTTATTGACTAATGTTACTTAACGTTTCAAAACAAAATATACTTACTAATAGTAATATATAGCTTGTCAATGATTATTGTGGACCTAATCCTATTATACGGCTATGCTGACGAATCCGTCCGTCCGTCTGTTTGTCACAATTCAGTAAATTTAATGTGACATACCGGCAACTAGTGATCTCCCCCTAGCAACAATTTCTGGACCAACCCCACACCAGACAGAGCACAAAGATATTATGTTATGTATGACTTCGAGGCGGCACTCTGGTCGGCCGTCAGAGACGTCTGTCCTGTCGTCGCTCAGCGTGGGTGTGCTTTCCATTTCTCACAGGCAGTGTGGAGGAACGTCCAGTCGGTAGGCCTGCAGTTGGCGTACGCCAAAGACGACGTCATCAACCGCGTCTGCCGCAAGACAAAGGCGCTATGTTTCCTGCCGGCAGATGTCATTGGCGATGAGTTCGGTAAACTTGAACAGGTGGCAGCTGCAGGAGGCAACACTCGTGTGCAGAAGCATCTGCAGTACGTCCGCCGTAACTGGGTTGACGGCTGTTGGAGACTGGCAACGTGGTCAGTATTTCGCCAGCCTGTCCGCACCAACAACGATGTTGAAGGCTGGCATCACCATCTGAATGCCAAAGCCAGCCACGGGCGACTGAATTTGTACCAGCTGCTGCAGCTGTTACGTGACGAAGCTCGGCTGGTGACACTAGCCGCACGCCTGCTGTCCAGCTGTGGGACGAGTACAGCGACGACAGTCACTCGGCCTCCAGTCTGCTGAGCGCATGCTTGCGGATGTGCCGCCGCTAATGATCTCAGACTGTCTTTATTTCGCTATTAACAGCCAGTAATTCTTTGTGTTAGGCTTATAAAACAGCATATGCGTAATATGTTGTCGTATTTTCTCATTATCTGCAATCACGTTCACGTTCGCTATATGTCGTCATTCGTCCGTCTGTCTGTCGTCTGTCTGTCGTCTGTAACGTTCGTGCGCCCTACTCACACTGTGACATGTCTTGTGACGAACCTGTAGTGCTATTTAGGCGTATGCATGAGTCTGTAATTGACACCTGTGAACATGTATGCTTTCCATAAGCGAAGTGAACTTTATCGTTTGTTTATTTTTGGATAAGAGTGCCATTCAAAAGTATAACAGTTCTTTAACTAAATATGCTATTGGTCTCTGCAAACGAGACCTCAGAATTCTAGTTGGGCTCTTAACGGGGCACAACTGGCTCAATCGACATCTAAAAGTCATGAATATTAGGGAAAATTCCCTATGTCCACTCTGTGATGAGGATGATGAAACTAGCGTACATCTGCTAGGCAACTGTCCTGCTACTATGGTAAATAGGAATGCTCTTATGGGGGCATGCACTTTAACTCCAGAGGACCTCAGGGGTTTCCACTGGTCTGTTTTACTGAAGTTTGCCAAAAACTCAGGTAGGTGCTAACCAATGTGGTTTGAATGGGGTTGCGCAATGGGCCCGGCTTTGTGGCCTTAGCTCTGGGAGCTATTATACTCCCACCCCATAGGTATGAAGGTATGAAGGTGCCATTCAGAGGCAGCTCTTGGGACACATAGTAGCCAGGGGCCCGATTCACAAAAAATGTTACGACAAACTTAGGAAAAACTTAGGATAAAGTGTGACTTAGGAAGATCTTAAGACAAACTTAGGATGAACTTAAGAAAAACTTAAGATCACCTTAATAAGAAAAATGTATTTCTCAAAAAATGACTTAACATTTATTTACAGAATTATCTGCATATATATAGAAAGAACTTAGTAAGTTATAAGATTGTTTTAATAAGTTACATGTAAATATCTATGAAAATGTTAACTTTATAACTTAGGATAAACTTAGGAAAAACTTATGATAAACTTAGGATTTTTCGTAAGATTTTCTTTGATTCGGGCCCTAGGGCTACATCCACTCCTGCCAGCCAGCCCAGAGCTCCTCCAGACTATGTAGCAGTGAATCCTAACCCAGCAGGGTTAGACCAGGAGGATTTCCTCCATGAGGAACCCAACCTGGAGGAGGATGGCCACAGAGAAGGGGATTTTATGGCTCAGGTCCATGACCTTCAGGACACCCTGTACTCCCCACCTCGCCAGGGAAATTCCATTCTCCGACCTGGGGATGTCCAGAATCCTGCCCCTGCTGACCAGATCTCAGGAGTGATCCGGTTCCGGCAGGATCGACCCCGCCAGACAGATGTTGAGCCACCTTCACAGAGTCGGACCATGCTGCAAATCGCAATACTCAGAGGTGTCTGATATACAGCTTCAGCTCCGCCGCCTTGAGCATGAGCGAGAAGACAGAGAGCGAGAGCGTCAACAACAGCTTGAGCTTAAAAAGCTAGGATTGGAGCAAGAGAGAGAAGAGCAGTATGAACTTAGGAAGTTGGAAATGGAGCAGGTTCCGCTGCCCAACCTGCTGATCCTCACTCACCCCGTCCACCTCCCTTCCGGGTGGAAGCCGCGGTTAAGTTGGTGCCCAAGTTCTCTGAGCTCGATGTACAGACGTTTTTGATCTCTTTTGAGAAGGTAGCTGAACTTAATAATTTTCCTCCAGATAAGTATGCAGCTATCTTACAGGCCCATCTTACCGGGAAAGCTTTGAAAGTTTTTACTGGGCTTTCTTTTGAAGAGTGTAGGGATTATCCTACTCTTAAAGCTGCCTTGCTTCAGGCATACTCGGTTGTTCCCGAGGAATATTGTAAACGCTTCCGGAACCTTAATAAGAGTCACACTGAGACTTACTCTGAGTTTGCTTTCCGTCTGAGTGTGCAGTTCACTCGTTGGTTAGAAAGTGAAGGGGCGTACTCAGATGTTGATTTGCTCCGAGATATGATGCAGCCTGAGCAGTTCCAGAGCAATTTGTCTGAAGCGGCTAGGCTAGCAGATTAGTATGTATGTAGCTGTTCGGAAGGCCGACCGCCCTGTATTTAAAGGTTAAGATGCTGCTTCCAAAGGTCAAAGTCATTTGGTGAGTCAGGTCGTAGTCACGCTAGTGCGGGTTTCCAGAAATCAACATCGTTTGGCCACAATGTTAAGTCTCACAATGAGCAGAAGCCCTTAGCTACTTCCACCAGTTCCAAATCCTATCGTTCCGATAACGATCGCGCACTCGGATTACGTTTCTATTGTAAGAAACCTGGGCACATCATGTCTCACTGTCCTAAGCGCCAGCAAGATTGGAGCAGAAAGATGCCCCAGTGCAATTGGTTTCTACATTGTCCTGTCATGCCACTCAAGGTCAAGTGAACAATAATGTGGTTCAGAAGCCACAGGAATTGGACCCACGTTTTGAAGGTCATTGTTCACTAGCAACTCTGGTCAGACCTAATGGTTCACGTCACATAGTCCGAGACCACTAATAGAAAGTGAGACCTATGGCCTATCAAATAGTGGAAATTCCTGTGACCTTGAGTAATCTTTAAGGTCATTGACCTACTGCAAGCCTTTTCAAATGGAATTTTCTTTGTACAATTCCGCAACATATTTCAACTGACGTAGTGCGATAGCTGAGCCTCGTATATTGAGGTATATATACTGAGGTAACATTATTGTGTGTATACTTGCAGTTGCCCATATCTCACAACAAGGTACAGTGTGTTAATTGCAATTTACCAAGCAATTCTCACCATGTATGTAATAGTTAACTTTGGCATGGCAACATTTATGGATCCAGGTGTTTATCCAAAAGGTGAGTTTGTAAAATGTCAGTGTTTTAATTAAATTTGGCTTTGGAGCATGTTTTGTATATTTTGGGAAACAACGCACTCATGGTTAGTTTTTACACAACTGTGCTTTACACAACTAGTGCTGTATGTGCTGTCAATGTGTCATCGTGTGTCTGTCTGGCATCTGTCACAAGCCTTGAGTTCTACTAAGACAGCTAAATCTAGGATCATGCAAACAATGCCGTATGATAGTTCAGGGATTCTAGTTTTCTTATGCCAAAGATCTCTGTGAAATACCAACGGGGTCGACCCAAATGGTGGCACCAAACAGAGGTGGGGTAATTAAAATTTGGCGATTTGAAGTTTGACCAATATCTTGAAAAATCTCAGAAATGATGCAAGATAGGGACATAGTTGCTATGGAAGGCCAATAGGAACTTGTTTTCATGGCATAGTTAGAGGTTTTCGGTCCCAATTATATCTCTGAAACAGCTGAACCTAGAGTTGTCAAATTTTCTGAACAGGTAGTCTATGTCTACTGTCTAGTCCTAGCCTACGCTTGACAAAACCCCTAAAAGGGGCGTGGTCAGGGTCATGACCCATTAAAATTTTTGGGGCCCAATATTATCTCCGGAACAGCTAAAGCTAGTCGTCAAATTTTGTGTACATGTAGGTTATATCAGTCATAGCCTGCAGATGCGATACCACGCTTAAAAGGGGCATGGTCAGGTCATGTGACCCATTTTCTGCACAAAGCTATGCAAGAGCGGTATATGCTGTCATTATGTGTCTGTCCGTCCGTCCGTCTGTCACAAGCCGGCACTGTACCAAAACGGTTAAATGCAGCATCATGCAAACAACGCCATACGATAGCCCAGGACGCTAGTTTGCTGATGCCAAGGATCTGGGCGAAATTCTGACTGGGTCAACCCCAGCGGGGGCACCAAATAGAGGTGGAGTAGGTTCAGATTGACCAATATTTCACTACATCTCACAAATGTTGCAAGATAGGGACATACTTACTATGGAACACTGATAGGAACTCGTATGTGCTGTATCAATTGGTACTATTTCCAGTGACTTTGAGTGACCCTAACTACCCCAAACCACTCCATTACGGCATTTTGTATCGCCTGAATGGAGAGTGGGAACTGCAGCCCAGTGCATCCACAACGTCCCTCTGGACATTGACTAAAGCTGGGCTGCACATTTGGAATATAAAAAAACACAAAAACAAATAAAATAACATTAAAATAAAAAATACAACTAAATAACATAATTCAACAACTTACTATCAGTTGAGATGTATTCTCCATGGTGTTTGCCATGCCATGCGACCTGTGGTGTAGAGGGAAAGGGTGTGCTGGACATTGAGTTCGACAGGGTCGAGCAGTACATGTCTTTGCATCCTGATTTTCTTCTCAGGGAGGCGGGGAGGACCTATCCAGTTCTCCCGAAGTCCGGCTCAAGATTAAAGCTAATTGACTTTATCTCATTGTCTAGAATGGCACTGGAGAAAATTCTTTGGCAATTGGGCCTATGCACGATACGGACTGACGACCTGTGTCGCACAGATCTGAAAGGTTGAATGCCATGAGTGAATGGTCTAGCATGAGCCAGAGAGTGGACCCAGTGTCATTCTATATATCTCATGTATCCCTGGTACATCTGTTCTGGGCTCAGCATGACAGCTCTGTTACCACCCTTATTAGCCGTCCATGGCGGCGAGGGAGCATGAGATATGATTTTTTTTTAAATGGAAGCATCTACTTCTTTGTCAAACAAAAGGAAAAACTGATGATGAGAATGAGTCAAACGAACCACAAAGCATTGTAACCCAATCAAGTGAACTACACCGCTTCATAACATAAACAATTCCAGGTTTGCCAAAATGTCTGATGGCCAAATCAGAAGATGAAAATACTCCACTAACAAAGCTAATAAGTCAACTCAAACTAGCCAAAGGCAGCAACGATGTTATAAAAAGTAGAATTGCCAGTGTCACCATACTTACAACTATGTACTACTTGAAACTCATAATGAAGATCAATCTTAACTTTTTCTTGCTGCCAAACAGATTTACAAGATTCCCATTATAATATCAGCAAATGCCTGTCTCAATTTTAAAAAGGTGTCATCAAATGCAAAGAATAGGATTATAGGATGCCTTTAATAACGATGAAATTATTGCATGACTTCATGACCAACATGTTATTGAATGCCCTAGAGTCACTATTCAAGGAAACAATTAAACTATATACACAAATACTTATATTCTTACCTTCAGTAAACTTAACTACCAGAAATTCTCAATAAGTCACAGCCTACAGATGATAAACCGTCTCTGAAATGGGCGTCGTCGCGTCATGTGACCCATTTTAAATTTTAGTTCCCCGAGATATCTCTGGAATGGCTTAAGCTAGAGACTTAGCATAGCAAGTCCCAGCCTACGGATGACAAACTGTTTATGAAACGGGCGTTGTCACTGTCACGTGACCATTTAACTTTTGGAAAATAAGCGATAATATCTCGAAAACGGTACAAGATAGCCTCATAGTTTCTATGAAATTTGAATAGGAAATCTTATGCACTTTATCGAATGTTTATGTTGCCGATGACCTTGGGTGACCCCTAACCACCGTAAACCACCACTACAGTTTCTGCATTTTGCATTGCTTTATGCGTCTTTGTAATTGGTGATCGCAAAGACTGTGATCCATTAAAAATTTTTGGGGCTTCCAATCATATCACTGGAATGGCTGAACCTAAAGTCGTCAAATTTTGTACACAGGTAGGCTATATCAATTCTAGCGACAGGATGACATATCACACACAATAGGGGTGTGGTTGTAGACACGTGACTGTTTTAAAATTTTGCCATTTGCCGTGATGCAGCATGTCGCACAGGTTTGTCAGTGCAGCTGAGCTACTTGTATAGTTTTGCTTTCTTTTGTTTTTTTTCTTTGTCTGTCACACTTTGGAATGACAATGTTTATAAATGCTAATTTGCAGTGAAGGCATTGGAGTATAGATAGAAACGGTTTTGGTACTGTTGGACAGGGGAAGGTTTGTAGTTGTGCACACCATAGTGTCACTCCCTCATGCCGAATTTGGCTGTGATCGGGAAGGGGGTGGGTACAGTAGCTACCTAAAGTTGAAAATTTGGTCAGTTGTGCAGTTGTTTTTGCCCAACATGGGCAACAGTATATACCGATCAAGAAAAAACGACACAGAAACATTTTGCTGTTTTGGGGACCACAGGGTTGGGAACAAGGTGTTGCCCTAACAGGATGTGATGTACTGGTCACCGTGCAGTGTCGGCTGCCCACTTGCCCGCCGGCAGCGTTACAGACAGCAGACACCACCGATCAAAACAATACTGGCCCATTAGGCGGGCCAGTAATAAGACTTTGTTCTGTGAACAAATAAAGAGTCCCTGCATATAGCTGCACAGTTGATGGACTAGCTTAGTTTACTAATAAGGTCACAGATGAGGAGTATATAGGTACATCTTAGGTCTGGATGTGCACAGGTGTTAAGAACAGATGTTATGTAGGTAACTTAGCTGTTCCTTGATGATTATGTTAACACTAGCACACGAGGACGAGGTGCGTGATTCTGACGCCCATTCACCACTGTACCATACTGTCGATGTCAACGGTCTGGCAGTACGCATGAAATGGTGTGCGACATGCCAGTTCTATCGGCCACCACGCTGTTCCCACTGCAGCGTCTGTAACACCTGTGTTGAGGTGTGTTTTCTCATGATACATTATCTTACTACATTTTCAAAACTAGAAAGCTGTATTGTGTTGAATGAACGCAATACAGTATTTGGCCAAAGCAGTCCACTATATGCAACAGGTGTTTCCCTGGGCCCACCAGAGTCGTCGACGCAAACAGCATCTCGATTGCTCCAGCTGTTTTTGCAGGGCTCACTAGGTGACAGACCGACTGACAGACCATGCTACTTGGTCTTTAACGATAGGTGGAGCGCACAGTGGAGAAGCCAAATTCTGTTATTGTCTACGGCTACAACAAGTATTTATTGGAGCAATCGACTCGACAGATCGGATTAACTTCAGCAATCAGCAGCTATATTCAGCTGTAAGTCTAGATGGCTGTATTGTGTTGAATGAACACAATACAGTATTTGCCTCGAATTGGTCTGTTATATGCAACAGGTGTTTCCCTGGGCCCAACCGATTCCTGAACACAAACTGTATCTCGATCACTTCCGAATATTCTGCAGGGCTCAGATCACATGCATGGATCACACAGTTTTACCTGCAATTATCAATTTTGTCTGCAATTATAGCATTGCCTGCCTTTCCTTTGTAACCGTTCACCAGATGGCGCCACCCCTAACTCAGGTAGGAGACATTCAATTGCAGCTTACTACTCATCTGTCGACCCTGAAGGGATGAAAAGCTGATTTGGCCTGGTCAGTTGACCTATAGCGGACGGTTTACCCACATAAGTGGTCACCCGTCAGCGTCCTGTCTCGCGCAGGACAGGGAAAGTTTGCCAGCCAAAGACCGACATTCTATCGCTGTGCCACGCAGCCAACTGCGATGTAGTCTAATAATAATAATTGTAGTATATCTAGGCTCTTAGACTGTTTTCCATGCTTGTATCGTCGTATGGAACAAGGTAGACAACAGACTTCGTTTCGCCAGCGGTGTGGAATTGCATGCTTATATGCTTACTTAAGGTAAGTCCAGTTAATGCAAAATTAACTTTAGCTTT
>Ga0209780_1003719_pt1 | contig 11506 bp, 10 predicted proteins | sample WorMetexBAHAMAS2_FD_187384 | JGI IMG/M metagenome (GOLD analysis project Ga0209780, IMG submission 187384) | Marine gutless worms symbiont microbial communities from Max Planck institute for Marine Microbiology, Germany - Inanidrilus exumae... | ecosystem: Host-associated > Annelida > Digestive...
CTTGTGTGTTATTTTTCAAGACTATTGAATTATTGAATTTTATTGTAACTTGTTTATAAGATAATAAATGTCTATATTGATTATATTTGCCATTCATCTTATTATTAGTATTAGAGAAACTCATCAATTCAGTTTCATATTTATTAATGGAAAGCGTCTCTACAAGGGCTGTGCGCGTTACCCCAAATTTACAGCAGTGGTGAAACTGTGTCAGATGCGAACATGTTTTGCAGGTGCAAGAATGATACAGACTGCCTTTATCATCATGCCTAGTTTTGTAGGGTTTGGATTTTGTTTGTTAGTGAATGCCACTTCGCCATGAACACCAAGTGGGAATACAGAAACAATCTTGATATTATTGGATAGTTGAGTGTTTCTAGATATGCACCCATGTTCAACTTGTGTATCTAATGCTGGCTGGAACCACAGCAGTATGACAGAAGTTAAAAATCTAAAATTTGGCATTTTGACCGCAAGGGTGACACAACGTACCGATCAAGATCAAATTTTTCGCATAAGCGTATACCATGGGTCTACTCTAGCATACCAGATTTAACCAAAATCAATCTAGGGGTGTGGGTACAGGAGCCCCACAATTTCTGAAATCTGTCAATTGCATGGTTATGTGTGGTTATATATAATAGTGTATGCCAGTGACGATGAAATTTGGTGTGGAAAAGTAAACGTGGGCTCGCACTTGCATGCCAAATTTGGTCCATGTATGGAAGAGTGGGTGGGTACAGGAGCCACCCAAAGTTGAAAATTTTGTAAAAATTGCGTTTTTAGCATTTCCTTCTATCCTCACTCCTTTTCCTGCCCTCCACTTCCCCCTATTACTTTCCTGTACCTCCTCTTCCTCTTTCCCTTTACTGCCCTTTTCCATCCTCCTTTTCCATTTCCTTCCCCTGCCTTCTTTACCCCTTTTCCTATTCTCCCCTCCATTCTTCCCTTCCCTCTCCCTTTTCTTTCCTTTCTTCCCCTTTCCCATCCCTCGCCTTTTCCTCCCATTCCTTACCCTCCATTTTTTCCTTAAGCATTGGGGGGTATATGCATGCTTATCAGTTTTGTGTTGACTAGGGTCGCTGTATAGGTTTTCTAGTTTTGATTGGTTTTTATCCAAATTTTTTTTCAGGATAATGAGAAATCACGAGACATCTTGATTGATCACCGGTTTCACAAGGCCATCATTGGTGCTCAGGGTGCCGGAATTCGTGACATACGAGAAAAGTTCAGCGCCGTAATGATCTCATTTCCAGACCCAAGCAAGCAGAGTGACGTGGTATCATTACGTGGTCCAAAGGATGACGTTGACCTGTGTTATAAGCACCTCCATCAGATAGCTCAAGACATGGTATTATTGCATTGTGTGTGTTATGTAGGTTTCACGTTTTAGCTGCCCCACATTGGCTTTGGGGCAGTAATGTGCCCTGATTCATTTGTTGATTCCGGCACTATATAAATTTTTGGCTTTATTTAATTTCCTGATTTACTTTTTTTCCCACTTTTTTACTTCCTTACTTGTCTACTTGTTTAAGAATAAGACTTTACCTAATTTTAATTTATTACTGGTTCGCCTAATGGGCCAGCGTTGTTTAGCTTGCTGGTGTCTGTCGTCATTATCTGTCGTTGTCGTCTGTAATGCTGCTGGCGGGTGGACTGGCCGACGGGCGCGTGGGCGGTCGGGCGGCCAACACTGCACAGCGGGCCAGTTACGTTCCGTTAGAACGACACCTTGTTCAATCTAAATCTACTGTTATTGTTACATTTTTAGGTCGACTTCTCCGAGTCGACCTAATAAAGCCAGTCTCAAATGTCCATCCGTCCGTCCGGCCATAAAAAGTTTCTTCGATTTTAATGAAATTTCGTTTGTAAGTAGAGGTTGACGACTGATGCATGACGGTGTGCAGTGTGATCCGATCCAAGGTCAAGGTCACGAGCCCTTGAATGTCAGAAATTCAGCCATTCTCAAAGACTATCTCCTCCCCATTTATAATGGAGGCTGGCAAATGACCACGGATTCTTAAATTAGGGGGCAATACCTAAAGTTTATCGGGGCCAGTTTTTTATTTTTATTCTAGTTTTTTGTGTCACATGACTTTGAAGTTGGCAGTAAGTAGGAGTCGACCATCAGTCCCATATGGGGCTAATTTGTTCTTCAGTTATTGTACCCAAAGAATTAATACTTATTAAATTTTAATATTTATATAATATAGTTCTACCTTAAAGGCATGATATGACCTGAATTGTGTTCAAAGCACTGTTAATCTACAAACAAACAATTTTTAAGAATAGGCTTGTTTCGTTTTCAGGCAGCAGGTCTTAAGAGGCAACCAAACCTGGATTTTTTTTGTGTCATCATTTTGTGTACTAATATATTTTGTTATGGAGGCGTGTTTGCTTTTGTTGTGTTTCATTTAGTTTTCAGCACTAAGCCATGAGATTGGCTGGGAAGAACAGCTGGAAAGAATGTTTCTAAAATGATGTATTTTGTGCTGGGTGGGATGCAGCATCTTAACTTAATCAATCAATGATGTTTCTTCTGTGATAAAATGATTTTTTTAGTTTTCTTCAGTTAATGTATTACAGGTGGATGTTACAAATTATCTGTACTAGGCAGGTCTGTGCTGAGTAGAAGAAATGTGGGATTTGGTATTTTAGGGATGTCGTGCAGCCATTTTTGCACAGTTGACATTTTAGGTTACAGTTGTTAAAGATTCATATAATGGGTCACTTTATCTTTCGCTAAAACCAAAGTCTAAAACTAAAGCTTAATCTGAACAGCTAAAACCTGGTTTTAGACCGAGTTCGGATTAAGCAAAAAATAAAGTGATTTGGTTTTAGACTAAAGTCTTAACTCTTAAGAGATTAGTGATAATTGCCTATCTAAATAAATTAGGTCGGTTTGGTTTGAGACTGGATTGCTCAGATTAAGTTTGGTTTTAGACGTTGGTCTTAGACCGAAGTTTAGCGTCACTTCACGTTTTGCATTAATTAGGTCTTAAACCAGACTTTTGGTCTTAGACTAAGGTTTTAGACTTTGGTTTTAGCGAAAGATAAAGTGACCCAAAGTGTTCTTGGCATCTTGATCACTGTGGTTATGATGTGTAGTCTGTGAGTGGCCACGAAACCAAAGTACGCATCTCAAAGGAAGTTCATCCAAAGATTATTGGTAAGGGTGGCACACAGATCCGCAAGATCCGTGACGAGACGGACACAAAGATTGACTTCCCACGAGAGAACAGTGACAGCGATGTAATCACTATTACTGGCAAGAAGGAGAACGTGGAAAAAGCAAAGAGCATGATTGAAGCCATTGAAAAGGAGACGGTACATCTTGCTGTGTTAGACTTGTAATAAACTGTTTTACATCCTGTGCTTTATAGTGGCATTTCCGTCATGAAATTAGTGACTGATCTTGAATTCAGTTAATTTGAGTTCACTTAAATGTTTTTGCTTGTTTGAAATTTTTTTTGCTTGTTTGTAACTTACGGACTTTAATTACTTTGTGTCCTTGTACTTGCTTCATATGCTACTGTAGTAGTGTTAATAATGTGAGAAATACATTGCTTGTACAGTTCAGTGCTACACTGAACTATGTAGTTACTGTCCATGATCTAGATGTGCTGAGGCTAAAAGTTGGTTTTAGGTGGAACATACGTTATCTGCCTTATTCTTACTACTGCTTGCACTTCTTTGAATAGCATAAAGATGGCATAAAGGAAATGATACTGAATAGATAGCACCATTGAGGAGAACTGTAGCATCTTCTTTCTAATCTGATTGCAACAGTAAGGGCATGTAGACAGTAAATCTTCAATCCAGCAGAATCCTTCAGTTCCAAACTGGGATTGCTGGCTAATACACATGTTAACTTGTTGCGTTTTATACAGCTGAGTTGGGTAGCATTGATACTGAAAGCACCCCCTGTGGGCCCGGGGCAATCCCTTTCTTATCCCTCCCCTTCCCCACCTTTTACTCTATCTTTTAGTATCTTTTACTTATTTCTTTTCTTATTTGCTGCATCTGTTTACTTGCTTTTCCATCCCTTTACATTCTACGAGAATAGTCCCACTCTGTTTCCAGGCCGGATGTCATAGGAGGCAATTAAACATGGCTGTAGTTTTGTGTGTGTTGATTTTGTGTTATATGTATTTTTTAGTATGCACGTTTGTTTTTGTCGTATTTGATTTACTTTTATCTTGCGATGTGATAGTTGTCTTCCCCTGTTGTAGGTGCTAGTGTAATAATTTAAATGAGCTTTTCGATCCCTTTCTGTTTTTGGGTGGCTGCTGAAGAAAAAGGCGGCCAGGGTTGAGGTTAGTATATCGCCAGCCTTCCATCACTGGGTAGGGATAGCTCTTCACCCCTGACCTTTTGTCTGTGATATAGCCTTATTTGTGCTGAAAAGGGATGTTAAACTCCCATCTAACTAACTGATACTTTATAGAGTTTCTTCATTGCTACATAATAGCTAAAATGTAACCAGAGTAGAAGTAGAATGCACATCACAATGCAGCATTGAAGGTTGGTGATGATTTGTTCAGGTCAACATCGTTGAGGATGTGGTTGAAATTTCACAGAAGTTGCACACGTCAATAATCGGTGCAAAGGGTCATTTGATCCGTGAGATAAGTGAAGAATGTGGCGGCGTTCAGATTCGTTTCCCGAATGAGAGCACGCAAAGTGACAAGGTGTACATTCGTGGTACGAAGGAGGACGTGGAAAAGGCAAAGAAGCGGCTTTTTGAAGCTGCCAGTGTTAGAGTAAGTGATAAATCTGTCAAGCCTTGTATGTGTATTATTTGGTGCAAGTAAACCTGGATGTTGGTCATTGACTACTACTGCTACTTCATTTTTTCTTTAACCAATGTTCCTTTCAGGAGTTACTCCGGGTTTGACCAAGTTCTTGAAAAGAGATGTTTGCAGATAATTACCTCTCTACCGAAGTTGATGGTAGGTTATGTTTTCGGTAGGTATATATGTAGGTATATAGGTACATATGTTTATGAACAACTTCCCCCCGCCAGTTCAAGTCCAGTTGTTACCAGACTTCGTTAGTCATACCCTTGGCCACAAGGGACGAGGTGATTAAATTTTGGAAGGTCAAGGTCGGTGGGGGAGGTATGCGCTCTACTGAATGCCCTTCTAGTTGCAGCATGTTTTACTTGCCAGTCATCTTCCTGTTGCATGTCTGAGATGTCATGACAGTGAAGGAAACGTGAAAAACTGATGGCACTGACCTTGACCATATAGTATTACACATTGGTCCTTATCCTTTCGCTATCCACCAACTGCACATAAGCTGTAAATCTGGAACTGATCGACCTTGTATGATTTAAAACAGACCTATGGCAGTTAGTTCTTACTAATAACGATTAGTCACTGAAAATATTTAACTTGTAATTGTTTTTAGGCATAACAGTTGCTTGCAGTTGTGTCAAAGTTTTATGATAGTCATCCTGAGTGAATGATGGTCTATATATTTCTGGGTTGGTTTGAAACAGCAACTGATGTAAAACTGCTGGACATCATAAAGACAGTGAAGCAAAGATGAGAGGATGATACTGGTTTCGCCATTTATGCGGGCGGATGGGGCCCTGAATGAATGAGCATAATGAATATTGGATCTCTTTACGGGATAACACGTAAAGTGTTTACTTGTATGTTTCATCATAAAATTAATGGCACATTAATCATCTGAAAGCTTATGTTGGATGTAGGAAGAAGTTGGCTACACTGCAGAGCTTCGTGTCAAACCAGAGTTTCACGGTTTTCTGATTGGTCGTGGCGGTTCCAACATACGAGACTTCCGTGAGCGAACAAACACACGCGTCGTATTCCCCACTGTGAATGATACTGATCAGGAACTGATAACAGTTATTGGCAGAAAAGAAAATGTTCTCACTGCAGTGAAAGAATTAAAAGCACGGATTGATAGTTTGGTGAGTGATTTATTTTGGTTGGGATAATGTGGTTAATTGCTACACAATATTGCAATATTGATTGCCCTACTGTGCTTTTCCACTGAAGTTGGGTAGGTGTTATTGTAATAAATTAGAGTGACCTGCTTAATTTGTTAAGCATAGCGGTAGGTAATTTAACGTTATAAAATTTTCTTTATTAGTAGTATTCCACCAGCAGACCCGGGTGAACTGGGAAAGTGGCCAGTAAACTGTTAAGTGCTGCCATCTCAAGAATAAGCTTTATGTAGAAGTCGAAATGATGCTAGAGAATTGCAGTTAGTAAGCAATGAATTGTCAGAAGACATTAACCCTTTCGCTGCTTTGCCCGCCGGATAATGGTTAAGTGAATTGTGGATGTATGTTGTGCTTTAGGAGAACAAGGAGGAGCGAGAGATTCGCATTGACACGCGCCATCACGGGCACTTCGTTGCTCGACGTGGTGAACTCCTTGGTCAGATCAGCGAGGAGTTTGGTGGTGTTACTGTGAGCTTTCCACGAGCCGCATCAAAGAGTGACCGAGTTGTTGTCAAAGGACCAAAAGCTTACGTCGATGGTGCTGTGAGTCGGATTAACGAAATTGTGTCTGACTTGGTATGCAAATGGAACGTATGGTATCTATTGTTGTGATTAATCTTCATTTAGTCTTATTAAGACGAGATGTTTTTTACGTATATCCTGTTTCTAGGTGATTTGCTTGGCTGCTGATGTCTCCATGGTTGCACATGTCACCACCGCTTTTAAGCGTGCTTTGCAGCGCTCCGGCAGATACGCAGTGTACTGTCTTCACTGCCGCGTGACGCCGTGATAACACTGATACGCGCATTGGTAGTCAGTAAGCGGGACTACTGCAACTCTGTACTGTTTGGAGTGTTGACAACGCTGCAACGACAACTGCAATCAGTTCTCAATGCCGCCGCTCGGTTGGTGTTCTCGGCCAGGAGTTCGGCACACACAGTGCCACTTCTCCGTGAACTTCATTGGCTGAAAGTACCGGAGCGAATACAATTTCGTTTGTGTGTGCTGGTCCTTCATGGCAGTGCACCACAGTACCTCGCCGAGACACTTCAGCTCACGTCTGATGTTGACTCACGACTACGTCTTCGTTCTGGCTCACATCCACGCTTCTTGTTCCACCAACACGTCAAATCACACTGGGTGACAGAGCGTTTCCAGTTGCCGCTGCGAGGGCATGGAATGCATTACCGGCAATGATCAGATCAGCATCGTCGTATGTGATATTTCGACAGTATCTCAAGACGTTTTTGTTTAAAGTGTCCTTCGATGCCTCACACTAGTGAAACGATTTGCTGTATATTTCTCAGGCCTAGCACGAGACTTTTAGTCTTTGTTTTTAGTTGTGCAGTGTCCCTGTAGCGTTTTTAACGCGACAGCACCACTTTAGTCTTTGCATTGATAATAATAATAATAGTAATGTTGAATGGCACGAATACCAGTGACCCAGAGAGTCAGTTTTGCTGTCTAAAGCATTTCCCTCAGCCATACCTCAGCAGATATAGCAGGTGTTAACTACATTATGTTTGCACATGTATCAGAAAATGAAGATGGTCTAAAATTTGGAACTATTGTGTCAAAAATGAACGAATTGTTAAGGTCGTAGACCTGTACTGTAAAAATAGTAATATTTCAGGCATGTGTGAGATGGAGAGAGACATTGTAGCTGCAAGTAATATATGGCTTGTCGATTAGCAGCAATTCAAATGACTTTCTAGGTCGCTCACTTATTGCAAGCCATGTCATGTAGGAATTTTCATACAGTTATGCAGCAGCAGTTGAGAAGATTTCAACTGACATAGTGTGTTGCATGGTTCCTGTGTGATAGCTGAGCTTCTTGTTGTAATTTTTGGAACCCGTTCTTATATTTTGAATCACTGAACCTTGTTAGGTATGGTTGGCATGACACTACCCCCAAAAATTGCGTACTTTATGGTCAAGATCATGTGATGGCTTCTTGAAATTTAAGGAAATTTCTTTGGGATGGCTAAAGCTATATTTCACACTTGGTATGCAGAGTAATTTGCAAATGCTTGCCAATGCGTGATCAAGTATCCTCAAAGGAAGGTGGTTGTATTATTTTTTTAAAGATAAGTGATGATGTCTTGTAAATGGTACAAGATAGTGACATATTTCAGTGGAAGACCAAGAGGAAATGTTGTATGGTCTGTTGATTAGTGTGATCACTGTTGACCTTGAGGGACCTTGAAGATCACTTCAGATGTTTGAAACCTGGGTAAATTCCATACCTGAGAAAATGTAATACATACAGAGTATACTAATGAAAATTACTCCCTAACGTTTACCATTAATATTTTCACAGTGGCTGAATTTTGAAAGTCACATGTAGGCAGTTTTAGTGCCTATTTGTGAAAATGACACCAGCAGATTTCTAACACGACGGTGTGGGAATGGACTAGGGATGGCATGGGAAAGACAGCATTGGTGGCAGGGTCAGAGGGTCAAGGCTGGGGGTTAAGGCTATATCTTTGACCCCCAGTAATCCATGACCGGAGCACATTTTTATACCTGTAACCAAAATGCAGGATTTTGACCAAATTTTTTTAGAAGGTCCTACCTCCTAGGCCCCTGCAGCAGTAGAGGACCAGCCCCTCCCATACTGTCCATTCATGTCTCATGATTTCTGACCACACGGTATTTTTGAAAGACAGCTGCAGGAATGGGACGGAATTGGTAAGGACACACTGATCACATGCAAAGCACTAGTGAGCACTACTGTGGTACCATGTTGTGTACTTGTTATAGAATATAGAGTATTACATTGCAGCAGGTTTAATATACATTTTGTTTGGCGTTAATGTAGGAAGCGCAGATTATTTTGGAATGTACTGTTCCCCGGAAGTATCATGGAAATATCATGGGTACAAAAGGTCATCGGATTCAAGAGATCTCAAGGACTCATAATGTCACTATCAAGATTCCTGATCGTCCTACTGAAGGTACTGCATATAGATACAGTTCAGAATCTGTTGAGTAGTTATTGACATTAAAAGCAGGTTTTTAGATTGGTTTATTGAGGAGTTCTGTTGATTTGAGTGTTATTCAATATTTGGAAAAGTAGAACTGTTTGCAATTAGTACAGATTGTTGTCACTTAGTGATGCCTAGTTTCATCAAAACATTGAATTATAATTAATTTCAGTGTCTGATGACCTTAATTTTGAGACATTTCCAGAAGATTTTAGAAGTGCTGATAAGGAGAAGACATTCAAGGCGGATACTAATTCATATGTTTATTGTGGCTAGTATTTCCCAGAAGCCAGTCTACTGGTATTTGTTTATGCGGGTGATTTTTAGGTAGACTCCTCCGAGTCGACCTAATAAAGTGGGTCTCAAATGTTTCCTGTCTGTACGTCCGTCCATCTGTCCACAAAACGTTTCTTCGATTTCAGTGAAATTTGGTATATAGGTAGAGGTCGATGAGTGATGCATGACGGTATGCAGTACGACCCGATCCAAGGTCAGTGTCATGAGCCCTTGAAAGTCGGAAATTCTGCCATCCTCCCCAATTTATAATGGGGGCTGGCAAATGACCACGAATTCTTAAATTAGGGCACAATACCTAAAGCTTATCAGGGCCGAATTGTTGGTTTTTGTCCTATTTTTTGTCATGTGACTTTGAAGTTGGCAGTAAGTAGGAGTCGACCGTCAGTCCCTTATGGGGCTAATTTATTTCGGTTTTCGTCTTGTAGTGGCAGTGCATTGCACCTCCATGTGAAACTTGGCAGAGGAGAACAGACTGTACGCCTGCTATTGCATGTTATAGTTGGCCTAGATAAGTGCACATGTGTTTGTTAGTGGCTTCAAATTCACAAATGTTCAGTATTTTGCAAATCAGTTGGCTATGTAGTTGCTTGTTGCTCTGAGACTTTTTAACAACAGGTTTATATGCAGTCTGATGCCTAAAATACCAGTGTTTTCCGGTTTGTTTTATGTTTGCTCTACATTCGTGTTTATGTTGAAGTAGGGAGACTCTAGATAGCACCATTGAAACCTATTTATCTTTCCCTAATCAGAATGTGCTAGTTAATGTCAGCAAGAGCATGTTGGCAGTAAAACTTAGCTGGCACCTGCAGTCATGAACTGGAGGATCTGGTGGAGTTAACATTGGTTAACCTGTATTATGACCATAATGGTCTTTACAGTGTTATTTTTGGATAAGCAGGTTTGTGTTATGATGTCATTTGTGATGACAAAATATTGAAAATAAGCATTACGGGATGTAGGCGATCACTAGAATTTTGTCATTTTGTATGGCTTAATTTCATCATTGAAATGATCCACTTAATTTTATGTGATTTTGCTTAGCTTTTGTCAAAACAAATGTTTGACGTCTTCATCAACGTCATTTGCCTAACCCTAACAATAGGTTTTACCAGGATATAAGTCACTTTGAGATATGCTGTGGTAGTATTTAAGTCTATATTTCTGTATATCTGGTCAATATTGCAGTCACTTGCTGTTATTGCATTTTATTTTCAGTTTATATATTTGTGTGTTGAAGACAAAGGTCGGACTTCAGCTGTGAATGGTGACGTGATGAATGGTGAGCTTGTGAGTGGAGAGATGACGCCAAGCAGCGACGGCGATTCAGTGACACTTGATGCCAGTAGTGACGGAGACACAGCAGTCACTGGCAGCAGAGTCTACAAACAAGACGTTATTACTGTCACTGGACGACGAGAGAACTGTGAAGCAGCACGAGATGCAATGCTGGTGTGTATCAGTCAGCAGCAATAGACAACAGTCATGTCTGTGGCCTTTAAACTGGACAACTCCACAGAAAACCTCCACACCACTGATATTTGTATTTACTCCTGTTCTTGTCAGATAGATGTCTTTGTCAAGAACTGAAGGTTGATAAATATCAGCATTCCTGTACAGCTGTCAGAAACTTGCAAGAGGCAGGCCATACCATGCTGACAGTTAAACGTTGTTCATCTACAAAGTAGTATTGGTACAACGTGAGTTTGTTTTGAGGTGATTAGTGATGCATATAAGCCCAGTTGTTCGGGTGAATTTTGCGAGTTCTGATAGTGAATGATAGCAATACTGTATTACACTGCTAGTGGGTATACTTCTGCATTTGCTGTTGATGATGAATTGCATCTTCATGTGCTGTACATTTGGCCAAGATGTTGCACTCCAGTTCAGAAGGCGCCCAGACACCCACTCATTCACTGGCTGATCCAGTGAGGCCAGTCCAGTCATTTAAGTTCGGGAGGGACCATTGTGCTTACTTTCTGTGTGCACCCCGCGTGGGGCCAGGGTACCCCCTTTCTGCCTTTACTCTTGTCCATTCACTTCCTTATCTTTTGCTCTTTATTGCTTTTTTCCTTTTTCCTTTTCTCATTTACTTTACTTATTTTCTTCTGTTGTCTATCCGATCCCTTTCTACCAGAATTGTCCCACTCTGTTTCCAGGCCTGAGGTCGTAGGAGGCGACCGAACCTGGGTTTAGTTTGTTTTTTTTTTTTTTGGTGATGATTGTGTTACCTGTATTGCTTTGTTTA
>Ga0209780_1003720_pt1 | contig 11504 bp, 10 predicted proteins | sample WorMetexBAHAMAS2_FD_187384 | JGI IMG/M metagenome (GOLD analysis project Ga0209780, IMG submission 187384) | Marine gutless worms symbiont microbial communities from Max Planck institute for Marine Microbiology, Germany - Inanidrilus exumae... | ecosystem: Host-associated > Annelida > Digestive...
GGTTTGAACAACCTAGTGACTTTTCAGTATTCACTTAATATTTCTAAGCAATACATGTACATCACGACATCAGCAGAATAGAGGATACAGTATTCTGTTACTGTGCGCACAGTTCAATCATGGACTTGTGAACTCGGCTATGGGGCAGATGCCATGTTCCACAGAACGTATTTCTTGTTTGAAATAATTTGACTGTGCTTAAGCATAGCTGAAAATGACATTGCTATAAAAGGTTGAGCTGCCAGCAGTTGTAATGCAAAATGTATTTATTTATTGTGTAGTTATGGTGTGCCTCTGGCTTCCACATTCCTGATGAAGCATGCGAAGTATGTATTCATTCAGTTAATAGTGTATAATTTTCTGATGCTAGTGTTTTATTTGTGGACTGTCGTGTTTTTGTGCATTTGCATTTTCAGAAGAAGTTCGAAAATTGCAAAAGAGATAATGGAACATATGGAAATACTTAGATAGACTAGCAGTGAATGAGTGTATAACTATGTAACTACACTGTGGTTCAAAAAAGCTGGACCTTTGTTACATCTTCAAATAGCTGCACAGAATATGACCCAATATCAATAATTCTTGGTTTAGACAATCGTCAAAGAGTATTCAAGTTTTTGCCCACCCCCTAAATTTTTGCACTGGGAGACACTACCAGCTTTGCCACATGGACGTTATATAACAGACATCAGGCAAACTTTGGCACATGTTATGTAGTGGCACGAGCTTGGTCTAGAACAACAGAATGCCGGGCAGGCTCACGCTGGGCTTTGCCATGCATCTAGTAATTATTAATATTCTGTGCAGTATTTTGCTGCATTTTGACAACTAATTTTAACTGCTGCTTTGATTTATTTGCTATTACTAAGAATATTTTGGAGTAGTGCAGTTAATTTGCCTATTTTGGTGACAGTATTTGCAACTGGTTTATTAGCACTAGTTGTATGCACTGATCACAGTGGAAAACCCGGTAAAGTTGGGAAATTACAGACAGCTCAGGGAAATGTCGTAATTCGATAAAAAAGTCAGAAATGCGTATGAGCATTGGAAAATGAATTCATTGAGTTTGTGATGAACTGTTGTGATAGTTAATAACTTACTTTGCTAGGTTTTTCTAGTGACTGTTGGCACTTGATTAATTGAGACGTGTGAGTAGCCATTATCTTGGATAGTTACAAACAGTAAGGAGTGAATTCACACTGGAAAAATTGGAGGGTGGAGGGGGCTGGTCTGGTACTGTGGGTGGGAGGCACCTGGTGGCTTCTTTTAGGTTTTAGCTAAGAGAAGCATTCCAAAGCCAGACCAACACAGAAAAGATATGATACAACAAGAGTCGTTAGTCATTATGATATGTTATAGGAATTGACGAACAGCAATTACACAAGATAATATATTGAAGTGATAAATAAGTCTTGTGGTGGTTGGTTAGTTTCCACCCTGTTGTAGGCACCAGTGTAATTACTTAAATGAGCCTCTTCTATCCTTTCCCATTTTGGGTCGTTGCTGAACAAACGGGCATCGAGGTGAGGAGGTTACTGTATCGTTGGCCATCCTTAACGTGGTGGAACTAAATCTCCTTCCAAGACCTTGTCCCCGATGTAGCCTATTTTTGTGCTGAAAGGGGACTGGAAAAATTGGCACTTGTGTTGTCTTAGAAACCTGTAACCTGATTTCAGGTGGCGTATGGTATGGTTGATGCGAATGGCTTGTGTTTGTTACTGCTGCAAGTGGCTAGAAGAGATGGGGGAGTATGCGTGGGAAATGATCATTGTGATTGACATGTTCACGTGTGTGAAGGTGGCGGCCGGTGTCGGTGGCTCAAGTCGTGTGTGGCTGTGTGCAACGAGTCACGTCGATGGACAGCCAAACACCGTTGTCTATGTCCTTGATGCACATAACCCAGGCAGCCCGCTGGAGACGTTTTCTCTGCTGTCAACGCACATTCTCTGCATTGCCAGTGTTTCCAGTACGAGTTGTAGCTGTAGTTGTGTAGCGAGTCAGTCGAACCTATAAATATGTTGTCATCTATCGATGGTTGTAAATATGGCTTTCTGGTAAGCCTCATTGTAAGCTTGAACTAGGCAACTTCAGTGATTGTTAGAATGAATGCTGAGATTATGTTACTAACTTCTGGGAACATTTATAGGATTTCTGATTTCTGATCCTGATATCAGTGACTTTTTTATTATGTGAGACCATCTGAAACCGAGTTGAGGTGTAAAACACAGCAATCAGTATTTTGTCTGGTTATTTTCTGCAGTTGATTCACCTTGCCTGCTGTAATGTCGCAAAGATCATGTTACATTTTCATTCTGTTGGCATAATCCGATATCATTTGCGGAAGAATGATAGTCTGCAGTCTATGATAGAGTGTAACTGGTGGTCTATCTATTGTTGCTGTGGTGCTACCAACTGTACAGGACAAGAAACTGACATAGAAGAAGTAGAAATTGTCAGCCAGTGGGACAACAGCGTCTGTGACTCGGCTGGCGATGAAACTGGCATCAGCATTGTACATTGCTCTCCTATCCAGTTTCCATGTACTACTCGTTTTTTTTTCAGAAGTTATTGCTTCTCGCATACAGACTGTGCCTAAAAAACAATACCCTCGACTTTTGATCATAACTTTTACACATGTAGATCAATTTTTAGAATTTTTTTTTCTATGTAACTACGATTGCAGGGTCTTCCCCACTTAGTGTGGCTACACTACCTTGCAAAATTCAAAATTTTAAAATATCGGCTCAACTTTTACTCATACCATCAAAATTAATCAGTTTTACTTGAAACTTAACGAGACTTAACAATAATCAGATGACAAATGCAACAAAATATCATGGTGATGATTTACTTCTTTTGTATGCAACATATGAAGCACAGAATGCAGATGATGCAAAAACATTCAGAATATGATTTGATGACAAACTCCGTGTAGTTTATGCAACAAACGAATTAATCACTGTCAGAAGGTGACAACATTGTTTGTAACTAATACCTACTTCAGTCCACCTACCTGATAAATAGTTTGAAAGTAAAAGGAACCGTTGAAAATGTCCATCTCTGGTACAAACATAAGTTCGCAGACATTTACGCCATTCACTGGTATGAGCTTCATCAGTGACAATTGCTGCAGCTCATGTTACTATTCAACCATCTAGGGCTTCAATTCGCTGACATCACGGATCCTCTTCTGAGCACTGCTGCATTGATTTCCAGATTTTATAGTCATAGGATTCAGCATTAACTGTTAAGGTGGCTTCATATCTATCAAGATGAATTCTGAGGTCTCACATGCAATATGCAATTGAAATTATCAGCATTTGTAATTTTCAAGTTTCACAATGTAGTGTAGCTACACAGTTAAGGTGAGATGGAAGGCCCTGCCATAGTTAGAATTTTCTTGGGAATCTGTCAGTGAAAGATTATAGAAAGTCTATATTTGCTGAAGTTATGATCAAAAGCCAAGTGTATTGGGTTTTTTTTGAAACATAGTGCACTTCTTTTGGATCATTATAAGATTATGTTGATTATATTATTTTTGCATTACAAATTGATTTAAGTACTGTGTAATATATACAAAAATCTTTAGTGGTTTGCCATTGTAGATCTGTCACCGGGACAGGCATTTGATCATGCAGAGGCACATGCCTTTTAAGAGATGGTGAGAGATGTGACTTGGCTGCCACCCACTAGAAACCACAAATGCTGAAAAGCAGCCATCGATACACTAAATCAACAACGCACAGTAATTCAAGCACTTAGATGGGTAGGAGTGGCACCTCCTCCATGGCTGCACCATCTCACACCGCTGCCCATGGTCTGGCCTGTAATAACTGAATGAAGCAGTCTGCTAAGGGAGAGTTGGACTGAGTTTCCAGTCTAACACGTGCTGGATGCAGTTAAAGAAAGCCAGGGCTACAGAGAAGACAATTGTGTGTGGTGATGCAGCTGGATGTCACCGTGAAGCTGAGAAGACTGATGCGGCTGACCTGCCGGCTCTGTTGAACGAACCCACGATGTGGCTCGGTGCTCAAGATGGCAGGTACCAAATACAGTTCACCTGATCTAGCTCATGCATCGTGTGATACATGGCATCAGAGACATGATATAGAGCCGCTAAATCAACTGCAATCTCTCCTACCTTTACACTCCTTGCCTTTTCTTCCACCTCATCCCACCCTTCCCTTCTTGCCTTTCCCCTCTGTCCTATTAAAAGTGTTCCATTCTCATACTCATACATGGACAGACAACTGGACTCCATTTTACGTCATCATCCAGTTCATTAACCAGATGGTCCACATTAGGAGCAATTTGTGTGAACAACTGAGTAATGTATTTTTCATGGTGCTGTTGATTGAGGTATACATGATGCAGTACAAAAGAAAGCATAGCTGGTTAGAGCATGTGTTTCATCATGATGGGTTGTTGAGGGATATCTTGGAAGGAAGAATGAAAGGTAAATCAGCGAGCGGTCGGAAAAGGTTGAATATGATGAGGATGTGATGGTAAAAGGATTGCATGGAAAGACCAAATGGGAGGCTGCAAATAGAGCAAATGAATTTTAATTAATGAACGTAACCAGAAACCTGCTAGCAACAGCAGAAGACCAAGGAAGGGGGAGGAGGAGGAGTTGGTTGCCTCTGACATCGTAGCTACCAGATGTGAAAAATGCATCACTTAATTAGTCACGTGAAATGCTCCTAGTGTTATCATATCATGGTTGACCAACCATATCCCGTTTGACCATGAAAAGTGGAATTCTGGACTGACACAGTAGATAAGTAGACAGCATAACGTTTAACAATGCAGCTTAGGGTCAGTGCTTTGACACTGTTCATTCATCATCAGGATTAGCGTCAGCTGTATGAAAATCCTGCTGCCCCAATCTTCAAAGGTTTTCTTAAAGAGACCATTTGGCACCTATGATGAAAACAGATAATGGTGTTTCAGATGATAGCTGAGAGCGATATATATTAGTAAGTCAGTGACAGTATTGTGGTGCAGTAAGTGTGATAAGGAGTTTGCTTAGCAGTGCATGTGGATGTGATGATGAGCTTAATGTGTTTTGGTAGCATCTACATTCACTCGGCTGTAAACTCACCTTCTAAGTCACTCTTCAGAATCGCCATGCCGGACACTGCTCTAGCTATACAGTAAGTCAGTTCTTTGCTATACAGTAAGTGAAGTCTTCGTTGTTATTGATCAGACTGATGTCTGCTTTATGCACTTGTGATTTTATTTGTAGTTATATTTATGTCAAATCTGGGACAATTTTGATTGTTGTTGTAGGTATATTGCAAATCGAGTTTTCATCGCACTGGCTAACGGCAGCGTAGCAGTGTTCCATAGGCCATCAAGTAAGCTGCATCTTAATGAGATTGGTTCATGTTGTTGGAATATGCCCTGTGTTGCTGTCTTCAGTGTCTCGCTTTGTCTATTGCAGTGAAATCTGGCATACAGTATTCAGTGGCTGCTAAGTGCATGCATAATTTTCCACCTCACCCTAATTAGGTCGACTCTTCGACACAGTCGACCTAATAAAGCCGGACTCATATGTCCATCCGTGAATCCGTCAGTCCATCTGCCCATCCGTCCACAAAAAGTTTCTTAGATTTCGATGAAATTTGGCGTGTAGGTAGAGGTCGATGAGTGATACACGACGGTATGCAGTATGACCGATCCAAGGTCAAGGTTACGAGCCCTTCTAAGTTGGAAATCCGGCCATTTTCAAAAGCTATCTCCTCTGCCATTTACAAAGGGAGCTGGCAACTGATCGCAGATTCTTAAACTAGGATGCAATATCTAAATTTTGCCAGGCCAGGTTATTGATATTTGTCCTAATTTTTGTGTCACATGACTTTGAAGTTGGCAGAAACGTCAGTTGTGAAGAGTCGACCATCAGTCCCGTACATGGCTAGTTTATTTCTAGTAGGCATTAAGCATGTTAGTCACGTAGTGCAAGAGTAGTTGATCTCGTGCTATATTTGATACATCGTCTTGCTTGGTCTGTTCTGGCTGTTTGAAGTGTTTGTAGCATAAGTATTGATGTACCTGTGTGTAAACCAAATAGTTCTTGTGTTCCAGATGGTAGTTGGAAATTGACGAGCTACTACAGTTTGTGTCTCGGCAAGCCACAGCATTCCGTTCGATGCATGTCTGTTGTTGGAGAGAAGTTCATTTGGTGCGGCTACCGTAACAAAGTACATGTCATTAATTCTGCCACCCTAGCTCTTCAGGTATGTAAACTTATTTTTTTCCGTGTTTAGATTGTTAACTTTTCTGTGTGCCACTGTGGCTTACTCTAAATAAAGTAAACGAATCTCTGGGCATGGACAAAATACTCATTTTGACATTTTAAGACGTGATTATGTTTAGGTTTACTCTTCGACAGAGTCATCCTAATAAAGCCGGTCTCAAATGTCCGTCCATCCATACTTGTGTGCGTCCGTCCACGAAATGTTCCTTTGATTTCAATGAAATTTGGCATGTAGGTAGAGGTCGATGAATGATGCACAATGGTATGCAGTATGACCTGATACAAGGTCAAGGTCAAGGCCACGAGTCCTTCAAACTTTTTCAAAAGCTATCTCCTTTGCCATTTACAATGGGAGCTGGCACCTGACCACGGATTCTTAAACTATGGCACAATATCTAAATTTGATCAGGCTGGATTTTTGATATTCGGCCTCGTTTTTGTCACGTGACTTTTAAGTTGGTATAAACATCAGTTCTGAAGAGTCGACCGTCAGTCCCATACGCAGCTAATTTTAATTATTTGTATTTAGTACGGTCGTTTTGTCACCGTTGCTCAGACCAGTGGTTGTTTGATGTCGGCACTTTGAGTTCTGTTTGTTGTTTCATGGGCATTGATTGTGTTACAGGAAGAGTGTGACTTGTAAAAGTCTGCTCCAGTTAATTTCAGAGGTTCTCTTGGACCTGGTCAGACCTGCAGTAACTCCAGAAGTGTTAATCAGTTCAACAAAAATAGTAGTTTGGCGGAAGGCTGCATTGCTGTCTCGTCATCCCGCACTGCAGCGAATTATTCATCTGCCACATGCACTGGGCAGGCACATTCGCCCGCAGCTGCAGGCAGACAATGCGCAATGCACTCATGCATAGGTACGTTACAATGACCGGTACATTTCCCCCCTCAAAAGTGCCCCTTCCCATGGGGGATCTTGACCCCCATCTAAACCCCGAAACATCATCTCGATCGGTTCAGCCGTTTTTGTACAACTCGCCTGTATGTTCATTGTTCAACACACACACAGACACACAGACCATGCTACATGCGACATCTGCAGCAATAGTCTGCATCTGTGCACTGTGGGCAGGCGATGTGATCTAAAAACGGAAAGTACCAGTAGCATAAGTGGATCTGTATTAGCTGCTGTTATACCGTGCACATATTGATGACTGCCAGAAAACGTTTGATGCACACACGCGGGCGGAGAGCCAAGTACGTCAGATGGTGTGCATGGGAGAGGGCGTTTGGTTGACGATGCGACTGGACAGCACATTGCGGCTATACCACGCCAACACATATCAACACCTCCAGGATGTCGACATTGAGCCATACGTCAGCAAGATGCTTGGTTAGTTCTTGTGACTTTGAATCTGGACATGCTTCTACTCAGGTTCTGTCGGATTTTCAGTTTGTATAACGTCTTCTTGAGTTCATAAAAAGAAAGGTCCTGTTTCATTTGAGCTCAAATGTAGCTTTTAATGTGTTTTTTTCTAGAGTTTGAGCAGTCTGCTGATCGAATTGGATTGGACCAATCCTGTTTTTTTTGCCAGATGATCGGCCTTGTTTACATTTCTCTACCCACTGCTACTCAACCCCTTTGTATTTTTTATTTATTTTTCTTTTGGTGTTACTGTGCCGTACTGTATACTGTTAGGAATGCAAAGTATTGCAATGATCGTGTCTGTATGTCTGTCTGTCAGTCTATCTGCTGGCATATCTCAAAAAATTACGTCCAAATTTTCTGTACATGTTACCTGTTGCTGTGGCTTGGTCGTTCTCTGACAGCAGTGCAATGTTATGTACTTCCGGTTTTGTGAATGGTGGAATTTTTTCGTATAATGGAGCAAATGGGCCAGAGTCAAAGATGATGAATATGTTTCGTCCGGTTTGGCGGCACGAGTCAGACATTAGACAACATTGTTTGGTAAAGTTTGCCCCAGTGGCGGCACTGAGGGTGAAGTCTGCTGTCTCTGACTGCATCATGCAACTGTAATTACTCACATACCAGTTTTGTCAAAGCACTGATCCCACGGTGGAATCAGTGTGCATGCTCATGTAGGCATGATCCATTTCAGACCAGACGTCATACACACCTGGCTTTAATTTTGTAGGTTTATTTTATGATACATATCTTTAGGTTTACTAGTGGAATGTCTATTTGTTATGTTTCGTTTCATCAGTACCAAACTATGTGATTGACTAGGAAGAAAGTCTCTTAAAATGAACTATTTTTGTGTCGAATGGGACATAAAATCTTAACTCAGTCAATCAAACTAATCATTGAAAATCTAGTTGGCAGTTGCTTCAGAGTGAATGAATGTTACTTGCCTTCAGGCCATCTCTCTGCAGTGTCAATGACCACTGTTAATGCACCTGTAAGATTTCAGTTTTCTGACACATACTTCCACTTCTCATTAATTGCGACTGACTTGACGTGACAGTGGTCCACAGGTGGTCAGTAATTGCCGGTAGTTGTTTATTGTGTAGGAACCGGAAAACTGGGATTTTCGTTCGTGCGTGTGACGTCACTGATGGCAGTTTGCAGTCGACTGTGGATTGGCACTGGAAATGGCGTCATCATCTGCGTCCCGCTTCTGGAAAATGCACCTGGTAGGCAGCTCTGTTATTGGATGTTGGAATTACTCTTAAATGAGAAAGGAACATGCTAAGAGATTTAAATGGTTTCATAAATTAATTGGTGCATATGGGCTTTGGGGCGGTAATGCACCGTGATTCATGTGTCGACTTTGTTGCTGTGTAAATTGTTTTTGTGTTTACTTAACTTCCTTCCCCACTTGCTTTCTTCATTACTTTGTCTTTCCTTATGCTTTCTTTCTTACTTATTTACATCCTTACTTGTTTACTTCCTGACTTATGTATCTACTCCTTCCAGAATGCACCCATTCTGTTTCGAGGCCGGAGGTCGTAGGAGGCGACCAAACCTGGCTTTAGTTTTTTTGTGTTACTTTTATGTTGTAGTATATTTTGTATGTTTGCTTTTGTTGTGTTTGTTTCAGTTTTTCAGTAATAAGCCAAGAGATTGGCTGGGAAGTACGTCTCCGAAATGACCTATTTTGTGTTGGGTGGAATGTAAAACCTTAACTCAATCCATCAATTAATTACCCTTGATGACGGCAGTCGGAGGGTAGGGTTTCCATTTGCATTTTTCTGTCTGTCAGTTTTATCCACGCGATATCTCAAAAACCAATGTAGCTAGGATCACCAAACTTAACGTGCAAGTGTTCCACATGGAGTCCTGGAAACCCATTTTTGGGGTCAAACGGTCAAAGGTCAAGGTGACGAGTCACAAAAGGTGCCGGCATGGGTCATTTACACTCTTATGATGCTGGTTTCTGGTTAATTATTAGCATCAGATGAAAAGAGGTTTATGATGAATGTCTGTCGTAGACGCGAGACCTCCGTCTATATGTAACCGTGCTGTTGGAGGCGTACTGCACGCATACAGCAACGTTCCAGACACTGCAGTGAAAGTGTCCAGCAATGGAAATGGTGGTGGAAATGTTGGTGGACGTTTGCCATACTGCTACATGGCACAGGCACAACTCAGTTTCCACGGTCATCGAGATGCTGTCAAATTCTTTGCCGCTGTACCATGTAAGTGCACTAGTGCAGTGTAAAGTAGCAGACTGGCATTTTTGCTTTGTCCATTAAAGAGAAACTGACAGTAGTAGAAGTAGTCTTAGTAGTCGTAGCTTGTAGTATTACTTTGAGTATTCGGCTGTAAAGAATGGTACTGGCATAAAGGGAGCAATGCCCTTTCAGTCAGGAGTCTGGTGGTGTGTGAACTATGAAGATAATATGAGGCCAGGCACTGGTTGGGATGAGTGCTTTGTATTTTTTCAGTACTTTGACACTGCTAGTCGGGTGACATCCAGTCTTGTGCCATTTGTCCGGAAAGATTGTGTTCCTAACAGTTGATGGAATAAAGGGGCAACTGGTTAACCCATCTTCACCTGGAAATTGGCCATTAAAATACAGTTGGCTGGAAAGAGCTATAGCAAGTTAGGTAATGTGTTAAAACTGCTGATAAACATCAAGAAAACAACAACTGTTAATGTATTATCTGCCACTTTGATGCAACATTATTATTCGCCCGAAGCGATGCATTGCTTCAGGCGAGTCATGGATTTACCCAATGGGCCCAAAGAACGGCCTTCACGCGGTCGGCTATAACTCTGCTGAAAGTGAACCGATTTGGATGAAATCTGGAATAATGTGAGCCAAATGTTTGGGGCCGACCTTGGCAAATTTTGGGCACGATCTGCACAGTAGCGACGACAGGGAGCCAAAATTTTTTTCTTGTGAGGTAAATAACGCACGGTTTGCCAATTTCCGTCGGACAAATTTTATGACATTTCAACACAACAACGTCAATCGGTGTCCTCATGTAAACTTTTGGAACAGAATTTTGAAAATTTACCGTAAAGGGTCGTTTTTAAAATAACGCAAAAATTGCTTTTAAAATGTCTAGGTCTTGCGACTTCAGGCCGTCATAACTCCGCAACGATTACAAAAGCCGAAAACTCACGGGTAAATGATTTCCCTATGGAATGTCCAATTACTGTTTTTACCATTAGAATCAATTTACACTCCCCTCGGCTGTACGCTCCATACAAGCAGACGATTTACCAAACGTTAACGCGACTTAAGTTACATACTTACTGCATCGATAATGCAGTCACGTGATATCATGTCTAATTTTGCTACGGAGCATCGATTTCCCTTAAAATTACTTATTTACCGTAAAGTCGGACATAATTCAATTTCGCATTATTATAATTGTGACTAACTATTTCAACATTAGTCACAAAATGAACTAAAACAGGAATCAACAACTTGGATGATTGATCGGAACTATAATAGGGCTATATGTACAGCATCATACCCGTTAAAGTGTTAGCTGTATATGGTACCTCGAGCAATTGTTTTGGTACCATGGTCTCGGGTTTGAATCCCACAGGGGCCACTGAATTTTTAGTTTCTATTTTTTATTTCTAACAAGAATTACATTCTGTGGAACATGGTATCTGCCCCATAGCCGAGTTCACAAGTCCATGACTGAATTGTGCGCATAGTAACAGAACACCGTATCCTCTATTCTGCTGATGTCGTGATGTACATGTATTGCTTAAAAATATTAAGTGAATACTGAAAAGTCACTAGGTTGTTCAAACCGTTGCCGAGATATCGTAATTTTTAACTTGTTAGGATGCCGGCCGCCGGCATCTTGGATTTC
>Ga0209780_1003721_pt1 | contig 11501 bp, 5 predicted proteins | sample WorMetexBAHAMAS2_FD_187384 | JGI IMG/M metagenome (GOLD analysis project Ga0209780, IMG submission 187384) | Marine gutless worms symbiont microbial communities from Max Planck institute for Marine Microbiology, Germany - Inanidrilus exumae... | ecosystem: Host-associated > Annelida > Digestive...
GCAGCAGGCAGCAGCACGGTAGACCTGCTTTGGCTGGCTTCCATGCGGACCAAGCCACGCCGCTACACGTGCAGTTAACTTTGCACGTGTGTCTAGAGTTTATAGTGGGCTCCACAGTCATGTTTTAATAGCATACCTTTCTGTCTCCGTACCATTTTCCCCTACCGTTGACTGTAGTTTAGTGATGTGACGATTGTGGTTTTTGATTCAATTTTTATTTTTAAAAATTTGATTTCGATTCCATTTTATTTTTTCCGCCCCAATATTTTGAGTTGAAGATATGAACTCCTCTGCACTCTGCGTGATCGGATTCACAGAGATATGAACTCCTCCACACTCAGCGTGATGGACTTGCGGGGGGTGATACTGTATCTTGATCGAGTCACACTTGCTTCAAAAAATCGCAATATCGATTCCGTTCGATTTTCCTAAAAATCACGATTTCGGTATCGATCTTGATAATCGTCACATCATTACTGTAATTCGCCAAATTGTTGTAGTTTTACTAAATTGTTCAGCTGTTGTTGTCTTAAATAATTGCATTATGTCATGTCATTTGCGTCCATTTTTTTATCAGTAGGTGTCCTATCACACCTAACTGTGTATACTTTCTGTCATTCAGATGGATCTGTTGTCATTTATCAACAAGGCACATTGTGAGTGTCTCAATGAGGCAGACGAACATGGTCTGTCTGGCGCTTTGACCAGCCAGGATGGATTTCTGGAATCTGACTGTGATGAACAGGTAAGCAGGCATTTCGTGTGTAGTGTTCTTGTCTGTCAATTCTGTGCTCAGTTAATCACAGTTACATAATTCAACATGTGGTCACTGCCCTCTGAATCCATACACGAAGAATATAGCAGCAAGCAGATGTGCACAAGTTGCTGAGTATGTAGAAATCTCGTGTGTCAGTTGACAAATGACGTCTGTCCAGAAAGCCAACTGACACTAATTAGAACAAGATGATGCATGACTTGCACAGATGGACTTTCACATGCACTAGTGCCATGGTACCATATGGATCTTGTTAATTAATGACCACTGAACATCAGAGTATGTTTCACAGTGTTAAAAAGCATGCTTTTAGTGCTCATTGGTTGTCATGGAAAACCACAGGTTTGGTTTAGGTTGAAAAACATAGAAGATGGAATTTGACACCCTAGTGTCAACATGGATCCCTTTGCCACCACATATATGGGCCTGCTGTTATCATGACCACAATCTAATCAGGTCATCAGTATTGGCCATCGAATATTTCCCATTAATTTTTTTCAAAATTCTTTAAGATATTTGAGATATCATGGTAACAATATCTGACCGGACGAATGAACTGAACAACGGGACAGCCTAAAACATAATGCATTTGCCGATACTGTGGGATGGCGAAGCTAAAAAATCATAAGAGCCTTATGTTATGTATTTAAGCCCTGACTGTATATTGCACTTAAGTGAATTCTGGAGTTAAACTGAACTCAGCAGTCATCTGGTAGGAATTCCCAATATTATGCCTGTTATTTTAACTGCATCCTCCCCAGAAGATTAAAAAACACCCCCCTGGATTTTGATACTAGTTTACATTGAGAAGAAAACATTAGACAGATCACACATGCTTATGTTAAGTCTTTAGACTAATACTTTACGGACTTAGCTCAATGTGACTTCATGCGTTGTGTGCTTTGTTCTGTGCTAGTTGATCATTGCTGTGTCGTTCAACCAAGTCATTAAACTTCACTCTCTGAGGATCAGTGGACCAAAGGGTAGAGTTAAACCTTTATTATTAGCTTAACTTTTGTTTCTGTATATTTGCAGTCTATGTATAAAAACACCATCTCACAGCAGTAAATGTCAATATGGCGGCTCTGACAGATGTACAAAAATGGCGAAATTTATAGATTGTGGCATTATTGCAACAGGATTCCTTCTGGAAGATTGGTAGGAGCTGCTCGTTCTCAGATTAGTAGATGACCTTAACCCTTTCCCGCCTGAATATTTTTCCGGAAAACTGCAAAATTCCACCCCAGACTTGGTCATTCTAACCGCCGAATCGGTTTCGGGTCACTAGCGAGGAACGGTTAAGCGGGAACGGGTTAAGCAATACAAGAAAAACTCGTTTTGGGAGATAATCCAACTGGCTTAAATGGTGTAGCCAAATTAGGAAGATATTTTGCTTTGTAAAGTTGATAAGAATGTGTTTGATTTTACACTGGATGCAGTGGCATAATGCAAAGAGATAATCTGTTCATTTGCCCAGAATCACTGATGATATGCAAACGATTGTTATTAACATGCAGCTTGATTGTATAGAGAATGGTCCGAAAACGGTGAAGTTGTTTAAAAACCAGCCAGGAACCCTCGACTTTGATTCTGCCGACTCTATGGAACCGATTCAGACCGTAGAGTAAGTTCATTTTACAGTAGTTTCACCAGTTTGAATAAGTATTTAGATTACAACAAAAAATATAAAGCGCCATAGTAGTGTAAATGAATTAGAGGCGCTGGGTTAGTTTTTGCCACTAGGCATTGTTAACAAACGTCTCTGATTACTCACACCAACGGCAGTTGCGGAGGTAGGGTTTTACCTACGATTGTATCTGTTCCGCATATCTCAAAAACCGACTCAGCTAGGATACCAAACTTGACATGGAATTGTTCCAAGATGAGTCCTGGAAACCCATTTATTTTGAGGTTAAAGGCCAAAGGTCATGAGTCACAAAAACATTGCCGGTGTGGGTCTTTGCACTCTTGTGAGTGCTGGCTTCATCTAGTTTAGTTGTGATTGCTGGCAGTTCATGCCTACAAATCATTAGTAATAGTTGAAGAAGAATATGATGAAAAATTTATGTTGCAGTATTATTTTTTGCAGTTTAAGTCCTGAAGATTTACAAGATGGCATCATTCAGCTGCGCTATGTTCGGTTTCAGGATGTCACCAGTATAACGGCAAGTTTACTTGTTGAAATTTCTCTGTAGCTTTTGAGTAACAGAGTACCGTCTTAAACACTTAATGTTTTTCTAAAGTAGAGGTGTTGCTATGCTAGCATCTGTAGCATTGCCTATATGTATTTTCCTCTTGCTTACTTATTGTCAGTTTCCTGACAGCCTACTTAAACATTCTTTATAAGGTCCTCGAAAATATATAATACTGGACTGAGAAGTCTTGAAATGCCCTTGAACAGGCCTTGAATTATAATGTCACAGAGTGGCAATCTTTAACCATATGGTAAATGCTGCTGCCACACTGCCATAGTGTTAGTTATGTGATAGACAGGCTGCAGGAATAGGCAAGAAGATTGACAGTCAAAATGGACGTGAACAGTAGTTTAGGAAGCATTTGTTTTTCTTTTGTCTCTTTCTTCTATTGTGTGTATATAGCTTTTATTATTGAGTATTTACCAGCAGGACGCGTGCTGCATATATGCCAGTATATTGTTTACATAGGGAGCAATTTTGAGGTTTGCTCTGCAGGGGCTGTTTGTTGTACTGATGGAGATGACATTTGGCATGCAGACGCCAAATTTCACTGCTGCAAGTAGCGAAACTTTACGTTGGATGCTAGCACATTTTAGTGGTGCAAAAACGGTATGGACCTCTATCACCATGCCAAATTTGGTGGACTGGGACTGCTCACCAACAGAGGGGGACGTTTGGTGCAGTTTGTTTTTTGTCCGTCATACTTTTGAACAGTATAGTTTGTGCTAACAACTTTGCCATCAAGAAGTTGCAATATAGAAATGGTTTTGGTATAGCTGGATAGGGTAAGATTTGTAGTTGTGCAACTGTGTTCAACTTTGTCGCTGTGCCACTAGATGGTGTCACCACAGAATGTTGATTTTTTGCCCCTCAAGGGCAACACAATAAATCGATGCAGATGAAATTTGGCTCATAAGCATATATTGTGGGTTCACTCATGTGTACCAAATTTGGCCCTGTTTGGTGATGGGGGGTCGGCATGGGAGCCCCAGGTACAAAATCTGGTCAAAATTGTGATTTTGTCAACAGCTTTTCACCCATCAGGGGATGAAATGTATACCTATTGAGGTAAAATTTGGCATGGGTGCATTTTCTCATGCCATATTTGGCCCTGATCAGGTAAGGGGTGGGTGCAGGAGTCCCCAAAACTTGAAAATTTGATAAAAATTGCACTTTTTGGCCCTGCATGGGTGACAGTATATACCAATTAAGCTGAAATTTGGCGTGGAAGAGTATAGCATGTGTTGACTCTTGCATGCCAATATAGCTGGTAGTCCTGTTGGTGTTGCAGTGATTAGGGATTGCTGTTTATAGTTTTGGTTGAAACATGTCGTAAAAACACATACTCAAGTTAGACTAGAATCATGACACTATACAACTAGTACTTTTCATTTCAGCAAATAAGTTAGTATGGACGACATGTGATCGCGCTGAGAGAAATCGTTGTGCATTAAGTCATAGGTAAGTCATAAAAGTTTATTAAGCGTCATAATCATTCAGTAGAATGAATCAGAGGCACTATGTAATGTTCAGTGTGTGGATGGATTTGTGTGGCAGATGTTCGTTAAGGACAACCAGGACGGATCCGACAAAACACGCATCGACTACTTGGGTTTCATCGGGACACCTGTCAGCGCTACCAACATGGCCGACTTTAAACGAGTAAGTTACATAGCCAACATTGTGATGGAAATCAATGCCGTTATATTTGTTGGTCTCCATTTATGGAGAGATGTGGTTACATTTGCACTAAAATTAAAATTACATTGCTATGGCACTACAGTACATGACTTTATCTTTCGATTAAACTTTTGTTTTGAACAGTTCTAAACCAAAACATAGTTACAAATGGCGGTTGTTTTGGTGCTGTGACAGGTGGCAGGGAAGAAGGGTGAAGCTCACTAATGCTGACAGTAGTTTATTGTGCATCTTGCAAGAGTCAACCAGTTCCATTTGTTCGTATAGATACACAACTGAAGCACTGCTAAATTATAACTTGCACAAAAGTCGGCATCATCATCATCATTATATTTGAATAAAAATGGTTGACAATACACAACCAAACATGGTAAAATGACGAGTAAAAAGTTGGATGCTCGTAGCAGTCACGATATAACATTCACAATAAAAAGTTACGATTGCTAGTTCTGCAGTCTTAGATATAACAGTTTTGTTATGCTTTCAAATTGTAAACAAGGCCAGGATTGTAGTAACTGAACTGTCATTTTAAAAAAAGTATTAATCGTTGCCAAGTAAATGACATGTCTTCTTTCATATATCCGAGACACTTTCTGTGTGTATAGCCATAAACTGAAATGTCTTTTCCCTGAAAATAAACTATTATAGATCTTCCATATATTGATAAATTTGTGAATGATGTTCTGTAAGTGTGGTGTTAGCCAGACTTATGCAAACCACAGCAAGGCCTGCTGTAGCCTGCCCTGATAAGTGTAGGTTTGTATAGAAAACACATTTAATGCTAGATGCTTACCTGTTTGAGAGATCTGAATGCTATTGTTAAGTGGTATTTTTCTAGATTTTGAAAGCAGGTTTCTGTCTGATAACCTTGCTGGTGGCCCAGGTGTGAAATGTACATAGTGTCTAGTTGTGTAAAAAGATTTCTTTACGAAAAACAATGTTGCATAATTTGTACCGCACTGTTAAGTAAGAAAATATTTCAACTGCTTGCTAGAGTCTGTTGATGCTACTGGTGGTTTACCTGTAACATTAAACACTTAGGGCCATTTTATTTTCTGGCATATGTATGTGTCGATCTGTGAGGTTTTCCATTGGTAGTGAATGCTGGTGTGAATGATGGATGTCATATTGCAATATCTCCCCTGTTAAACTGTTATTTTTGGCTTAAGTATTTGTTGCATTTGTACAGTCTGAAAAACTGAGAAATGTAATTTGCATACACTGTTTACTTGAAAATTTGCCTCGATTATATTCTTTTATGTTGGTGCACAGTTTCTGTCTATTAAAAGTGCATCTCAGTGGTTTGCTGTCGGCTCTTCTGTATAGACAGTGACAACAGTAATCGAATAGTTTGCCAGGGACTGCTGTGCAATCACTGCAGTGGCTCAGTTCAGTTTCAGAGCCCATTTGATGAAAACCGAATAAGCAAGAGGTCTGTAGCCCAACCACTGTAGCCGGACTTACTGCCGGTCCAGTGGGCCCCTCTAGATCAACGCCTATGGCTGCATTAGAAATTAACTAGAAATAGGTACCTCCACCCCCTCCCTCATGGTACAAAACTGCAAGATGAATATTTAACACAAAATAGTGAATAGTTTACTGTGTGATTGGCTGTTCAACAAAAACTTCACAATTTGTCTGCAATTTGACGAATGTGCACCTGTTATCCCATCTATCCGCTGTTACTCTAACGTGCTTAATGGAATAAATGTATGCGCACAGTTAGTCATTGCTGCCATGACTGATTGCCTGCAAATCACAAACCTTACAGGCATGCTGTTTAAAAACTAGCAGAACATAGCAGTTTATCAACTTGTTACAGTTAAGTTACATTCAGCATTGAATGAAGGTAAGTGGTGCAGCGTCGGCTGCCACCATGAAAACCAACGGCTGTCAAACAGTCTTGTAACATCAGACGTTGTTGCGTTCATTATCTACACCACAAAATCACAGTTCTTAAGTTAGCAATAGCCATACGCTGTATGCTGGGGTTCCCAACCAGGGAGAATTCCAATGGTTTCAACGTAGAATTTGGACCACAGATTGGCAGTCTCAAACTGTTGGATTATTGATCTTTCAGCAAACTTAGCTGAAGTAGTTGCACCATCATCTATAAGTGTCTGCACCAGTCTGCTCCGGAGTATATTCAGGAACTGTGCATCCCTGTCACGAACACTGGGAGTCATTGTCGTCTGCGCTCAGCTGTTTGCTGTATCTGCAAGTCCGGTTAAACGTATGGTTGGCAGGTAAAACTGTGATCCCTCGTTAACATGTGCCATTCCTGAGCACGTTAGAGGTGCTTACGTAATGTGCTATACAAATCGTCCTTTATTTTACTTGACTTTACTTTAGACAAATGCTACAAAAGTATCACAGTAACGATTGACTTATATGCAAAGTTAAAGTTAAAGCAAGTGCTAAAAACATCCATCTCTGGTACAAACACACAAGCAGACGTTTACGCTATTCACACACGTTGGCTTAACAATGACTGTGCTGCAGCCCACATTACACGTCAATCATCCACTTATTCAGTTCACTGGTTGCATCACGTTTTCTCTTCTGAGAACTGCTGCATTGGTTTCCAGATTTTATAGACACAGGATTCAGATCTGAGCTATTAAGGCAGCCTCGCATTTTGCCAGATGAATTCTGAGGTTTCACATGCAATATGCCATTGACATTGGCAGCAATTCTAATTTTCAAGTTTCACAAGGTAGCGTAGCAACACATAATGTCTTTAGGAATTGAGACTGAAAAATTTTGAAAATCGGTCTACATTTGCCAAAGTTATGATCAAAAGTCAAGTGTTGTTTTTTGAGACACTGTAATATTATAAAGCACACAAACTGTTCTATATTTGCTGAAAGTTTGGTAAACATCAGTCTGTGAATTCCAGTGAAAGCAATGCAAACGTGCATATTTTCTTAACTACGTGCACCCACCCTTTGCAAACGTGCCACAAGATCTCAGAGGTTACTGGACCAAAGTTCATGAAATTTTTTTATCAGACGTAGGAATCATCAGCAGTTTAATGCACAAATCGCATTGCGATCCTCCCAACAGTTGTAGAATATACTGTTATAAAGCTCACTAATCGCTTTACATCTGCTGAAAGATCTGTCTTATAGACTCTGGTGGAAATAATGCAAACGTGTATTTTTTGCATGTCTGCATCCCCCCACTTTCTGCAAGCTCATCACAACTCAAAGATTTACTGCACTAAGTTCATGAAATTTTTACAAGACGTAAAGGGTACATCCATGGTCTCGGTATGGGTATAGGTTTTGTTATTTCCCAACCCTTGTAAAATGACAGCACAAACAATGAAGGCATTTCGCCAACTTGTCGCCGTTTCACGCCACAAAATTGGTTGCTACGGCAATGTCCCTTGACTGAAGTCCACCAAATTCTTAGCCATAGGAATGTTTTCATCGTTGATGTTAATGCAACAATCTGCATTGAGATCTGTACACAACTGAATGAGAGGAGCGACAGTTAAAAGAAAATCGGAGGCAGAACATAAGTCGGCCAGCCTGCCGGGTGGGCTAATTATTAGCAATACTGTTCAGAAATTTTGGCTGGCAATTGGACTAAAGTAACCACACATTCTAATGGCTACCAGCTACAATCTCAAATGTATGGAAGATACAAAGCAGCTCATTTGAATGTTAAACCTTTTGTAGAAAAGAGGCATCACTGGTACTTGTTTCTGAAGATTCCGAATCTGTGTCGGAGACTGTCAATGTCCTCTGTACAAACTGATATAAATAAATCATTTACACCTTTATGTATGTTGAAACCTCTATGCTAAAAATCTGATGGATAGCAAGTTTAATTGACAATATAGCACTGAACAAAAATTATCAAAAAAGAAAAGAAAGAATACAAAATCAACATGTGAAATCCATAGACGTTTCCCGAAACTAAGTTTCTCAAATTTTAAATCTAAAATATGAATTAACAGACAGAAAATCCAAAAATGTCTCAATATGCAACTTTTCCTCATAGGGCATGATAAATGTTAGCTAGAAGAGAAAGTGCCTTTTAATACAAACAGTGCAAAGAAAGACTAGATATTAGTTGTACAACTTTAAAGGGTTATCAACAGGAAAAATGTACGTTAACAAACTATGCGAAGTATACCTCTGTACAGTAACTGTATACACATTCTGGAACAGCAATGCGGTCTATGTTGTCAGAGACCTTCACAGTCATAAACCATACAAACTTTCCGTAATAATCGTAAAGTATCAATGCGTGTTATTTCTCGTCTTAAATTTTGCCACTTAAAAGGTTAACTAATTTATGGAAAACGGAATACAGCTGCTTATTATGATACCAAATGACTTGGCACGGCATGCCAAATTCACATAATAAAATCTCTCTCTTGCACATACGGCTGTTTTGCAGCTGATCCTGGTTTAGCCAGTTGTCCCTTTTTCCTCCTGTGGGGTAACTGGTGCAAAGTTATTGTGTGGTCAGAAGCCTTTCCTGACAGCGCTCCAACTATATCGGCTCCCTAACTCCAGTACTGCAATATATTTTATCACAAGAACTTGAATAAGAAGCTCGACTATCACGGAGTGACCATGCAAATCGCTACGTATATCCATCGAAATCTTCTCGGCTGCTGTATAACTGTACAAAGATCACATTTGAAAAGGCGAAAGACCTTAAAGTTGAAATGGCATCAAAAACGGCATGATTCGATGGCCATATATCACTTCCCGTTAGTGCTTAGTAGTAACAAATTTAACAATTTATCTGTCTTCTACCACAATACCACTTACACATGCATGTGACTGCCTGTAACCATGAGAAGTCTTTCAGTTTCAATACTACAGTTGAAATTACAGACCACATGTTTTCTCTTTCATGGGTAAACATATCATAGTTAATAGTGCTATATTTTTTCGATTTATTGGAGTTAGGAAGTTTTTAAACCATGAAAGTGACCTTGAAGGTCACTGGTAATAGTGTCATTTGACAGGCCACATATGACTTCCTATTAGTCGCCATTGTAACTATGTCTCTATCTTATACTGTTTTTGCAAGCTATCTCTGATTTAACAAATGGAGCTCACGTGTTGCTGAACACACCCCAGTTGGAGGTAATTTGTCATGCTGGTACTTACATTGGTCAATCTACAAAGCAAATTTGAAATGTCTAGCTTCACCCATTCTGCATATCATCGGCAATATCACCATTAAATACACCACATATGACTTCCTATTCACTTTTATAGAAGTTATGTGTCTATCCTGTAGCATATTCAACACATAGCGAGTTATTTGTCAAAAGTCGCAAATTTTTCCTACCCTACAAGTATTTGTCACCCCCGTTAGGGGGTCATGCCACTGGAATTTCACCATGTTCTTTGGCATCTGAAAAACAGAGTCCATGGGCTATCATGGTGCTTTCTTTGCGTGAATCACATGTTTAGCTATTTTTGGTAGAACTCCCAACTTGTGAGACAGACATAGACACGGCCATGGCATATACCGCACTAGCATAGGATCACACGGTAAAAAAACAGGAAACTGGAAAAGCAGACTATTAACAAACACTTTATTTAAGACACCTGCTGTTTGTTGGTAACATATATTCTGACTTTAAAAGGTAAAAGGTTATATGATCACTGAAAAATAAATTTTACCTTACGTAATAGCTCCTCATTTTGCTTTGTTACAAATGACGCAGCAGAAGCTTGATCTTGCTGTTTCTTCAGCAGTACTCTGAAGGAACAGCAACAGTTTCATACATGCAGAAACTTATTTCTGAAGTAATGAAACAATCCCAATATCAGACATGCACACAGATCTAATAGTCATTTCCAAAAGAACTGTAGCTCGCCAGTCACCCTTTGATCCCGACTAGTCGTGGTTTGGCTAGTGGTAATGGCATTTCATGCACCAGCAAAGTTACTTTAAGTGAAGATGAGATGCATGACGTTGCACGGGCAAAAACCATCGTGACATTTATGCCAGCCACCCATGCCAACTGAGCCTGACCATCAAAACTAAACTGAGGTGGTGCAATGAGAACTGATCATGGTTTCAGCCACAACCAGGAAAGAAAGAGCGAGTTCTGCATAACAGTCAGTGTAGCAGTCGGTCCTGTTACCAGGACTGCTGACATACTGATGGACGTCATTGTCTATGCGAATATTCTTCTTCCTTGATCCATAACTGTCCAAAAAGCCATACAGTGACTGCTCAAAGGCTTTAAATCTACCAAAACTTAGACGCAGATGATATCGTGGAGATATGATTGATCAATTTCAGACATCTGGCATATGTTCCTCATTGGATATCATGGAATTATCGGTCTCAATTAAGACTAAAGGCAAAAAATACAAATTTATTCAGCATCATTGTCATTATGACTTAAGAAAATATCAACAGATTATGACATCTCAAATTTCATTCAGCCATATCTAACAGATGCAAACTTTATTTGACAAACGGGATTAATTAAAGTAGTTTGTCAGACAACTGCATTTAAATTTGCAGTATTCTGGCAGAAAATACGCTTGCAAATGCAAGGATAATGCAATGGACATGCAGCAAGGATAATGCTATGGGAGGTAAGGTCAGAGAGGTACAAGACCAAGGACATCATACATTAATTTTGGCCTTAAGGACCAAGGCAAAGCACTGCTAAGCAGGTCTAAGAGAGAAATGCATCCACGTGTGGGTCCATCACCTTGACTACTGAATCCCCACATACATACTCGATACAAAGAACTACAACAGCATCTGAAACAGGTATCATAAATCATAAATTTAACCCTTATATCAAAACCCATGACGCTCAGAAGAAAGAAAGT
>Ga0209780_1003722_pt1 | contig 11500 bp, 4 predicted proteins | sample WorMetexBAHAMAS2_FD_187384 | JGI IMG/M metagenome (GOLD analysis project Ga0209780, IMG submission 187384) | Marine gutless worms symbiont microbial communities from Max Planck institute for Marine Microbiology, Germany - Inanidrilus exumae... | ecosystem: Host-associated > Annelida > Digestive...
CCTCCATCCCCTCCGTTGCATTTTCTCTTCTCCCTCCCCTTCTCCTCCCCTCTCTTAGAAATAGGGCCCCTTAAGTCAGGAGTCTGGGGGGCACTGTAAGCTCCCCCAGCTAGGTCCGGGGCAGAGCCCCGGCCGAAAACGAATTTGGTGCAGTTTAGAGCTGTCAGAAAGCTGCCAGGTGGCAATTATTTTGAGTATTTTGAAGTGCATGTTTCACAGTAAATCGATTTAAATTTTGCAAAAAGTGGGACGGCTCGAACGACAAAATTAACATGTAAGCCGTTCCACTTTAAAAAGTGGGACGGCTCTAGCCGCCACAAGGAGATATGTTCCGATGCCTATGCCGATAGGAATGGAATAGAAACATTTTTATTGTCGTGTACGGTAGCCTATTAATCCATCGAAGCAGAATTCGACATTTTCGGCGAACAGATCAATATCTCGCCGGCGACATATTCGCTAAATGTCGACCTATTCGCTTAAATGTGAATTCTGCTTCGACGCATTAATATGCGCATATGACAGTAGGCATATGTCCATTCCATACATCTCAGCCGGCCCGCGACCATTCCAACGAGTGACCTGTAACCCGCTGCGTGTACATAGCGGCCGGTATGATTATGATACGATGCGCAGATGGACGCTAAGAAGCTGTGGACGTAATTTAGTCCACCATGCAGAACCGCAACGGAACACTAACGAAAATTAATTAGCCCCGTACGGGACTGGCGGTCGACTCCTACTTACTGCCAACTTCAAAGTCACGTGACACAAAAACTGGGACAAAAATTAAAAATCCGGCACCGATAAGCTTTAGGTATTGTGCCCTAATTTAAGAATCCGTGGTCATTTGCCACCTGCATTATAAATAGGGGAGGAGATAGCTTAAGAAGTATATGACAGTCATACATTTCGCCGACAGTATTGTCGCTATCATGATCTGGGCATGGACGTAAGGTCCCGACCACACCAGCAACAATGTCGAAGCAACGTTCGACTTTGTCGAAGCAACATTCGACTTTGTTGCCACAAACGGCAACAATGTCGAACGATTATATTGTAAAATTTCGTCCTTTTTGACAAAGTCTAAACAAATTGAACATGTTCAGTTTGTTTCGACATTGTCGAAAGGATGAAATTTTGTTCGACATTGTTGCCGAAAGCGGCAACATTGTTGACATAAACGGCAACAATCTCGAAGAAACATTCGACATTATCGAAAGAATCGTTTAACTTGTAGCATTCGACAATGTTGCTTCGACATTGTTGCTAGTATGGACGGGGCTTAAGGCCACAAGGGAGCTGTAGTGTAGCTGGACGTGAGGGAGCCTGGGGCGTGGGAGCTCAAGCGAGACGTGTGGGATCCCAGCTCCCTCCAGCTCCCACTGAATTTAACCCCTGACTACAGCAATGGTATACTACGTAGAACAGATCAAACCGAGGCCTGTCCGCCCGTCCACCAACAACATTACGATGAATAAGTTATGGGACGATGCAACGGTCCGCCGGGACGATGGCCTGCTGCATACAATACGCTTGAACCGCACCCAATCAGTCGGTGTTCAAAGCCATTATACGATCCGAAATTAATGATGCCCTGTTTTGTAGTCGGCAGCAGAGTTCAACGCAGCGGTCGTCGTGCACGAAATGGAAGAATATATTCGCTGGTCGCTGCAACGATGCTTATTGTGTATTCTACAGTTCATAACTTCTTAGGCCGCATCGCCTACAGGCAATAAGTAAGTAAATTTATAGAGCGCAGTTAACGTCAAGACCCTCTAACGCGCTGAATGCACTAGTATCGAGCGAACAGAGGACACACTCGTGTGGGCACAAGGAACCTTGTATTAGATGGGGGTCCAGATCCTCCACATAGAAAAGGGCACTTTTGAGGGGAAATGTGTCGGTCAATTATGACGTACCTACGCATCAGCGCATTCCGCACTGTTCGCCTGCCGCCGCTAGCGACTGTGCCTGCCCAGGGCACGCGGCGGACAAATGCATTCTCTGCCGCGAGGGGGGACGAGACAGCGATGCGGCTTTTTGCCAAATTATTTGTTCCATGATCTTTTTGAATTCCCAGAATCAGAATCATCGGCAGTGCATTAACGCGTGCGTAAATGTCGTCAACATCATAGTTGTCGGCATTGCCATCTTTATTTGCCCTGAAAAGTACGTAGTGAAAAAAACGTACATACAGCTAATGAATACAAGAAGCTCAGCTATCGCATACGAACCGCGTGACGCGCTATGTCAGTTGAAATATGGTCAACTACTGCACAGCTGTACGAAAAATCCCAGCTGAACAGCCTTGTATAACAAGTCAGTGAACTTGAAGGCCTGGGCCTCTCAAGGCCAGCCGTTCCAGAGATATGGTTGGTGCCCACCAAACTTTAAATGGTTCACGTGACCCTACCACGCCCTTTCAGAAATGTTTTGTCATCCGCGGCCTAGGACTTGCTACGATCAGCCTAACTACTACATTTGAAGTTTCTATCTCCACGTAGTACGACGATGAGATATGAGAAATAATACAAATGCGAAAAATAGGCTAGTTTGGGGTACTTAGGTTCACTCAAGATCACTTGATATAGCGCCATTCGACAGAGTGCATTCGAGTTCCTATTAGCCTTCCATATATAGTCACTATGCCCCTATCTTGCACCGTTTCCGAGATATAGCGCGGTATTGGTCGAAAATCGCCGATTTTAAATTACCCACCTGTATATGGCGCGTCCATTGAAGGTGACGCTACTGAAATTTTCTTTCGCATAAGAAAACTAGAGTTCTTGTTTATCGTATGGCTTTTTGCATGATTCTATGTTTAGCCCTCTTTGTAGAATTCCGACTTGTGACAGACGGGCGGAAGGACAGACGGACGGCCCGATAACAGCATATACCACGCTAGCATAGCGTCGCGCGGTAATAAAATCATGCGACAAATTATGCAGCAATCCAAACTGACAGTCATGCAGCCACAGTTGCTTAACAAAAACAACATCATGATATTCAAGCAACGTCCTGAACTAATTCCACTGGTTTTAAACCCATGCAAATTAAAAGTCGCAATGCGTATATCAAACCCACTAAAGTTGACTGTCAGCAAAAGCAAAAATATTTAAAATATCATCACATGTAAGCTTTCTCCCATACTGTCAAATGGCTGACGTTTAATACACCTTGGAAGGCCAGACAAGTTGAGACAACGTATACTTCTATAGTTTGTATTACGCCATTTTATCATTCTAAGTGTCATATACGATGTATCTGAAACAACAAGTTCTTGTAGGTATCAAGCTGAACAAATTAAGCACGAAATCGACACAAGAATTAGCATGACTTGCCACCTATTTACAGCGGCCATACGATGTTTTGAGTTTACAGTTTTTTGCTAGCGGGGAAGGAAAAACTGCTATTATCTCAGATCGTCGTTGTTTGTTAAAGATGGCGTGCACGATGGATGGTCTTCGCCACTGCGTGAAAAACAGTCTTCACACGTCTGGACAAGTACCGAGATAATCACGACGCTATAGTCCTCGTCGACCGTCAGTGATTATCGGCGGCACTGACGCCATGTTTCTATAGATAGCGGCGACGCGTCCAGCGTGCAGCGCACAGCAAAGACATCTTCACACCTCTCAGCTCGCCGATCACATGTATGGGCAGTCATCAGTCAACGGCAATCGACGTCGCCGTTCAACGACACTAGACCGTTGCTCGTATCACGTTCGTTAAATCTAGCAGTAGCACGCCTCCGCGTCGACGTTACAGCTACACTGCGGTGGGTCATCAGGTTAGGTTTATGGTTTGAGTTAGGGGGAATGTCCGGGAGACGAAATGTCATTAGAAATTTTGTACATTTATAGCCTTTCTAATCGAGATCTGTTGTTGACCCACTGGGTAAATTATGACATCCGGAACATCCAGAATATGTTTCGGATTACTTCCAAAAATATTTTAAACTCCTCCCTGATGCACATTTTACTTACTTTCCAAAAATTTTATGAAAATCCACCCGTAATGTTTTGACTTATCCCGTTAACAAACATACAAACGGAGGTGAATACATAACCTCGCCGACAGCGGCGGATGTAACAAGTATATCGGTCATCCTTATTGTCGGGCCGAAATGCACGCTGGCCGCGTCGCATGCTGCCCCTAGTGAGTCACGGTGAGTGCCAATGGGACAGACAGACATACAGACGGACAGACGAACGCTAGACCGTTACATTACGCTTTCCGCTATGGATGCGGCAAGCTGAGGAAATGTTAGTTCTGACTCTGTCACGTCCGTCAGTGACCTACACGAACTGATTCTGGCGGCGGCATCAGAGCGGCGGTGGCGGCAGCGCGGGGTCCGTGCGTGCGTGGCATGGTGTCAGATTCACGACAGTTGATGTGGACGAAGCATCGTGACTGATCTGAGAGACATTCGTCGGTGACGCGAGAGGATCTGATTGTCGGATGCGATCTCGGAACGCGCGACTCCGAAAAATAGACGCTTTAACGCCGGAGGCCGTGTCGAGATGCGCGGTATACCGGCGTGAATTAAAATACCGCAGTTTTATAATATCAATTCGTCCACCCACTAGTTCACGGTTTGCTGTCCGCCTGTCGCCGCCGTTGTCTTTACGACTCGTCTCAACGCATAACAGTCTTGCGTCATGTCTGTTGACAAATCTTCATGTTATATCAACCTTACATAAATTAATGTGCCTATTTTGGGTGATCTTTCTGTTACCGTTACTGTGGCGGTTTGGCGTAGCGGTAACGGCGACCGGCGTATCAACGAAGTTACTCTACGTTGATGGTTGACCGTCTTCGGGCGGGCATACCACCTCGCAGGTCCGTCGAGAAGGGGGGCAGGGGGTAAGCTACCCCGGGCCCCGCAGTGTCGGAGGGGCCCCCGATCCATGGGGGATCGAGAGGCAGCCTGCAGGGGGCTCCGTGAGTAAGCGTAGTTCCCCAGGGCCCCAAACTGGCTCTCAACGGGCCTGCCACCTCGGTTGGCATCATAACCAAACACCCAGGCCAACTCAGCCTAGCCATCTGTCTGTGGGTAGGCGCAATGAAAACCGGCGATAGTTTTGGCCACCGCTAGGAAAGAAACAGCGAGTCCTGGTAACAGTAGGCCCTGTTAGTAGGACTGCGGCCATACTGATCTTCGTTCGGTTATATGCTGGCTTAATGGGGTCTAACAACCCATGGCTGGCTCAAAGTGCCGCAAAAAGGAATGAGATCACTCGCAATGAACCTTAGCTGTCTATGCGAGATCTTCTTCTTCTTCTTCTTACTGTTACTGGCTTACAAGCCACATCAGTTTTACCGTATGTCTCCGTACGCCTACATAATATCACACTACAACGCACAGTGCGGTCGGATGCGAGGACAAACTGCAATGTCTATGTGGTAGTGCAAAAACAGAGCAATTAACCAATGTACAAGTCGCATGCAAATGTTTCACACGGTGGTGTATCGACACGTGTCAAGTGTGGTGGGACATTTAACGATGACTTTATTACAGATTTACTGCCTAATTTCACTGTGAAGGAGTTTCGAAAATCCGTCACAATATGGCGAAATACTGACAAGAGCAAACAGTAGCACCTATTTCGTACGAGTACTGTTGAATTTTGTGGATTTCGATATTTAGCCGACGTCGCATTTGAGTGGATTTCGTGGACTTTGTGGATTTCGATTTTTAGGCAGACCGCGACAGAGACGTGTGTTTGTCTATACGATACGATACGACACGATACGATACGGTAGATTAACGTGCGCTCAAAAGCTGACGAGATGGCCAGCTTAATCTAGCGCTCGGCCCAGAAACAAAAAATAAGGAAAAAATAAAAAAAAACTCTGCTATGCAGCAGAGCAGGGGATAACCGTGTTTGGTTATCAAATCGAATTAGGTAAAAAATTTATCCGGATAACAGAATTTTTTTCAGCCGTAATGGAAAATGAAACTTTTCTAGCACTTTCCAGCTGTCTTGGACTGTGCACTTCTTGGAGACTGAACAGTAGTGCGTAGTAGATGTCTTTGTGCCAGCAAGTGTCGCTTGATAATAACGCAGAAATAGTTTAAACCGTAGTTCACAAGTTCATCACTCCAACAGTTCGCAAAGCGCGTATAGTCACAGTCAGGAACTACAATTAAAGCCAGCACTCACAAGAGCGCAAAGACTCACGCTAGCAATGTTTGTGTGACTCGTGACCTTGACTTTGACCTTTTGACCTCAAAATAAAGTGATTTCCAGGACTTATCTCGATATACTTCTATGTCAAGTTCGGTGATCCGTGCTGGCGGAAAACAGACAGACACACAGACAAACGGGAGGTAAAAACATTACCCCGCGACTGCCGTCGGCGTGATAATAATATGTAAGCAGCTTCTAACACAAATCCGCTCGTATTTGCTTATAAGTGAGTTCTCGACTTGACTAGCCTGTTTACACCAAACATTCGAGCAGACGCTGATTCACTGATTATCGATTATCGATTAACGCAAATGCGTCAGCTTTTACCTTCATAACCACGGTGTTTACATGAGGTAATCGATCGATCGCTCGACCGTTCGCCTGAAGAAACTGCGACTGCGACCATTAAAAATGAAAAATGAAATAAAATGAAACGCAGTCTGTCCAACACTTACACTCAACGAACAGTGACCAGCGGCGTGACAACCTGGCTGTATGGCAAAGGGTTCACACAGTTTTACCTGCGACCCACACCTTTAGCCACGAATGGAATGAGCCATCTGCATTTATTTCGTAAGCATTCACCAGATGGCGTCGTCCGAGCAAGGTGGTGCACATCTGGATCAGCTTACTACTCATTTATCGACCCCGAACGGACGAAAGGCTGCGTTGGCCTAGTTGGCTGACCTTTAGCGGACGGCTTACCCACATAAGTGGTCACCCATCAGCTACAGCTCTAGCGTGGGACAGGGAAAGTTCGCCGTTCTTCCACTGTGCAACGCAGCCAAGAAGAGCGAAGGTGGGGTGCTTAGCTCTCTTTCATGAAACTTTGAGCCCGTAGATGGATAAGCCACTAAAGTCTGTGACACATGACCAGTGCGACGCCAAACCTACGATTACCTTCCCAGCCGTAGGGTAACACCGCCCTTTGGACGGTACCAATTTTTCAATTTATACTGTTTGGTAACAGAGGCACATGGGTGTGAACCACCAGCCAGTTAATAAAGATCTATACACCTTGCGCCACAAAAACGTGTCACTTTATTGTTCACTATAACTCCCGTAATTCTTGACGAATTTTAAAAATTTTCATACCAATGGAAACAGGAAAGAGTACTCTACAATGTAGTTATTTAACGGATGGATGACGTCATAATTGCGTTTTCCTTGGTACCTAAAGTGTAAAACGTTCACCAGAAAAGTTTTATTTAAAAAATAAACTGGCACATTTTATGGCCCACGGTGTATAATAGTTATGCATGCAATAAAGCAACAACAGTTACTGTACGTTGCAACTTACCGGTAGCGATAGCGCAGGAAACTACGAAGACGATAAGAGACAAGTCCGAAGTCAACATGCCGAGACGTCGACCTTTGTCGCGTTTCACATCACTTCTAGGCGTCACTTTACTCTGCGCGTGGCAAATTTTCTTCACCGCTAAAAAAAGTCCAACGATTATACAGTAATCAACTGTACGCGACCGTTGTTCGTCGACATCTGATCTCGTCACTCTGCGACTCTATCCTTCTTGCGCAACGACACATTGCGCCAGCGTCTCTGCCATGCATACCTCACCCGCGCCTGGGGGTACGGATTGCAGAACTTCCGGTCCGTATCGTTCCGCAGTTCCATCGTATAAGCAATATTTAATAACAACAACAGTAACGCGTTATTTTAGGCTAGTAAGTAATCTCTTGAAGTTAAAGTTAGGACATACACTGTTAGTTAACTAGCTTTCACACTATTTTGTGTAATTATTACCGCGCAGCGATATGCTATCGCGGTATATGCTGCAGCCCTGTATCCGTCTGTCCGTCTGTTCGTCTGTCTGTCCGTCTGTCACAGGCCGATATTGTACTGAAATAACTGAAATTAGGATCATAGAAACCATGGTATGATAACTAGGGACACTAGTCTTCTAATGCCAAAATTCGATGAGGTCACTACCGACGCGGACGCCAAAGGTGGAATGGGTTAAAATCGGCGTTTTTCGATCTCGCTATTTCTCACAAACAGTGCATGATGAGAAAGACATCGTTACTATGGAAGGCTAATAGGAACTCGTGTGCGCTCTAACGACTCACCTATTCCTTCATCTAACACTTCCTCGTTTGATTCACCAATCTGCTCATCCATAGCTTCCTCTCTCTTTCACTCCTGGCTAAAACTCTACCGGTTTTACTAATTCTTCCCCGTAGTTTTACTTCTCGCCCCCGGACTGCTTTCACGGACTATCACCCGGACCGTTTCTTCTCAGCTACTCGTTTTTTGTTTTTAGCTTTTCCTTATTTTTCCGTTTCCGTGCAGTGCGCCAAATTCAGCTTGCCATCCCGTCAGCTTTTGAGCGCATGTAACTATACCGTACCGTATCGTATCGTATAAAATATGAATGTGATAATATATCGGAAAAGGTGCAAGAGGGCGGGAGTCTAGTAGGAAGTGATATATGACACACCGAATAGCGGATATTCGACTTTGAGTGGCCTTCAAGGTCATTCACTTACTGCACGCCTTTTACAATTGCCATTTTTCGAACAGCTGTGCAGTGGTAGACACGATGTTAACTGCCATTGTGCGTCGCGCGGTCCCGCTGCGATAGCTGAGCTTCTTGTGCAAAATATACACCAGATCTTGCAGTGCGTGTATGAGAAACTGATCCATCAACAATGAATAAAGCCAAACTGATGTCGTGCTATCTGATCGTGCCTTGTTTAATTATTTTACCGTTCACGTTTGTTTTGGAATAATCATGAATTAGCCATCAACGAGGCTGGGCTCCATGACGCGTTGCGGTACTTGCGTGCAAGCATTAATCTGCGATAACGCCATACTTGGTGCTTTTCTTGACAAAGAATAGGAGTTTTAGCTGGAGCCTAGCTTCGGCTACAACATGTATATCGGTTCTCATTATTGTTGGGCCGAAACTTACGCTGGTTGCATGCTGTCCCCTGGAAAGTGACGGCGAGTATGCTGTCGGGACAGACAGACAGATGGACAGACGGACATATGCCAGACCGTTACATTATACGCTTTCCGCTAGACGCGGCCAGAGTTATAATGAAGTGTGGTTAGATTACTGCTTCCCATTTTCCTATTCACTCCCATTTGTGGCGAAGCCGCCCGCCTCTTCGAGAACCAGCTGTTAATACATTTTGCGTTTTGAGCCACAAAAAAACTTCTGGGGTAAAAGATAATTGGAGCCTATGACCAATCTGTAGATCTCACCAAAACAGATGCCGGTGTTAAATCTCAGACATGAAATGTCTAACACCTGGCAGTATTTAACTCACTTTAAGTAATTTGGCAAAAGGTCGCATCGCACCTCGGTGAATGCGTTCTTCCGCCGCGTGCGCAGGCAGGCAACAATGAGGAATGCACTCATGCGTAGATACGTTACAATGGGCCTCACATGTCCTCTCAAAAGTGCCCCTTCCAGTGGGGGATCTGGACCACAATGACATCTACTACATGGTTCGTTGGTCTCACATGAGTCAGCTTCTCAAACGACATCTCGATCGGTTCAGCCGTTTTTGCACAGCACACCCGTGTGTCCAACACACAGACATACAGACACACAGACACACACACACAGACCGTGCACGCTACATGCGACATATGCAGCAGTAGGACGCATCTATGCACTGCGTGCAGGCTAAATATATTACCACATCGTGAATGTGGTAATATCTCGGAAACGGTGCAAGAGGGAGTCGTTGTTCCTACAGACCACTAATAGGAAGTGATAGGCCTATATGACATACCGAATAGCGAAAATACCGATGACTTTGAGTGCCAGTTTGATGCAGCCTAATAATGTACATTGGTCTACTCTTGCCGACGCGCGCGCGCATGACACAAGTCCGTTCGCTGATCGTCAATTCGGTGCAGATTTCAGTCCGCCTTCCGCATGCCGCTGACGAGTCGAACTGTCAGTGAGCGTGGTGCGTGCGCGAGCAATTGATCCCCCAGTACCACTCGACTCACTTTACGGTCGATCTGCTGATCAGTGGCCGTTCCACGCCGCCTAATAACGCTGCCTGATGTAGGCCACTTCCAGCTGGTGATATATCGACACGCTTCATCGATTCGACGCAGTCGTGCACTCGTGGACAATAGCGTCGTGGCGGGAAAACGGCGCAGGAAGGGCGAAAAAATTGCGCGTCAATTGAATATACTGGACGTTATTGAATATTAATGTTGAAATACAGCCGCGGTGTAGGCGAACGCCGTGTGAAACCACACCATAACGTCGTACACAAATAATAAGTAAGTAAATGGTTGATATACACTGTAGTTCGTTAGTTCCCTTTCAACGATATATAACCCCATCAAATTCTACCGCTGACTGGAATAAGTATGTCGAAACTCATATTGTTGGGCCGAAATGTACACTGGCCGCGTCGCAATCTTGGTGAGTCACGTTGAGTATGACGATGGAACAGACAGAAAGACGAACACACGGACGCACGGAGTAAAGACTTCCTCTGCAGACACTCAGAGCAAACTGTTTCGACATGATCTAAAAAGCGTGTGGAAAGTAGCACACCGCAGTATTGAACAGCGTATACGACTACTGTCAACAGAATGCAGTCGAGGACGGCAGATTTCGCCCCCGGTGATGCCACCTAGCGAACTGGACAAACGTACGCGTCGTCTTTGAGTCTGGTCCGTGTGCTCTATTTTGTTAAAACGTGACGTCATCCGCAAAACCGTAAGTACATAACGTATTGCATTGTCGTCAGAGGACGACCGGGCCACATCTGCAGGTAACAGAAAATTTTTTTAAATTTGGACATGTGATATTTAGCGACCGGGTATACCCGCCCACGGCGTATACCGGTCGCTTCTTGCAGTAGCTTTTCTCCGGAGGCGCAAATCGCCATAAATTAATTACCAGTTTTACGCAAACTAATTTCGTTACAACTATAGTTTTAAAGCCACGCGACCTCAAAAACTGTCGCCCCTAGTAACGACTGTTCTTTTGGGCGTGAATAGGCATTATCGTGTCCTCTGAATTCGCTGTAATTCGACCCGCTTGCTTCACTCAGCACTTGCGGAGCTCTTGTTTAGATATGCAAGCAGACAGACAAACAGACATACACACGCTGATCGCAATACTCAGCCCACCGAAGACGCGGTATAGATAATTCAGTGACGGACGGAGATATTGCCAAACGGCGCACTATGTTCGACGCAAGACTTGGACATCTCGAATGCGGCAGTTTTTGAGGCAACGTCTCAATTTTTAGCAAACGTCAACGTATTACGTTACGTTTGCTATATGCTATGAGCCGTCCGTCTG
>Ga0209780_1003723_pt1 | contig 11499 bp, 11 predicted proteins | sample WorMetexBAHAMAS2_FD_187384 | JGI IMG/M metagenome (GOLD analysis project Ga0209780, IMG submission 187384) | Marine gutless worms symbiont microbial communities from Max Planck institute for Marine Microbiology, Germany - Inanidrilus exumae... | ecosystem: Host-associated > Annelida > Digestive...
GGAGGCTGACTGTTTTTTTTTTTGGATTAATGCAATGCATTCAAGAATCGACTTGATAAATGAACTAATTAAGATGTTGTTTATGACTACAAATCAGCTGTAACAGGAACCGGAGGTCTACCTGTTTGTGCTCAATGTTATGTTATTTGAAATGCTGGCAGAGAGGACTTCCTGCGCCCGTTACATGACATTGGTTAGATTGGTATGTGCACAGTTGCTTATCTATTACTTACTTATTTCTGCGTAGTCTTCCAGTGCTATTTATGGTCATATTGGCTGTGGTTGTTTGTTTGTAAACAATGGTGTGAAGAATGTTCGTAAAGTTGACTATTAGTGCACAATGTAGCTAGCTATTTATGTGTGCAATGAAATCGACGATGCCGTTTGTTGATCGTGGGGATATTGAAAAGGTGAAATTGTGTGTTGATAAATTGGTATCTGGTAGGGATACCGGACAGTCGCGGTCAAACCAACTCGCAGACGCAGACGGCCATGCTTCAGGCAACGCGGCGAGGAGGGCGACGATCGTTAGCGGTTATTTGGGGGCGGGCGACTGCTCTTCAATGGACGGTAATTAGCTAACGATCGTCGCCGGCCAGTGGCATACCTTTCTGTTGTGGGGCCCCAGTTCAAATTCAGGAATCTGACGGGGGCTGCCAACATCGGCTAGCATCACATTCCGTTTGTAGCTAGGCCTATGTACTGTGCAGCCTGCACTACAGGTTAAGCATATACGATGCTGCAGCTGCAGATTGCAATACCACTGTTCACACACCGTGTCACAAAATTTTTGTTGGTCTCAGATTTTGTTGTAAAAAAGTAAAGGCTTCCCGTACTCGTCACCAAGCGTTGGGCCCAGAGCTGATTCTGGTGTACAGGCAGTCAGCCCACAGGTGACTATGAGTCACCCACCCGGCGGTAGGCTGCCATTACTTTCCGCCAGGCTTGCAGTTATCATTCCAGCTGCAGAAGCATCACTGCCTTTTGGCTGGTACGATACGATACGATACGATATATTTACGTGAGTTCATTCGTTTGCTTGTTCGTTCGTTCTTTGCTGGCAGGGGTCCAGCCTACTCTGGAGTCTGGACCCCAGTGCTCAGTCCAGTGCACTTGCCCAGTGAGAGGAAGGGAATTAGTAAGTGTGTGCGGTTGTGTGTTAGCGACGTGTAGGGTGAAGGAGGGATTGAATAGGAGTGAGCAGCTTGTCGGGTATTTCTACAGCGCACCCCTTCGAGACGTGGCCTACTATCTGGCTTAACCCTGACTGGCGCTGTGTATTACGCCAACCAGCGGCCAGCCAAGTCTATTTGCTTCGACTCACGCCGGCGCGGCAGGCAGACATGACACTGCTAGATCAAGGTGCCCGCAACGGTCACAGTTTATAGAGGACACCGTCGAACCCTTTTTTCCTGCCCAGGATTATCTCCCTGTTTATCGTGTGCGTAGGAATTATTAGAAATAATTCTTTGGTAGGCGGACGCGCCCGGGGCGAGTCGAACCTCGGTCACAGAGCACATCATGCTCTACTGCATATGGCGGCCGAGTGCATTAACCATTCGGCCACCGAGGCAGGTTTTTTGCACTCAAAAGCTGACAAAAGGCCAGCTTAGTCTAGCACATGGCACAGAAACAAAAAAAAATTAAGGAAAAACTAAAACAAAAACCGATTAGCTCAGAAGAAATGGTGCAGGCAAAAGTCACTGAAGGCAGTCAAAGAGGAAGTAGTGGAACTACGGGGGACAGGATTTGTGAAACAGGTAGGTTTTAAGCCATGAGTGAAAGAGAGAGGGAGTTATGGATGAGCAGAGTGGTGAAACAGAAGAGGAAGAAGTGATAGGCAAAGTAATGGGTACCGAGTTATACTGCTTGGTGACAGAGGCACATAGCTGTAACAGAACAACTTGTTTAAGGTTGTTATGTAGCTTTTGCCCCGAGTAGGATTTGAACCCATGACCTGTTGATCACGAGTCGAACGCTCCACCCATTGCGCTACCGTGCCACCAAATGTTTTGTTGTAGGGCGATAAAACTCATCAAATTTACATGTTATTGCACTGTTGCTGTCGGCAATGTTGTTCTAGCTTATGTGCTTGTTCTTTACAACGAATTGAAGGTGTTAGCAGAATTGTTATGAGATGAATTAGGCTGAGTTTGTCTATGTACTTTTGTATTTTGTGTACCAAATTAATGCAATTATTATATCTAGCTGGACATGAGGCTGTCTGAAGTGATGGTGCAATGTGTCGTACACCATGAACTGGTGGGTGAGAATCAGTCGCTGTCATTTCACATCCCAGTGACAACTTTGTGCCAGCAATTTGTTGACGACATCGCAGCATTGCTGTCTTGCTCAACTGACAGACTGTCTGTCTATTATGAAAGGCATTCTTTGCTCGACTCCATTGACAAGGTGATAGTTGACATTGTTGTTGAGTTTTTTGTTCAACAGTTTACTGTAACACTTATGATCAAGGAACTTAGCTACAGTACCGTAAACAGATTGTGCTTCACTAGTTTAAAAGACTACATAATTTATTGTCATTAGGATAATACTTGCCATGGACAATCTATGTACCAAATTTGAAATGTCTTGCTTTTTACTTGATCTAAAATTTAATTGTTCCGAAATTTTGAAAGGTTTACATGTCCCTGACCATAGTCCTTTTTGGTTCCTTTTTGTGCAGCAGTAACAGTTGAAAGGGCTGAAAAAGGTCAGAAATTGTTGGCTTATTAGCATGATAGCATGCAGTGAATGTCTGTAGATATCCTTGGCTGTGGTAATACATAAAGTCCAGAGTGTTTCGATTACGTTGTGTAGGTTCTCCTGAATGATACTGCCGATCAACAACTGAGCAGCATACTGGCTGGTGACAGTGAACAGCAGCACAGTTTCCATGCAGTCTTGAACAAGAATGATGCTCTAACTTACAGCAATGATCTGTCTGTCGTTGTCAGTAAGAACGTTCGCACGGTTACGGTATCGACAGCAGCAAGTGGTGCGACAGGCCATCAGGAAGGCAGCGGTGATGTCCAGAGTACAATGCCACAACCAGATTGTGGCGAAGTTGGCAGCCAGAAACCACTTAGCAAGGTGTTGGACATAGCCGCATTGGCCACTGCTCTACCATGTGCTAGTTCTACTGTGTCCGGCTCAGCATTTGCCGGCTACAATTTTTCAACAACATTCACAAAGTCTGAAACAGGTCTGAATTAATTAATTATATGTGTGCATTATTATGCTGGCCGCATCTGTTTGTCCATCCTTCCATCCATCAGTCTGGTTTTTTAAACCTTAATAGGGCTCTCAGTGCAAATTCTGTGTGGCTCACTAGACGGCAGTTAGTTAGTTTGTTGGAGTTTGACGTTTCCTTTCAGCACAAATATGGCTATATCAGAGACAAGGTCAGGGGTGGAGAGCTATCCCTTCCCAGTGAAGGAAGGCCAGCGATATATTAACCTCAACTATGGCCGCCTTTTTGTTCAGCAGCCACCCAAAAAGGGAAAGGCATCGAGAGGCTCATTTAAATTATTACGCTAGCACTTACAACAGGGGAAGACAACTATCACACCGCAAGACTTAACTAAACCAAATACAACAAGACCCTAGAATAAATTTTAACTAAGCAATACAGATAACACAAAATGAACTGAACAAACTAAACCCAGGTTTGATCGCCTCCTATGACCTCCGGCCTGGAAACAGAGTGGTGACTATTCTGGTAGAAAGGGAAGGGATGGACAAAAGAAGAAAAATAGGTAAAGCGAACGAGAAGAGGAAAAAGGGAAAAGTAAAAAGAGCAAAAGATGAGGAAGTACATGGACAAGGGAAGAAAAAAGGCAGGAAAAGTGGTACCCTGGCCCCGCGCTTGGTCACTAGATGGCAGCATGTGATGCGGCTGGCATATGTTTCCATCCAAGTATAAAGCGGACGGACATACTTGTTGTTATCTCCTTTTCCTTCAGTGCTTTGACACTGTTAATTGAGTGACAGAAAGGACGTCTGGTCTGTAAAAAGCCCATGCCATTTACCTCCATTGTTTCTTTTCCAGAAAAGTGGACAAAGAAAACCAAAGAAAACGGACTAAGCGAGGCTTGCCTGCAAAATGGCTGATTAACTGGAGGAGAAGGTACATCATTGCTGCCATTAAGCCACCATGGACTTTCTGTGCCATAAGCTGCCATAATTTTAATGCCACACTGGCTTAAGCAGCATATGTGCTAAAATGCAGAATGGCTATTTTGCGATACCGTCATTGCGTTAATATTTGCGTTATCTTTGTTTACTTATCGCAGGTATCAGTGTCTCAGTGCTGATTTTTGCTTGTTTAACTGCCGTTAAGTAAGCTAATTTGGCAGTGTTGCAGAACTATAAAAACAAAAAGTCGATTAGGCATCTGCCTAACCCAGATTTACATGAAAAATGGTGTATGTTGCATGTGATTGGTGAAATGTGGCCATTTTCTTAGTGTTTGAAGCAAGATGTTTTGCTGTATGACACTATTGCATAGCCGCATTGTCGAGACATTGCATTTAATTCTGTGCTTAGGTTTTGTGGGACTTGTGAACCAGGCGATGACTTGCTACCTCAACAGTCTGCTTCAAACTCTCTACATGACTCCGGAGTTTCATAATGCTATATATAGGTCTGTAAGGTTTTGTGCTGCCTCTGTAACTGATGTCTAATGTGTTGGTATTGGTAAATCTGGTAAATCTGTGGCTTGGGCAAGCAGTCTATGCATGTCTGTTGTTTAGTAGTATTTTGTCACAGTTATATTGGTTATCAGTACAGCTCACAATTACTTTGTAGGCTGCATCACAGCAATAGCTAGATGTGGCCTATTGCTAGCTGTAGATGGAGTAGTGTGGTCTGTCTGTGTGTTTGTCTGTTGTTGTGAGCCCTGCAAAAACAGCTGAACCGATTGAGATACTGATTGGAGGGTAGACTCGGGTGGGCCCATGGAACCATGTGTTAGATGGGGGTCCAGATCCCTTAGGGGAAGGGGCAATTTTTGGGGTTATCCAGTCCATTGAAATTATTGTGAGTCAGTCCTGCATTGTACACTGCAATACAATCAATAGCGGCATCAGTGTGACTGCTGCAGCCAACCGCATTGCAACCAACTGGCTAGTGTCACAGCAGATCAGAGATAGAGAGACTTGGATGAGATTGACAGAGAAACAGTTAATTGCAGAGATATGGTGAAGCATATTGAAAGGGACGATGATGTATGTCGATGATTGTTTGTTGGATGATTAGTGCTGACTTGGCTGAGTTGTGTTCAAATAGCTGGACAGATTGAGATGCCTGTTGGCGTGGCTTGTTGATGTGGCAGTTGGTCCAGGCTGAGAATATAGTGTTTTAGATTGGGGCACATCCCTGGCATTGTGGTTTTCTGTCTCCGTTTTGATTTTTGCTGTTTTTGTGGCTCACCCATGTTTGCCAAATGTCCTTGCTAATTCTTGTCAGTAATGATTTTAGTTGGCAGTTCACTGGAACGGACGAAGAAGGTGCAAAAAGCATACCATATCAACTCCAGAGGTTATTTCTTCAGTTGCAGGTACAGGTGCCAGTGCTTGTATTGCAGTCTAGTTCTGTCATTCGTCTTTTTCCGTGTAATGTTCAGATATGGTTTGATGCGAAATATGATCAGTCTAAGGGTAAATTGTCATGCATTGTGCACATTTGTTCAGTTATAATATGAAGTACAAGAATCTTGACTGTCGATGACAGAATTCACAATGCAGTGGTGCTGCTGCATATGGTGTGACCTTGAAATCACAGTTGTGGGTTCTCAAGGTCATTTTACTGTTGATATGGGCGTGGCTGTAATTTTCTGTTGGTGTTTTGCAGTAACTTTGTCTGTAATTACTATGTGAAATAACTGCATTCTTTAGTGAACTTTTCATCCATTCCTTTCCTTTATGGCCTGTAATGAGGGGCTTATGTAAAGATTTGTTTGATACTAGAAAATTAGTCGCTAGACCACTGAGTTTAGTTTTGATTGCTTAATGATTGGCTGTGCCATTATTATCACACCATACCAATATGATAGATGGATAGAGAGACAGACAGACCCTGTGATGTACCATATGCTTTTGTTATGGGTATGCAATGCATCATTTGGCAAAAATACAGGTTGTCTACTTTCGATTGATTATAGAAAACAATGATAACAGTTTATATGTTTGTGTATAGTGACGAAATGTGATCTGTTTAATTCATCTAAAGCATCCAAATCAGAAACATGATGTTAGTTTTGTGGCACTTCATAAAAATGTCAGTGTACTTTGAGCTTTTTTGATTTTTCTGTTTTATTTGTCTGACATTGATGTGTTTTTGTAGACAAGTCAACGAAGGGCGTTGGAAACTACGCACATTACTCGGAGCTTTGGCTGGGACAGCAGCGAAGGTTCATTGACATGATAGCTTTTTGAAAACACAACGGTCTTTGATGATCGTTCCTTGTACATTTAACTTACTTTGTTGCCCCTCTTGTATACCGTAACTGATCAGTTATAACAGGTGGGTACATGTTACCTGCACTGCACGTTAATATGAGTAATGTCTACACCCATGTTTATCTGTTTGTTTGTTTGCTAGCAGAATAACTCAGACAGTTGCAGGTGGATTTTCTACATATTCATTTGGTTGTGGTTTTCTGCTGATACTGGCAAGAGAGCTGGCATTACTCTCGGCAGTCCGGCATAGGATTATAAAAGCATGGGGCAATTGTTGATTTTTTAGGTCGACTCTTTGACAGAGTTGACCTATAAAGCCGATCTCATATGTCCATCCATACATACGTATGTGCGTCCGTCCGTCTATCCACAAAACGTTTCTTTGATTTCAATGATATTTGGCATGTAGGTAGAGGTCGATGAGTGATGCACGATGGTATGCAGTATGACCGGATCCAAGGTCAAGGTCACAAGCCCATAAAAGTTGGAAATCTGGCCATTTTCAAAGGCTATCTCCTCCGCCATTTACAATGGGAGCTGGCAACTGACCACGGATTCTTAAACTAGGGCACAATATCTAAATTTGATCGGGCCGGATTTGTGATATTTGGCCTAGTTTTATGTCACGTGACTTTGAAGTTCGAAGTTGGCAGAAGCGTCACTCCCGTATGGTACTAATTTATTTCTGGTTGATGCAAATGCTTCGAGTTTCCTTCATTGCTGTGACACTGTTTGTTGGCTACTGGAATGATATACGGTCTGTAATGAACCTCTGTCACCTTACCCATTGGTTCTTATCTAGGAAGAACATCGAGCAGGAACTGGCAAAGCCAGGTTTACTAGAAACCGGCCGTTAAAAAGGAAGGAGGAGAATTAATTGTGCATGTAATTGCGTGTATGACAGCATGGCAGCAGCACGACGTGCAGGAGCTGTGCCGGGCGATGTTTGACGCTCTGGAACTGACCTGGCAAAATACGAGTCAGTCGAACGTCATCAACGAGCTGTATGAGGGCAAAATGAAGGACTGTGTGCAGTGTTTACAGGTGTTGAAACAGCATCTGGTCAATCTTTTGCAGTGTTTCATTCTAATAATATTAATAGTAATGAATAATAATAAACAGATTTGTATAGTGCCATTAGGTCCTGACTTCAAAGGCGCTGGGGCCAGGCCCAGTTAGTGAGCAGAGGAAAGAGAGAAAGCCTGGGAGAAAAGGAATGTCTTTAGCCTAAACTTTAAAACTGTGACAGAGTTGCTACTGAGAACAGTTTTCGTAGCGAGTTCCAGATAGCCAGAGCTGAGCATCGGAAGGTTATATTCTATCTTTTGTCTGCTACAGGTAGTAAAAGGACAGGCATTTGGCAAAGCTGGCATGCCATAGCATACAAAATATCGTCAACATATTTGGCGATCATACTGGCATTGACGATGCCTTTCATGTGATGAAAAGTAAAAAGGCTGAATCCAGAGTTTGGGGTAAAGTTTTAGGCAATACAGATGTTTGTTCACCAAACCAGCAGTTGTTTTGTTACCCGCACCAATGGCAATCACGGGGGTACAGTTTTTACCGTTGTTTGTCTGTGTGTCTGTTTTTCTGCATGATATTTCAAAAACTGATGCATCTTGGATCACCATAATTGGCACACAGATGTTCCATGATGAGTCCATGTAAACCCATTTAATCTGGTGAAAAGATTACAAGTCACAAAAACATTGCCGGCGTGGGTCTTTGCACTATTGTGAGTGCTGGCTTCTTCTTGTTTCTCTTGTGAACACAGTAACTGTGAGACTATGACCAGCAGTAGTTGATGCTACATTGATTGTTTACTGTTGGTGATGACAGTGTGGATTCGAGAGTGCTCGTGTAGTCGTGTACCTTGATGTTCAGCTGCCTGTTCGTCCATTCGGTGCAACCACGGAGGCCTATAGCAGTGTGGTCAGTACCCATGTACAGTGCCAGTTAATAATAGTAGTAGTAATAATATTTGTAATAATAATAATAATAATACTCATTTAGTGGCCAGTTTCTATGTGAACCTAATTAGCTAGTTACTTTGCTCCTGTATGAGTGCGAAGTATTTCAGTCAACGTGTATGTCTGTCTGTTTGTTTGTTTTGTTTGTTAGTCTGTCCTCTCGCATATCTCGAAAACCACATGTCCAAATTTCGCCAAGTTTTCTCTACATTACATGTGGCCGTGGCTCAGTCCTCCTCTGATGGCAATGCAATGTGTTTATGTGTTTTTCATGCTGGGGATAAACCAGAATCAAAGACGACACATATGTTTTGTCAAGTTCTGCAGTTGGTCGCATCAGGCGGACGTCAGACAACGTCATTTGGTGGGGATCGCCAGGTGGTGGTACTGGGGGCGAAGTCTGCTATCTTTGACTGCATCCTGTTACCTTTTTGATTTTATTCCTCCTTTTGATGCAAACCTGTGCATCACCACACACACCAGCATCCTTGTGGCTGAACAAATTGCCCATATATTCTGGCAGTAGTCTATTTTGTTAAAAAACCAGTTAAAACAATAAGAATATGAAATACAGCGTGCTCAAATTGTGTGGAACATGTCTGTGTTTCAGACAGAGGCCATGCGTGCATTCTGTGCTCCTGAAGTTCTCGATGGTAACAACCAATTCTACTGTGAGCAATGCCAGGCCAAGCGTGATGCCCACAAGGTATTATGCATGTCTGTTAAATAATGTCTGTGTTATTTTAACAGCTCTGGTACTGGTGGCAGGATCACAGAGTCCTAGTATAGTTGTTTTGTTACTGACGACTTTAGTAGTCCAGATAGAGCAGTTGCTCTGCTGTACCATTAATGTGGTGTTGTGTGTGTGTGTCTTATCAGTAACATTTGAGCTAAATGCAGTAGCTGAGGTAGCTGGTTTATGCATTTGTTTTTTGGTTTTTAGAGTCTGAAGTTTCTGACGTTTCCTTACTTACTGACGATACATCTGCTTCGTTTCGACTTTGACTACAGCACGTTTCGCCGGATCAAGCTTAACCATAGGTTTGTGTCTGTTTCTACTGTACAGTCGTGTTCTCTGAACTGGGTGCTCACTGTCTATTTGAAGAAGTTGGAATGAAAAAGAGGTGAGGGAAATATTGAGCAATGTGAAGAAGGTCACAGAAATCACGGGGATGTCAGGAAACAGTTTATTTTGGAAAAAATAATATATGCTAAAAATGTATTTTGAACTTCATTTCTGTGACTGTTGCAAAGAACGGGTGAACGATGGCATAAGTTTCTCTGTGCAGGCACAGAGGCCACATACTAGGCAAGCAGTGATCGATACAAGTGGGGAATTCTAGGTCTCAAAGAATGATTGCTTTATTAGAGAACCACATTGGTAAAATGCGCCGGCACTCTCACAGGCATTCATGAGAAAGCTGTGGATATGGGAATAATATGTGCAGGCAAACTGTGGGAATGGAGGGAAACCCACGGGAGTGGTTGCTGTTTTTGTGAGAATGCCGTGATAAAACTGGGGCCAGTTTTGTTCACTTTTTCGCAGGAATCACCCATGTGTGAACTTCTAATGTGAAACAGACTGTCGCTGGTGATTAAATGGCTGTGTGGTGTGACAAGTGCGTCAAATAGTTGGATCTCCTTGCAGAAATGAACTTCCTTTACCTCTAATTTTTTGTGTTGAGGAGTCAGTGCAGGTATAGGAAATGATCGTGATGGATGACTATGGGAATGAAAATATTTTTGTGATGACGAGAGTGGATGAGGGAATTCATTACTCAGCAGCAAGATGGGAGAGGGAAAGAATCACCAAATTTTGCTAGAAAATATTGTCTTATAGCGAAGTTATTCATCTTCGAATATCGATGACGAAATATATCTGTTTCCAATACAGCATCAGTCGCTGCAGTCAGTCGTCCAGAAGTACCGTTGTGTTGACGCAGTCCATGTAAACAGTTAATGTAAACAGTAAACATGACATTTTTTGCAGACTTAGCGTTTTAATTAAAGTGTTGAGGCAGGTGAAAAGGTATGGTGCTAGGCTATAAGATTTAGGGGAAGCTTTGTTTATATCACTGCCAAATTTGTGACGTCGAGCAGCTGAAGTCGCTCCATGATCGCAGAGTGGGAACATTTCCACCAGGTGTTCATCGATAAAGCCGTCAAGCAGTGGTGTCCACGTCTTTGAACTTGTATTCTAGCACACGGAGGACATTTTGAACACAGACTATAGCTATGTTTAATGTTTGCATACACATACTCACTGACTAACACATCTGCATGTTTGCTATAGTGGACACCTTACGTTTTGGGGTAACCTCACTAAACCCATTATAACTAATGCAGGCGTTGACATGTTTATTGGAATTGGTGGTTTGTTTGCAATTAGACGTTGCACTGTTCATGCATTATTTCACCAAAATCCGACAATGATTGACAGAGTTATGAAAACGTATACAGGGGGTTACTTTTTCCCAGACACAGTGTGGTATGTACATATAGTGTAAGATAACTCATGTGTCATCTACATAACAGTGTGGGTGGGATATGCTGAAAAATACCAAAGCTGCTGTGAGAAATGTCATAACATTCTGAGGTGAAATATGTCGTAAAATCTCTTAAACTGCTTTGTCGTTCAGGATAACGTTTCCGGATGTGTTGGACTTGAAAGAATTTGTAACGTCTGCAGCAGCTACAGCGTGTGAGTATGATGCATATGACGTTCACTGTGATACACGTTGTTGTCAACATTGACATATGACCTTACGGCAAATAGAAATGTATGTATTATTGTTACATACGGTACTGAAGGAAACACACAGACTTTTGCCCACATTGTTTCTTCTGTGCTAATCGGTTTTTGTTTTTAGTTTTCCTTATTTTTTTTGTTTTGGGACGACTATCAAAGTGAATAGGAAAGGGTAAAATTCGGCCCCCGAAGCCATAAAACCCCTAAACCGATCGTCACCAAAGTTTACACAGGTGATTATATCGTCGATGTCTACCATCCTGCAAAGTTATATCCAGATCGGATAAGACTTTTCGTTTCTGCGCATGTTTACTCA
>Ga0209780_1003724_pt1 | contig 11498 bp, 7 predicted proteins | sample WorMetexBAHAMAS2_FD_187384 | JGI IMG/M metagenome (GOLD analysis project Ga0209780, IMG submission 187384) | Marine gutless worms symbiont microbial communities from Max Planck institute for Marine Microbiology, Germany - Inanidrilus exumae... | ecosystem: Host-associated > Annelida > Digestive...
CTACAATACTTTGCCTTACTTTCTTAGTTATAGACTCAGCCTTTTCTATTTTTCCCTTGCGCATAAGCCGATTGCGCTTTCTGAGCAATGACTTAATTTTAGGGGTGACGAAGTACGGGTCTCTGCTCAGCAACTGCCACGTCTTATTCAGCTACCTGCGTAGTTTTGTAATTGTACACGCATCGTTGCAGTAGGCTCAACTATCGCACAGCGAGCATGCGATGCCGGGCGTGTCATCCAAAAAGGAAAAAGGATAAAAATGTCGGATTCTTATAGAGCGCTACGTACACAGTAAATCACCGTGACCAGCCGCGCTTTACAATCTCGGAAGTGGTATAGTTGATCGGCAAGAGCCAATGGTGCTGCAGAGCAAATTGCGGCCATCCATTGCACGCATTAACGGACAATTGGACCCGAGGCATGCAGCTAGCAAAGACACCATCGCTCCAATCAACCACACCAGGTCTTCACCCCGTAAACATTCACCAGATAGCTCCACCCGTGTGAGGAAGCAGACATCCGATCACACCTTACTACTCATTCGTCGACCATCGAAAGGATGAAAGGCTGAGTTGGCCTAGTTAGCTAACCTGTAGCGGATGGTTTACACACATAAGTGGTCACCCATCAGTCGCAGGTCGAGCGCAGGACAGTAAAAGTTTGACTACTGAAGACAGACGTTCTACCACTGTGCCAAGCCACCAACCGACTTTCAACAGACTTTCATACAGCCAACGTTGTTGATGTCAGCTGGACCGTAACTGTGATCGACAAACTTCGACTACCACCAAGACGTTGACAACACCGCGTATTCCTCCGCCAGTGCACCGTCGTGGACACGGACCATAGTGACGGGTGGACACAAATTTTCGGCGGTAACGCCTCTGAGCCGAAGACTTCTGGGCCGGTCGATAAACGCTATTTTACCTACCCATGCACCTGCATTTAATGCCCCAGTTTGGGGTAATCCCACCGGAATTTCGAAGAGATTATTTGTAACATAAAACTAGAGCCCCTGGGTTATCGTGCAGCGTTGTTTTTGAGATCCGACGTTGAAGCTGTTTTGATACAATTATTATTTATTATTATTATTTATTGTAAACGCAACTAATGCAGTACAAAATACAATACAGTACACTAAAATACAACATGATTACCAAAAGCATCACACACAAGTTTCTTAATATAAGTAGTGGAACCTTGTAAAGACACACTATCATACTTTCTAGCTAGTTTAAACCTTTCATTCTGATAGCAATGCCGGCTTGTGACTGACAGACAGACGGACATACAAACAGACACGCGATGACAGCAAAATTTAATACCGCGCTAGCATAGCGTCGAGCGGGTTAAAAGCATTTAATGTAACTGACAAATGCTAGTTAGTATATTATTGAATTAGCATGACAATAACCATTTCACGTGCGCATTCACCTCATAACACTGAAATTCGCATACTTCGGCCATTGGATAGGTATAGCTCGCAAAAGTAATTTAACCACCGGATAAAATATTCAACATTGTACAGGAATTGAGCTGAACTCACACGCAGTTGACTTAGTAACGAAACTGCATTATTCGGTCACATAAATATGGCAAGTGACGTCTAATGACACGATACATAGACGACATAACCAGAGTTCAGCAACATGGCCGACAATGGCGTAGCAAAGGGTTCAAGTAATCGTATAACAAAACAAAAACATTCTGTTCTGTTCTTTAGCCGTCTTCGATCCGACGGTTGGCCACACCATGGACGTACATTCTCCATTTATCTGTCTTCTGTGATTCTGATCGACTCTTCCACGGGGAGTCCTGTCCACGTATTGATGTTGTCCATCCAGGCCGTGCGTGGTCTTCCTCGCCTGCGTGCACCTGGCATTGTTCCTTGCATTATCTCTTTCTCCAGACAACTCCCTTGTTTTCATCATGGTATGACCATAGTATGCTAGCTTCCTTGCTTTGACAGTGTCTAACAGTTCCCTCATTCAGGCATGTAATACCAGCGAACAAACAACCATGACAGTGAATGGTTTACACTGGAGCGAGCGCTCTCGGTACAAAATATAAGGCGGACGACAGTAGAACCGATGTAGCAGAAACAGTGCAGCAATTCAGTTCAGCACGCAAGACTGGAGATATCAGAACAATGTGAATCACAGTGCAAAAGCTTATATGACTCCATAAAAGTTCACCGTTATTCAACCTGCAAGCTTCGTCCAATTAGCAACCTGGTTATCACTATACTTCGGACAAACATAAAATTATTACACTTATTTGTGAACGGCGCTTACCACTTTACTCGTAGCGGCGTGATGGCTTGACGTCCGTCCGTGAGCTCGCTGCACAGGCACCCGCCACTCATTCTCGCCCCCTAACTTCGCCGTCGTGTGGCCGCCGCTCGCTTGGGAAATTCCAGCAATGATGGTTTCAGCGTAATGACGCCATGCCTCCTCCATTCTAATTATAGCTCCATGGATCAACCAATGGCGTGGCTGCGGCGTGACAACGACCACTCGTCGTTGACCATCCGTGACAGAGCAATTTTGTAATATAGATTTGCCAGTCGCACTAACGCTGGGCGGAGCTAACGACGGAGGCGGAGCTTTTCACGTAGGTCTGCGGGGTCACATTATTTGTTGCAGTGGGCGGTAGGATTGCAGCAGCAGTTACGGCGTAGGCTATTCGTGCTGAACGCAGAGGTCGCAGCGTAATTGGCCCGGTAAGCTAGCGCCGGTTAACGTGTAAGCTATGTGCGTCTTGACCGAAAACTTTAGAAGGCGGAAGAGCCGGAGAGCGCGTCGGCAGCGGGTGGTCTAGTAATATTGCACGTGCGCGATCATTCGATGCCTGATATTCAGTTGTTTGTGAGCAATGATTAGTTGATTAGTAATAGAATTAAACGAAGAGACAGATACGGATAACACACGAAAGTTCTTAAGGGTCCCGTAGGTCACATGGGATCCCATGGAAATCCCATGGAAATAGAAAATAATGTAGACGCCATTCACAGTGGTATGGGAATGATTTCTCTGGAGTAGTAAGGAATTGCGTTGTTATTGTCCATAAAATTTTCTACGCAACAGTTCGTCCACGTCAGCTAATTTGTCGCTATTTTTGGGCTTTTTATTTCTTTCTATTCCCGATGGTATTAAGAGTATTAAGTGAAAGTTGTCAATTTCGCATCAGATTCCACATAGCTGCTGGCAACATGCACTTCACACATTTTCACATTATTAGTATCATTTTAAACCCTTACGTGAAAGCCCAGATAGTTGGATTTTTTGTTTTCCCTGGAATCATTGTTTTATCTTGTCATGGAGTTGCCGTACGTGCGGAGGTGGCAGGAAGAACGCCAGCTAAGAACTAGATGGTTGTATTTTGTGGAATGCCACAATACAGCATTCGACTCGAAGCGGTCGTCTATCTGTGCACAAGCTGTTTACTTGTTGCATTCGAGGATGCCTGATGTCACGTGCCTGCGACTGAGTGATGTCAGCGTTATCTGCCGTATTACTCATTTACAGTTTCCAATTCAGGCGTGCTTTTCTTACATGTCGGTCAGCCAGGTGGCACAACGGCGAACTTGGTTTACCCAATATCGGACATCGGACGCTGCCGAAAATTTAGGTAAGTTTCTTGTACGGAGCGTATAGTCTAGGATAATGATTCCGAATTGATTCTAACGGTAAAATGGAAACTTATCATACCGTAGAGGAATCGTTTAGTAGTGAATTTACGTCGATCTGTAATCATTGCGTAGTTATGGCGGCCTGAAGTCGCAAGACGTTAAAATTTTGTGAGATTTTTTGCGTTTTTTGGAAAAACGACTTCTTACAGTAAAATTTTCAAAATTATGTTCCAAAAGTTTTTATAGGAAACCGATCGACGTTGTTGTGTTTAAATTTCGTGAAATCGACGGGAAATCGGTGAAATCGTACGTTATTTACCTGACAAAAAAATTTCCCCTGCGTCTTAAACTGTCGCTACTGCGTGGATCGCGACCAATATCTGCCAGGGTTAGCCCCAACAATGTACACAGAGTGCTTCAGATTTGATCCAAATCGGTTCACTTTCGGCGGAGTTATAGCTGAACGCATGAACACCGCCAAATCGCCCCGAAAAGTGAATCCAATATTCAGCTGAAGAAACCTAGCTTCGAGCCGAATAAAAACGCTATTGCAATGACACAGATTAAAATTACGCTGCCGAGGTGTGTTGCCCGTTGCCTAGCTGCTTACAGACAAAATTGTGGGTGTTTTTAAGCAACATCAAAATCGGTAAAACTGAAAAACTGAGATAGAGTACGGTGGAAAGTGTAATAACACTTTAGAAGCACTTTTATAAAAGATGCCATTAGCCGAGTCGGAGTCTTCTGGGCTCCAGCTGCAATCTTCCAAGTGCCCTGGCAAGCGCAACGGTCTGTTCAGGATCTCTTATTATTAGGTCGCATTGCGACCTATTGCTACAGACGGAGTAGCGTGGTCGGTCTGTATGTCTGTTTGTTTGTCACGTTCGTGAGCCCTGTAAAATGGCTGAACCGGTCACTCAGATGGGCCCAAGGAACCACGTATTAGATGGGGTCCAGATCTCCAAAGGGAAGGGGCAATTTTTTGAGGTTGTCCGGCCCATTGAAAAACATTTTGAATCACTGCTGCGGTGCACCCGCAAAAAGAATTAATAACGGCATCAGCGCGAGTGTTGCAGTCGACTGCATTGTTCCCGACTGGCCGCTGTCACCTTACATAGTCCCCTGTGAAAAATCCGCCCCTGCGATGCGGCCTCTCGTCCAATTACTTTGACCACTTGTTGTGATTATCATTATTGCAGAAAGTGACAGAAGTAACCTTGATGATTTGGAAGAACTGGATCGGTTGAACGGTGACGTCGAATTTGACGAAGCATTCGGCAGCTCGTGGACACAGTTCATCTCGGTCAACGGGCCTCAGCGTGCTGATGATGCCGGTTTTCTCGTCAATGTTGAACCACCAGTCACCGCCAGGCACGCTTCCGCTACCGTCTGCTGTAACGTAAATGCAAGTTAGTAAAGCAGTAGTTGAAATCGAAAAGACTAATGACGCAGGCAAAGTTGAGCTGGTTGATAGGGGATGTGGAAGGTCATATAAAATCAGACTTTACATGGTTCCTGTTGTTCCACTGTGTTATCGAGGAAAAATTAAGAGTACCTGTACAAAATAACAATTCGAATTTTACTAATATTACGCTTTTAAATTCACGACCTTTCTGACAAGTTTTAAATGTCCTCCAGTTTCAAAAATTATAACTCGGTTGAGAACTGCTAAGAACTTCAGATTTTTACCAGAAAACTAGATCACACAAAATACAACAATATTAACACTATACTCGAGATTTCCTAAACACTGTATGCATTTTAAGTTAGATTGTTATTGCTTTATCTTTTTATTTTTTGCCATATGGCATATAAGCCCAGAGGGCTAAAACAAGAAACTAAACATTATTAATATTTTTTGCCCACCAGCACAAAGCCGCAGGCGTGAAAATTGAAGCTAAGCAAATGAGAAATGGTTGCAACGGCGCTTTCATACGGTGACCATAGTGATATGGAAGGAGATGGCATCCCCATTTGAAGAGCTATGGGTAGGCGTCACAAAATGAATGTTGTTTCCCCGGTGTTTTCTGTGATGGTTGTGATGCAACGTCTAATTTCTTGTGTCAGCTCAATGGCCATGTCGTACCATGTACCAGCTGTCTCCACGCAAATAGGTAGAAGAAGTGAGTACTGGCCATACTTGTTCTGTGCTGTCTTTAGGGCTGCTGCACCTGGCTTGGTTGCTGTGCTGCGTATGTGGGAAGAATCCGCATATGTGTCTGGGACTGTCACATCCCAGGCCATGGGTTTTCCTCTGGCCCATGGCAGGAGAGTGGTTCCATCTGGGCGTTTGTTGTCATCGCGCATCAGGCTCACTAGTTATTTAACTGTTGGCATCTGAGCTCGTTTAATCGTTCTCCACAAGATGTCATTCAGATGACTATGACGCTGTCGCATGTGAGCGCGTCTGCAGCATGATAGCCCATAAAGTCCACGTGCATGATCTGCTACCCTGATAGCCTCGTCTGACAGACTAGAGGGATCGTTATTGGTGGTGCGTGTAGCCAGTCGCCAGAGTGCCGCAGCAAGAAGTCTGGCCAATTTGTCCACATCACACGGAGCTCTGGAAAGGACTGATTTGCTGCAACTGGTCCATCCCAGGCTTGCTGGATGTGTTGTGTATGCTGAGCTGAGCAGGCTTTGACGAGTTGGCCATATCTCTCCATAGTAACTCAGTAGCCTCAACAGATCGGTCACCTAGCAACCAAACGCTGTCGGGGAGTATGGATTGCTGGAGCAGGAGTTTGGATGCAGGTGATGCCAAAAAGCTGAATAAAGATGCCAGCATTTCAGCACTCCGTATTCCCATACCTCCATCTCCGACCAGTAATGAAGCTTGAAGCCACTGGTCATACTCACCGCTGAGATCTACATTTAGGATGTTGATGGGGCCTGTCCGTAAGGTGTCGTCAAACTGTATCAGCAGCCGATTCTCACCACATTCTGAGTTTCTGAGCAGGTACGACAGCTTTGGTATCGCCAGACTGTTCTTGAGTATCACCAAAGCATCATGGGCCTGAAGATGTGTTAGGCGTTCAACTGCTCTGGTAAGGTCATCAATCTTGTTTTGAATGGCTTTATCCTGTGCTTTGCCTTTAAGGACGGGAGATCCCAGAAGAGTTATTATTAACAATATTATTATATTACTGCTATCTTAGACAACAGTCCAGCATTTCGTATTCAGTTGATAGAAAGGCTCCTACAGTGACATAAATGGCAATGTCAGTGCCAATTAGATTGATGCAGTGTGACATAGAAAAGGTCGTAAAACGCGTGAGACCAAATGTTGCCTGTTGACAGTTGTGCGGTGAACGAATTTTTATTAAAAAATTTCGAAACACAAGTCAAGATTTCTGGATCGAAGTTTACCTGTCGGCGTGGAGTGGGTGAGGAAACCGAAGCGTAGCTGCTCGATGACAGAAGGTGGATAGCGACGGTCAAGGCCGTACTTCTTAACGATATCGCCGATGATCTTCGGCTTTTGAACTTCCTCGACGAGGTAGAACTCCAACACCGACTCCCGGCTGGCGACCGACGACGCCGCGGCGTTGGCGGCGCCAGGACGCTTACGGTCGACGTGTGAGGTCGCCACCAGAGACGTCAGTAGCGTGACACCGGCGATGAGGATCGGTACCGGAAAGCGACAGGTGCGTGATGGTTTCGACTTCCGGTTATCATTCCACATCACGACGACGTCATAGCGACTGCTGTCGATTGCGTGCCACCGAATTCTACGTTTTGCTAACGCACAACATCGAAGCCGATCATTTGGTCAATCCGTAATCCACTTATTCGTTTACTTATTTGTCAAGTCGATCAATAAATTACATTGTCTCTCCAACGTAAGTTTTTACGATTGATTGAGTTAAGATTTAACGTCCCACCGGACACAAAATAGGTCACTTCGGAGACGTTATTCCCAGCCAATCTCTTGGTTTAGTACTGAAAAACTAAATCAAACACAACAGAAGCATACATGCATCCTTATGAAAATATGCTACAACATAAAATTAACTAAAAAGAAAGCCAGGTGTGGCCGACTCCTACGATCTCCGGCCTGGAAACGGAACCGGTCTAGTCTGGAAGGAGTAGATAAGTCAGGTAGTAAATTAGCAAGGAAAAAAGTATTAGGAAGGAAGAAAGTAAGGAAGGAAGACAGAAAGGAAGGAAATAAACAAACAAATAATTTATACAGCGCTGAAATCGACCGCACCGAAGCCCGTGCGATTTTACGAGAATAATGATTAAGTACAGGTATGAGTACGAGTACTTGCTTTATTAATCGGTGCGTTCATAGCTTTTGACAGCACTCTATATGAGAAAAGCTCCCCAAAACTTAACTAACTTGAGCAAGCACTATCCAAGCTAAATAATTTTCGGCAGAAATTTTGCTCAAAATATCGGAAACCAAAAGCTGGCTTATCTTCCCACTTCAGCTAATTAGTGCTTATGCAGTATCTGACAAAATGAATAAACACTGATCGTATCTTTTCAGTTGAAGTATTACTGATTTGCAACAGATGCACATTCTGCATAGTTAAGTCGACAGTTTCCTTCAGTTATTCAGCTGCCTACAGCTAATGTGCAAAGCGAACATACGTAGGAAACTGAAACTCTGTCGTCTTTCGCACACTGAATGGAATCAAATCAAACTGAGTGGAACGTTTTCCTTACATTGGACGGAATTACTCAATACACGGTGCAACGATCGCTGAAGTCGTTGCAGCGCCAGCACTGGCTGCAACGATCGTTGCTGCAACGATTTGCGGCGACCGTTGCACCGTGTATTGACCCCATTAGTGACAACTGACAGACAGACAGACAGACGGGAATGAACAAACAGCAATGTACAGCCAGACAATCAGCGCTGGGAAAACATCGTTACCGCACAGTTCGTCGGCACTCATCGTCGTCCAAAATTAATCACCACCTTACGTCGTCGGTCAAGCATCGTTAGCGGCCGGCGGCAGCTGCATCTGTGATGTTTGGTAGCGGGATGTGACGGTAGCTAGCTTTGCTACCTTAATCATGACGATGTGGAGATCAGTGTGCAGTGAGGACGCAGCGGCTGGTAATAGTGGGATAATGGGATACGCCAAGTATAATCAGCCGGCCATTATCTAAGCACACTACCTGCACAGCCATACACGAGTTGTGCCGAAGGTTTCTGGCCTAATCCGTAGTTGTACACAACGTAGAATAGCTGCTGCAGCTGACAGCTTGCTTAATTACATACTTACAGCAATGTGACCACATTCTTATAAATTGTAGTAAATTTATACTCAGCAGGATTATCGTGCAAAACGTGGGGTAGCAGTGGGAGTGTGCAAGGAGGTCAACGTTTTCACATTTTCGTCAAAATTTGCAAGAGAGCCCCCAACAGGAGCCCTCTGTTATTGAAGCACTCTTCACTTTGCCGCGACTAAAATTTGACTGAACTATCCATTCACTCTATTATCAGCGATGTGAGCCGGCCTTTAGAGGTTGCCAGTCTGCCAGATTGTTAATATCGAGTCCAGAAGGGATGATCATGGCATCTTTATTTGGGAAAGTAGGTCCTGGAATAACTGCATCAGCCGACATGGGATACAAACGTATTCCTGGAATTAGTTTCTTTAGATTTAGATGTAAAATGATGTAATCTTAAACCATTCTGCGCACTTTTGGGCCTTTGTAATTTTTTTGGACAACGGTAGACCGCCTGTAAATGTAATGCTGAGATTGGCGATATAAAGAGCTGAAGGTCATTCGACGTTCGTCGAAGCTCCATTTTCGTAAAATGAAGTCTTAAGCTCTATGCGATGATCATGTTCAACCCAAATCACAAGCAGTTACCATAACGTCTCACTTCTATCATCCTCCTGGTCTCCACATCGTAACACAATTGCGATGTTGACGTCGGGATGGCGAGAGTGGACAGCGATGATGTCTACTGCCAGAAATCAAGTTGTAGACGCTAATACGAACAGACGCTCGATTATGACACGGTACAGACGGCAGATACCAGTGAGTGAAGACTCGCTGAAATATGTCTGCATGTTTCTGTGGATAGTCACAGTGGCCGTCATACCCACCCCACACCGTACAAACATGCTGGATGCCAGGCAAACATTAATATCGTTACCTTTCTCGGCAGGTATGAAACTAATCTGTGACGTTTTGTCAGAAAACCTACTTATGCTTTGCGATCAAAATGTTCGTTAAAAATCTCTGATTATTTTGTGTTGTGTTTTGCGTCTTCTTGGCGGAATGTTTCAACAGATGTTTGCGTAAATTATTCCCAATCACAACGGGTAAATTTAACGTGCATGTGTGCAGTCAGCCGTCCACAAAACAACGTTTTTACGGCGCGACGCTATGCTAGCACGGTATATGGTGTCGTGTGTCTGTCCGTCCTTCCGTCTGTCCGACACAAGCCAAGAATCTCGGAGCAATTCCGAGGGCGACAGATAGAGGTGGGGTAGGTTCAAATTGGCGATTTTCGACCAACATCTCGCTATATCTCAGAAACGCTGCAAGATAGGGACATATTGTAGAACACTAACAGGAATTCGTATATATGCTCTCTCTATCGAATGGCGCTATTTCCAGTGACCTTGAATGACCCTAACTACCACAAACCACCCCATTTCGATATTTTGTATCGCCTTTTGTATCTCTGTAGTGGGTAGAGATAGAGGTCGTAGCAAGATGTGATGTGAATATTGGTAAGTGTACTGTAAATTCCATTAGAGAAAAAATTGATACTAGGCCTACTGGTGTTTTATATTAGTGTGATTATATGAGGTGTTTTTAAATTTTAACTTCTTGGTATATACTGTATTGCCCATTAAGTTATATGTATTCTATGCTGTTGGATATCATTGATATTGCTTTGTATTGTATTGTATTGTAGGCTACTGTACTGCCTGCGTGGCGAATAAACTTCATAATTATCAGTGGTCATACCTTAAAGTACCTTAATTAATGCAACTATTGCAGCATAATCTTCGGTGCTTTGTTGATTTATTGGCATGCTTCATTTGATTGTCTTTCCTCGAACAAACAAAATGCTGATGACAATGTTGATGAAAGCGGGAAAACGAGACGAGCCGTAAAACCGCTAACGACATAAGCAGGATCAATGCAATACCATGTCATCTGTTTGACCCGCCGGGTCTGACCGAGCGGCCGCAGTTCGGTCCAGGCCGTTTCGGTCCAAATGCGTGACGGAGCTAGCTGCGCCGGTAGCCAAGGGTCAGGCAAACGGACGGAAGACGAGTAGGCGAGTATAATTTATCGCCGCAGTGGCATCGCTAATGCCGTCCTTCCGTCCATCCGTCAGTCGCTCGTACTGACTCCCACAATGCATTGCGCAGACAGTCACTAAGCACCACTTCCGACAGCCATCTTTGTAACCATTGTGTATAAAAGAACATCGTAAATTTATATATAAAGGTAATTAACGACTTTTAAAAAGTAATCGATCAATTCGACATAGTCTTAATGTTTGTGCACACGTCTAACATGCAGGCCTATCTGCTGTAAATTACACTAAATTCTGAAGACTGGACTATTCCTAACTCATTATTCCTGCACCTATCACTTCTTTCTGTTTTGATTCACCATTCTTCTCGTCCATAACTCCCTCACTCTTTCACTTTCGACTTAGAACCTGTACGTTTCACAATTCCTTCCCTCTGTAGTTTCACTTCTGCCCTCTGGACTGCGTTAACAAACTATCGTCCAGACCGTTTCTGCTGAGCAACTCAGTTTTTATCTGCCCCATAGCTATAGCATATAGCATGGGACAGATAATAAAATCGTTTTGCGTCTGTCCGTGTGTGTGTGTGTGTGTGTGTGTGTGTCCGACTGTGGACACTCTCAC
>Ga0209780_1003725_pt1 | contig 11498 bp, 7 predicted proteins | sample WorMetexBAHAMAS2_FD_187384 | JGI IMG/M metagenome (GOLD analysis project Ga0209780, IMG submission 187384) | Marine gutless worms symbiont microbial communities from Max Planck institute for Marine Microbiology, Germany - Inanidrilus exumae... | ecosystem: Host-associated > Annelida > Digestive...
TTGGACCGACGACGAGGGGTGACCACGTCCGTACAGACGACGCCGCCGTCGCCCGTTTCACAATGACGCCGTCGATCCATTGACGTTGTCGGTCCACCACGGCTTCACATAATTACCGACCATTTACCGTTAGGCTACTAACACCGCCATGCGCCGCGATCAACTACACTTTCTCCGCCACTCTCTCACTCACACGGCGTATTTAGCGAAGAGGTCTGGACCCCCGTTTGAAAAGTTCTAAGAAAAAAATTATTATCTGAATTTAAACATTGCCACAAACAGCGCCACGGAAGTCTTTCGACATTCTGGCGCTTTACAAATCGGATTATTATTATTATTATTATTGTTACTCAGTCTCAGTGTATAGAGTATTAGACAGACGCGAGTCAACTATAATAGTCTATAAAGGGTGAGAGGGCCCCTGCTCAAATTCTCAAATTGTTTTATTTTCCACTTCTTATTTTTGCCTGTTTTTACCCGCGCGGAGCTAGCTCTGCGCGGGTAATAGCCATCATCGTGTGTCTGTCTGTGTGTCTGTCTGTGTGTGTCTGTGTGTCACACGCCGGTATTGTATCAAAACGGCTAAACGTAGGATCACGCAAACAACACCGCGTGATAGCCCAGGGACTCTATTTTTCTGACGCCAAAATTTTTTGGTGGATGACTCCCCCTTCCCCTGAAATTTGCGCTCAAAGTCACCCACCCCCTTTCAAACAACGCAATTTCGACCAATATTTGCTCATAGCGCCTCAACCGTAAGAGCTAGCGAAAAAAGTTCAATTAGCGCTAATAGGAAGTCAACCACGCGCTTTCCAACAAGCCATAGACGAAAGGTGTACGTCACCTCTAACTCCCCCAAAGGGTGGCACAAAACGCGATTTTGCTATTTTTTCCAGTAAATTTCAACTTCCGTCGACAAAAGTCTGCTGCAAAGTTTCGTCCAGCGGCAAAGTTGTAGCTACATCATTCCTCTAGGCCTATCTAACAGTCCATAGACGGATTGCGTGCGACGTCCCCATCTACCTAAAATTTGCGCTCAAAGTGACCCCCCCCCCGTCGGAAAATGCCGATTTCGACAGATTTCGCTTAATAGTGCCGCAGCCGTGAGAGCTAGCGAAAAACATCAATTATCGCTAATAGGGAGTCGACAACGCGCTTTCCAGCGAGCCATAGATGAACCGTGTACGTTACCCCTAAGTCCCCCAAAGGGTGGCTCAAAGCGAAAATTTTTACATTTGGCGTTGCCCTTCATTTCTTCGTTGCAGGCAATCGTAGACATGTGGGTTGTACATAGCAAGTCCCGGCTACGGACGACAAATTGTCCCTAAAAGGGGCGCGGTCACTGTCACTTGACCTCTTTAGTTTTTGGAAAATAAGCGATAATATCTCGAAAACGGTAGAGATAGCCTCATAGTTTCTATTAAATTCGAATAGGAAGTCGTATGCGTTCTATAGAATGGTTATGTTGCCGATGACCTTGGGTGACCTCTAAGCACGTTAAAACCACCCCAATTTCTACATTTCGCATTGCCTTATGCATCTTCGTAATTGGCGATCGCAAAGACTACAAATTTGATGTAAAGTTTGAATGTGCAAGTCACAGCCTACGGACGACAAACTGTCCCTGATTGGGGCGTGGTCAGGTCATGTGGCCCATTACAAAATTTTGGGGCTCCAATCACATCACTGGAACGGCTGAACCTAAAGTCGTCAAATTTTGTACACGAGTATAGGCAATATCAATTCTATGCAACAGGATGACATATCAGCAGCAAAAGGGCGTGGTTATGGTCACATGACTGTTTTACAATTTTGCTGTTAGTCGTGATGCATCTCGACGCGCGGGTTTGTCAGCGACAGCTGAGCTACTTGTGTAAATAGGCCTCTGCATGTTGGTGTTATAATAGGCAGTACACGTGGCCGGTGTGGCTTAACGGTGGAGCGTTCGCTCGCTATCCTAATTGTCGCGGGTTCGAATTTCGGCCGGTCCTCTTCCAGCTGCTCACACGCATGTGCCTCTGTCACCAAGCAGTATAATTTGGTACCGGCCGACGGGCGTTGACGCTTTTCGGCTGTGAAGGTAACCGCAGGCCTGGCGGGAAGTACTGGCAGCCTATCACATTAAGAATGTGGGCCTTCATAGTTAAGGAGATATGGGATTAGGGCCGATCGTATGAACTTTTGAGCGACATCTCTTTCTTCCGGCAATGATGGAATCTCTAGTAAAAGAGCAACCTTTGTATTTGACGACGATTTTGCTCATAGGCCTACAGAATTGTGACACTATATAAATAGTTGAAAAGTTGATGAAACATTAGTCTAAGTTTCTTACACGTAGGCCTACGGCGAGAATAATAGGATACCCTAATATGGACTAATAATGAATGGAAAATGTTAAACAGCTGGCCCAAATATAGGGGCGCTATAGGGTATGGACACCACAGTTTTTCGGTTGTTCACAAAGTCATCATAATTTTTCGGCAGTGATTTATCCGATAGTGTTGCCCCGTGCTAAGCCTATTAAAACAAGTGTCCAGACTAATTTGGCAAAAGGCCGCATCGCTGTCTTGTCACCCCTCGCGGCAGCGAATGCATTTGTCCGCCGCGTGCACTGGCCGGCACATTCGCCCCTGGCGGCAGCTGCGAACATTGCGCAATGCACAATGCACTCATGTGTAGGTACGTTACACTGTGCAGGAACGTGTTCCATCCAAAGTGCTCCTCCGTAGACGGGATCTGGACCCATCTAATAATGATTCCCCGGTCCCACATGAGTCAGCGCTCCAAAAAACGGCATCTCGACCGGTTCACACGTTTTTGCACAGCTCGCCCAGCCATACAGACAGACACACAGACCACGCTACGTGCGACATCTGTAGCGATAGATCACCTCTGTGTATTGCGTACAGGCGATGCGGCCTAATAATGAACGCACCCAACGCTCCTCCTCGTATTTCTGGTGCAAAGTCTTCGTGAAACAGACCTACTAGGCCACTTGCAGTCTTAAGCGACACAGTGACACTAACAAGTCATGCACGCTGCAGCGTTGCAGACGATCATCAGTGCTGCCACCTGGTGAATGATTTCAAATTATCTGCAGAAAATCAACAGTAGTAGAGCAAACCGTGGCCGAGACCCGAGAGGTCCTTATTCCTTAGGAGTATGCAACGCACGATGTTATGATATTAGACTTAACCTTGATCCGGGAGTTTTGTTTTTGAATAACCTCACTAAATTGTGACTTTTAACCCCACGCTCGGCATTAAATTTCTCACTATAGGCTAATCTATAAATCCTATTAACCTTCTATACTTGTTCAGCACCAGAATAGCGGTTTGAAAAAGTACCACTGTAGTATTTCTGTGATTTTGTCGTGGCGATTCAACCGTCAAGACTTACCCTACTCGTATATACTTACTTACTTATTGAGGCAGGTGCGAGTTTCATACTCCTCTTAATTTTGCTCTTAATGATAAAACCGAAATTACTGAAGATGTAGGCCTATCCGCACGATATTTAAGTCGTTTTATGAGCCTCGTAACTCGTTGAGTTTTGTAGCCTAAAGGAATTGAAACCCTGTACGATATTCGGTTACCAAATTTGGTGGCATTCCTGCTTAATCCTGGAGATCCGATTTGACGCCTTTAAAATTAAGCCTATAGCAACTGTAAGTTTTCCCCGGTTTGGCTTAAAAATACCTATTCACACACATTTAAGGTGTTGGGGGACTTGACAGCATTAACAACGTGCCCCTAATTAAATGGCACCTCCTTTCGAGGGACGACATTCGACGTAGGCCTATTGATCGACTTGATATCTTATACCGTTCCCGGCGTTCCGGAGATAGAGGCCAATGGCATTTTAACGAAAACTCAAGCTGCCGGCGACCGCCATGCTAAATTGCATCGAAAGTAACATTCCACGTCAAGTATAGGCCTATGATGTTGAGTGAGGTCTTAGGCCTACATCTACATAAAAAATTTGGTTCTAACATCTATAACCGTTCCTTTGATACAGGTTGTCTTAATATTTATGGTAGCGGCTCCTCCTACCTGCTACAGTGTATAGTGTACACGGAAATGCTGGACCACCCACGAAGACTGTTTGACGACCCAACTAAGCAAATGTCGTGGAGATCCGAGTTGCCGTTTTAAAATAATAGCAATTTTTATATTTAACAACTCACACAAGAGTCCATATGGGAAAAACCGTTTTCACCGTGTAACGAAGAGTTTCATCGACTGCGGAAGCTTGCAGCGACATAAACGAGTTGCACATAGTACTTTATACAGCAATAAACGACCAGCGTTACATTTTTAAAGATAAACCAGCGCGATTTGCATAATTTCGACACTTTCTTGGGTATTTTACTGTCATGTTGAATCTTAACCCCTAAAATAATAAAAACTATTGAATACATATTCCATTAGATTCCGCGCAGTTGGAAACATGATTATAGTTTTGGTTACATTTACAATACACTTAAAATTGTTGTGATATTATAGTGATTTCGTATAGCGGCAGCAGCCATCTTGAATGTTTTTTTAAAATGCACCTGGCGAAATTTTCCACACCTCCTGATCAACATCATCGTAGATCCATGTGAACTGATACCAGTTGAAACAAAAGTTATTATTTTGTTTCCAAATTCACCAAAATTTGGCCAAGATTCCACTGTACAGGCAGCGTTCGACGTTTAAGTCACGGAGGCCATCACCTCGAACAATGCGTGGAGACGAAAGAACTTAAACGTTTTTTCCCGAGACGCAACAATAATAAAACAGGTTGCCGACAGAAATCCATCGCTTTGGTTGCTGGCAACAGCGACAAAAATGTACACGTGATAACATCAAACTGCGCTGTTTATGTTGTCGCTACAGTATATTTTGTGAAGTACATACCCTCCCTTTTAGACCGCATCGTCAGCACTATAGATGCAGCCTATTGCTACAGAGGTTGCACGTCTGTGTAGGCCTATCTGTCTGTCTGAGAGTTGGGCATACGGGTGAACTGCGCAAAAACAGCTGAAGCGATCGAGATGCCGTCTGGGTGCTTACTCAGTTGGGTCCAATGTCAATGGGGTTTGACTAATTACCACATCGGACCACATCGGACCGTATCGGACCCCGTAAGATCCCATTGTACCCCTCAGATGTATTCTAAGACCCAAAAATACTTCCAAAGAACCGCCACAGTCACTTCACGTAACATACTGCGTCTACTGCAACCGCGTGTGCTGGAGAAGTATTCACTGCGGGCGACGATGGGTACGTCTTAAAAAATTTAATGTCTCTATATGTGGTGGGCTTATATACATCTGAAATGCGAGTCTTTCCTATAGGCCACATTGCCATTATATGTCTCCGATGTGGTAGGCCTACGTGTTAAAATAACTAACTAAATCTCCGATTCGGTAAGTCTATAGGCCTAATTGCGCGTCTAAATCTCATACGTGGTAGGCCTTCGTGTTAACATAACTATAACTAGCATATCCATAGATCAGACACCATTATTCGACGAGGTCCAGATCCCCCAAGCGTAAATGAGCACTTTTGAGGGGACATGAGCCAACCTATCGTAACGTACCTACGCAAGTGCCCGGCGAATGTGCCTGCTCAGCGCACGCTGCGGGCGAGAGGCGAGTGTATTCGCCTCGCCAGGGTGACAAATTACGTTGAACACTTGTTTACTAATAGTGACTAATCAATGTAGTAATTTTTGCGCCACCTTGAATTAGCACAATTTTCTCTATGCTGTCCTTACATGTCACATACAGAAAGAATCCTGAACTAGATGGAAAGTATACTCTGAGATAGTACAAATCCCCGCGAAAGCGTTTTGTCGCCAACACTTGCCATACCTACTATTTTGCGGCCCGCTAGTTCCTAATTTCCCGACGGAGCTATTTTGTAAACAATCGCCGGTTTACGGAGTTTGTTGACCGTTACTTCCACATCCCTCTACCGATCGTAACGAAACACGAACTTAGTCTTGGTCTTCCCTTTTCCCCTAGGAACCTTCGCATAAAATTTGGTGCAAATCCGTCCACAATCTTTTAGTTATCGTGGTCACAGACATACACACAGACACACACACACACACACAGACACACAAACCAACGCCGGTGAAAACATATTCCCTCGCTTTCGCGGGGATAACAACTGATTTACCTTCAGGCTACTGTTCGCTAAGTAACCATCTCTGTACACCATAGTTTCGTCGACAAGGGCGCAAGAGTATCAACGGCAACCCGACTGCGAGTAATTCACTCCCTACATAGACCTATAGACTTCACGTCAATAGGCCGACGTGCAGCGACAAAGAATAACAAATTGTCGCGTCGTCTTGATGTATGTGACGCCACAGATGACGGTCGTCGCAGATTGCCGACATCGTCCGCGCATAGATACACGTGTAAAACGCTCAGCGAATTATTTCCCGGTCGACCATCGTCGGCCGGCGCGCCGATATGACGGCGACATCTGATTTGTCGCCGCCGCCGGCGCAACCTTCACAATTGACATGTTATTAAGCGCATTAAACCCGGTGCTCGTTCCACACGGATTTTTTCCGCTTAACCCTTTAGGCCGCTGTCGCGTGTATAGAACCTATATCACATGAGATCGTACGACGCCTGTATCGTACCACAAATCGTCGTTCACCGAGTCGCATCGAACTGCTGCAGACGCACAGGGTGGCACAAAAGTCGGCCCAGTGTCGTATTCAAAAAATGTGCCAAATATTTCGCATAGTAAAAGTAAAGCAAAAATCAAACCCGTAGATTTGTGCAATCCCCTTTACATATACTGTAAGCCATCTACCCACAAAAATGTTGGGAACGCTGTAAGGTCCAGAGCCGGGTCTGGGGTTGCGTGTTGGCCTACGCCTCCCAGTGAGTTTTCCACATTTTTAGTATTCAGGATCTGACCTCTGCAGACACTTTTACAGGCCTTATAGGCCTATAAGATACATTGTGAAAGTAGCTGTAAGTAGCTATCTCAGGCATGGTGTAATTTGGAGGTAAAACTGCGATCCATGTCTGAGCTCTTTGAGATACATATACAGCGCTACATATAATACTCTTCATTTCCTTTTCCTTTCTCATTCTCGCGTATGTAGGCCTACGACGTTACATCAGTCTAGACTGTTAATGTATATACTTTTTCATAGTGTTGTTCGGATGGCCAGTATTTACGTAGGTCTGGCTTGAGCCTTTGGGCCGGTAGAGGATGTACGCCGCGGTTCTCTGAATCGCCTTAACCCCCTGTAGCTGTATGCAGGGCTTAAAGTGAGGGGGATCGGGGGGCTCAGCCCCCAGCTCTTTGCTCAGCCCCCCCCCCAGCTCAGAAGGGAGTAAGGTGGTAGACTGAGGGAGGGGATAGCGGAAATGGGTAAGTGGTGAGAGGGAGCCCCAGCTTTTTCAAACTACTTTAAGCACTGGCTGTATGCGACGACGGGTGGGAATTGCAGTTCCATCAAAGGGTTAACTGACGTCATTCGGTCGTTCTTGTCTGCAGTGCCTCGTCCACTCAAGTCTCTGACTACTGTGACCGCCAAGTCGCCGCGCGATCATGTCGCCAACCCGTCGGTCACGACCCCTTTCAGCGCCACCGGGCCTGCCGCCCGCTCTGCCCCACCCTGCTCTCGTGCCCCTCACGTTCCCAAGATGACCGGAAGTTGGACCAGTATTAACCTGCGCATGCGCGTTGGTGTCAACAATGCGGCGCCGTGCATTAGAATGGAGTACGCAGTGCGCTTTCCATTCGACCTGCACTTCCACCTGGTCGTCTGCGCCGGTCGCTTTCCACGCTGGAAACGTCGACCACTTCACCTCTTGGCCGTGCATTCCAATCTTTCCCGCCGAACAACGGCACCGAACCGCTAAAAGGTTGTACAATGTACAGCGTGGCGCAAAAAAACCGGACCAAAAAGGTGCCACCCACGAATTTCACAAGGTAGTGTAGCAACATGTTTAAAGTGTGGTGGGATCTATACTGAAGACTTTATTACAAATTACTGTTCTATTTTAAAGCTGAATTTTTGTGAAACTTTGTCAGCATTTGACGAAGTTTCGGACAACAGTAAGCCGCACAGTGACATCTTTTTCTCACCGTGGCCAAACGCCAGTTTTTTGTGCCACGCTGTATAGTAAGGCAAGTCTTGAAAATCTTTATTCGCCGCTATGGTCAAGTGAAAAAAACACCACAACCTTAAGTGAACAATAATAATAATAATAAGGCCTAGAAGGCTCAAGCATTAGCAAATATTGAATTTTAATTATATTAACAAGTGCCCAAAGTAATTTGTTAAGAGGCCGCATCGCTGTCTTGTCAATATTCGGGGCCGCGAATGGATTCGTACGATCTCACTGCTATCTAATACATGGTTCCTTGGACTCACATGCGTTTGCCCCCAAAACTGCATCTCGATCGTTTCAGCCGTTTTTGCACAGCATTCCCGTATGCACAACACACAGACAGACAGACAGACCACGCAACGTGCGACATCTGTAGCAACAGGCTGAATATGTGCAATGCGTGCAGGCAATTATGCGACCTAATAATAAGCGTAAACCTTTACACAATGCAAAACAATCGAAAGGCCTTAATACATAAATGAACCAATACAACACTGACGTTACAATGTATTTAGATAATTAAATTTATTAATATTCAATCGGATATTAAACACGACTGTTTTTGCTGCACGACAAACGAAGTCTGAAGAATTAAAAATAGCTGTCGGGTTTCAAGTTGCTAACATGTCACGACGGCTAGATTTTATATAACACAATTACTACTCTTTGTTATTTGCCGGAAGTTAAACTTCAATAAAGTCGACGCGTGTGGCGCGTTGATTAAAAAAGCACACAAACTAATTGCGTGCGTCGTCTGTCATCTCCTTGCAGTAGGCTATCTTCCGGTCAATCAACTGAGAAATTATTGATGTTTTCTCCACTGTAAGCGAGCATTTCATGCCTATACCATAAGTTTTAAATTACGAATATAAATGAACACTAAAACCGTAGACAGACATAAAAAATATAAATTTATCCTACCTACTGGTACACTTAAGTTATCCAGAATATGTACCGGGTCACTTCCAAAAATAAACCAACTCTCCTATTGTCCATAGGCCAAATGAACCTATTCTCCAAATTTCAGGAAAATCCACCAGTAAATTTTAGAGTTATTCTGTTAACAAACTAACGGGGTCGCAAACATGCAGTGCATCTACTAACCTGCCAAGAAGAAGGAGGAGATATACGGCAACGCTGTACAAATCGGTACATAATGATGACGTGGACGATATTGGATCACAGACGAGGCGAGGCGGTCGGCGATAAATGTCAAAGTGCTACCAAGATGATCGAGTTCCGGGTTGGTCCAGTGAAACATAAGACCATTTCCGATCTGACCATTATGTCGGACGAGCATGTCGCATGCGGCGTTTGTTGCGCACCGTGTCAATGGACGCGACGAACGCACTATCTGTAACGAGTCGCAGACTTCACGCCAGATGTCACTGCCTCTACCGGAAGTCTTTTCCGACATCCGGGCCTTGTTGGTCGTCGCGCGCCATTTGCGACTTCCGCGCAATCAGAAATACGACGCGGGACGAAAATGGAGGGGCGCGCACAGCCTTTTTGACCACGAAACTCCCGAAAAAATATCAGAAACCAGCGACATGGCTATAGCGGGTTCAGATGGCTCGAACCCTAATGACCTCCAAGGTACCCACGGCTTTACGCCCATTGAAGCGATATCACAGAAACAAGTATGTCGGTCATCCTTACTGTCAGGCCGAAATGTACGCTGGCCGCGTCTCACTTCGACCTCGTCGTTGTGAGTTACGGTGACTATGCCGACGGAACAGACAGACAGACGGATGGACGCCATACCGTTACGTCACGCTTTCCTCTGGACGCGGCCAGCGTGACAAAACTGGCCAAATGATCAAAACTCAATGCATGAAAGGTACGTGATTAACAGCGTAGATTTATGTAACTTCGTATAAGCCTACGCTAGACTGACACTGTTGGAAAGGTAACTAACTTAACTCCTATCGGTGTCGCTAGGTGCCCGCATGGGCGGCGATCCTATAGGAGCTGGGGGGACATGACCCCCCACTTTTAGAGCCAAAGCGTACAGGGGAGCATAATTTCGGAATAATTCGCTCCGCTCGCAGAATTTGTCCCCCCCCCACTTTTAAAATCGTGGCACCGCCCCTGGGTGCCCGACCTTACTGTTAAACCTGGTCCCGTCAAAACGTCGCTACACCGCTGTTGAAACCCCGGTTAGGGCACGGGAAGGAGTGGTCGCTCATTGAAATTTCAAATATAAATTTATTCTTTGTATCCACTAAGGCCACCCGAATTCATCGAAGTTTTCAGTCAAGGGCATACGCCGGTATGCAAGCTTAGATTACGCGGATAAATTAAGAGGTTTTCGCCCCGCAAGGTAAAATGTGGCATGAAGTCGACCTCAAAAATCGAAACAAAACGAAATTTGGCTACACAAACGCAGGGGCGTATAACCGTATCTCTTGCGCGATTCTTACGAAATTTTCAGGGTTTGTGGGCACTTCCATGGCCGGTCCATTTTTAAATTTGATGTGATTTTGACAAGGGGTTCCAAAGTTTTGACAGTATCGTCGGGGGTGCGTTTTCCCCGAAATTTTCAGCGCCTCCTGCCAGCTCCTGGCGGCGAAACTACAGCATGATCCGAAATTTGATTCCAGATTTTTAAGTTTTCGCCCGAAAGGTGAAATATGGCGTGGAGGAGTCGACCTCAAGACTGAATTTATTAACGAAATTTGGCAATACAAACGCAGGGGCGTATCCCCTGCGCGATTCTTACGAAGTTTTCAGGGTTCGTGGTCACTTCCATGGCCGGTCCAGTGTTAGAATTACAAAAATGTTAATGGGGGGCGCGTTCGCGAGCGAAAAATTTTTTACGTCCTCCACGGGGCCCGAAAAGGTTAAAAGTAAATTGTTTGGTAGCCTATGTGACTGTAGTCCTAAATAGTGCCGGGTGCCCAAAACATATAATAACGTTGTAGCAACTAATATTGCAGATTGAATTATACCTTTCATTACACTGTGTGATGTTGATTTTAGCGTGATTTTAAGAAAATTTTAAGTTGTTGGTCTAATGTGTTATTTAACTCAAACTACACCAAAATTTTAGGAGTATTCTGACCGTGACAGCGATGAACAAACAGAACAGTAGGAACTGTTTCATTACCAGATAGTAACTTGCTCGCTAGCGACGTGTGCTGCTGCTGCCGACGTGGGTCTGCATGTCGATGCGACTGCCTATGTTTTCCAGTTAAAAATTCTTTCAGCGACGTGATCCTAAAAACGGCCAACGGGGATACGGTGTGGGGAGAAGTGTCCCCTGGGGAGGGGACTAGACCGGGTGCCCAAAACAGGCAAAAGTTGCCAATTTTAGACCCCCAAAATACTGAGCCTTAAGCATGCCTTCTGTATGTATGAC
>Ga0209780_1003726_pt1 | contig 11498 bp, 8 predicted proteins | sample WorMetexBAHAMAS2_FD_187384 | JGI IMG/M metagenome (GOLD analysis project Ga0209780, IMG submission 187384) | Marine gutless worms symbiont microbial communities from Max Planck institute for Marine Microbiology, Germany - Inanidrilus exumae... | ecosystem: Host-associated > Annelida > Digestive...
ATATATAAAAGTGTAGAGGTCTCAGAGGGGTGCCCAGGAAGGGAGTGGCACTCAGTATTGCGGATGGCACCTTTTTAAAACTACTTTAACCACTGAGTAACACATCAAAAACTGCTAAAATCATGAAAGGGGTTGTTATCCAACATGACAATACGATACGGTAGATTAACGTGCGCTCAAAAGCTGACGAGATGCCCAGCTTAATCTAGCGCACGGCCCAGAAACGAAAAATAAGGAAAAACTAAAATCAAAAACCGAGTAGCTCAGAAGAAACGGTGCAGGCAAAAGTCCGTGGAGGCAGTCCGGGAGAAACAAGTGAAACTACGGGGGTAGGATTTGTGAAAGAGGTAGGTTTTAAGCCGGGAGTGAAAGAGAGACATAGCCTAAGGTATCGGACTGTATTGATATTTATGATAGTGGCACTTGTGCTCTTCTGAACATATATATGGAAATGATGAACACCCAAGAAAAACTACCTGATGACCTATATTTGCCCAACAAATTTCATGGAGGTCCGAGCTGACAGTTTAAAATTACACTGACTGTAATTTTTTGCCAGTTTGGCTTAAAACCCCAAAAGTGGGCAGCAATAGCAATGATATCGCCAAAGGCACATCATTAACAAGTAAAACTGAATAAATATTTCAGTTTTCGTTGTACAACCGTCGCCAACTTTGTATAACGAGTGTACATGACGTAGACGGACACACACATACACATATATGTATACGTACATCATAAAATTTTCAGTTTTGGGTCGAACTGCTTGGGTGCTGCAGTTCGTTTGCATTATACTGGCTACTACGCAGACCATAGCTACAGTGTAATTTCAGTTGACGGCAACAAAATGGATTCATTCTGTTAATAATAATTAATCAATCATTAGTTTAATTGTACGGGTGACAAACTGCAGCCGTTAAACAACACAATAGACAATAAGACACTACAGCGACAATAAAACATACAACAACTGATGAATGCCCAAAGTTAAAAGTCAAAAAAGCTACACGCATACACTGGCTGGCCTCTAGGAGGGAGAGCATAGTTAAAATGTTGTTAAAATAATATTAGTCCAGCTGTGGTTAGAAGTAGAAACTAGTGTTAAGATTGACTGATAGTCAGACGAGTGCCACAAACGTGCTATTTGTATAACATTCTCATGGAAAAAATTTTTACTTTTAAGGATTTAATTCCGTTAACAATAATGACAACGGAAACGAAAAAAAATGAAAAATAGAAAAAATGAAACTAAAAATTTAGACTGATAACTTGACTGAAACTGAACAAATATCCACAACTCAAATCACACTGCTGCTGGGCAGCACCAGCCAGAGCCTACATGTCCCAGAGTCATGTAAACATGCACAACACAACATCACACAGTTTATGCTACACACTACGCACATGTTTATTCATTAACTGACAACCAAATGTGACTTTGCTGTCAATCACTACCAACAGCACTTTTCACCACCTCACAAGAGACAAGAGCCAGACAATTCCACTCACACTACAGCAAGCAGTCACAGCACAGCCAAGGCAATCACGCTCGGCCGCAGCGTACATTCAGTAATGTTAATGTTACAAATTCAACTACCGCATGCGTTAAGTCTTGTAACAGCGTTACAACGGCTGCGCCATAACTGTCGTCTTCAGTTGTCTCCGGAATTGTTCAGGTTGCATGGACGATGATTTTAGGGATGTGGGTAGAGAGTTCAGCACGTTGGTCCAGAAACGGCAAAAGCGCGAGAACCGAATGTAACAGTTCTTGTACTGTACATGGACAGTTCGGATCGCCCTGGGTTGCAGTCCGCATGTGACGACGAGTTGAGATGGATGAAAGCCGCACACAGAGTAACGACAGGTATGATGGAGCCCGGTGATGTTGGCATTTAGTATTTATTTTATTTCAGTAGGCTGAGTGCTATACATGTGTAGTGCGATAGCTAACAGCCGCTATAGACTGTGTGAATGATCAACAAACTCACTGGTGCTTCTTCTTTGACGACCGTCGCCGCAACTAATGAGACCTGGAACGGATATTTTACTTGCAGCACGGCTGTCAGTGGAAGGCTCGTCAAGTTCGTCATCCTCAGCTCTTTATGTCTCACCGATAAGTCTGCATCAGGCGTCTACACCGACACAGTCAATTACCACTGTATGTCAACTCCTCTAGAACACTGCCACAGTCTGCTAATTACCATAAAGTAATTAATTATTATTTAATTACTGCGTGATTGTTATTGCTTAATTATTAATTTATCTTATTATTTTATTGTTTCATTTCACGAATTTCTTTTTAAATGTTAGTTACATTATTTGATTTTATTATCGAATTCAGTTATAACTGTTTGCAGCAGTGAGCATTAATTTGAAATGTCAAATATCTGCTTCAGCACGCCATTCCAGTTCAGAACAGAGTTCAGATGTGGCATCTAGGCCGTGAATGTGTGTGTATAATGAAGTATTACTAAATAATTAATTAACTGATAATTTAAGCAGTCTCGGATGCAATATTTAACATCGGAAGTTGTTGAAAGTAAGCATACAATGAATATTACGGTACATTAATTTAAATAACTTACATACCCTACTGCTTGTATTTTTGGAGAATAAGGCACGTATATCATGCCACACAGCATGAACGCAGTGCATAAGATGTGGCATATTTCCACAGATGTCGCACGTAGCGTGGTCTGTGTGTTTGTTTGTGTCTCTCTGTGTCTGTGTGTTGGTCACACTGACACTGTGCAAAAATAGCCGGAGCGATCGAGATGGCGTTTGGAGGTTGACTCATGTGGGTCAAAGAAACCATGTATTAGATAAGGGTTGAGATCCATAGGAAGGGGCAATTTTGGGGGTTATCCAGCCCACTGAAAAGCAATGGGAGTCTCTGCTGCACTGTACGCAGCAAAATGGATCATTCAATCCTCAATAACGGCACGACATGCGATGCGGTCTTTCGCCAAAATTCTTTGACCACTTGTTAATTTTTACCAGATGACGATGCAAACAACTTTACTGTCATTAAGTCAGGAGGATGGAGTCGATGATAACTATATGACAAACTCAGAGGTGCCAACTGCCAAGAACTGTGGAACTGTTACCTTTCTAGCCTAAAATATTTAATAATTTATTGGACATCGCATATAAATGTCTATTTACTTTATAATTCACTTATACATCCCATCAAAGATACATGTAATATGCAATATGCTGCAAGTTCAAGTTAGTTTGTTAGAGTTTAACGCCCCTTTTCAGCACAAGTATGGCTATTTCCAAGACGAAAAGTCAAGGGTGGAGAGCTATCCCTACCCAGAAAAAAAAGCCAGCGATATATTAATCCCACCCACCCAAAAAGGGAAAGAGATCGAGAGGCTCATTCAAATTATTACGCTAGCGCATACAACAGGGAGACAACTATCACACTGCAAGACAACTAAATCAAATACTACAAAAACAAGCATGCATCTGTAACTAAGAATACATATAACACAAAATCAACATAAAAAACTAAAGCCAGGTTTAGTCACCTCCTACGACATTCGGCCTGGAAATGGAGTGGGACTACTCTGGTAGGCTGGGAAGGGGTGGAAAAGCAAGAAAATAAATGAAGCGAGTAAGAAAGAGAAAAAAGAAAAGTAAGAGATACTAAAAGATAGAGTAGAAGGTGGGGAAGTGAAAAGATAAGGGGAGGGGTATTGATCCGGGCCCACACGGGGTACTGCAAATGCAAGCATATTTTACACAACTCATAAATCAGCAAGCTCATAATTAATTCTTCGCCATGAAAATGGGCAGTATACAACCCATTTTAACACTTGGCAAACACCCTAATTTAAGATCCCGGGGAAAGCCGAGCATTAAAACACACAAAACACTGAAAACATGTAACTACACAGAATGCAGTACCAACCATGTCTACGCGGAACTCAATGGTGTCTTCTGAGAACTTTACCATAGGAGTAACAAAGGAGCATGACAGTTTAGTTCGGTACAATATCCGCGCAGTGCCAACTGTGGTGCATAGCTCAATTACTTCTTCTACAAGCCGCGGCTCACTGAGCACATCAAACACACTGTATCATGTTAGACGTCCATGCGCAACACAGGATCATTCAATTTAAAACCACAATAGCTGTCGCAAAAAAACCAGGCCTCTGGCCACTGCATATAAAACATGCCACTATATACATGCCCATAACTTGGCAAAACGTCGTGTGACTAGCTTCCACAATTCCTTCTCCATGACATTTAGCAGCAAATTTGTAACGACGATTCCACCACAACTTAAATGTGTCACTACACTACCTTGTGAAACATCTGGCAACTGCTCTACACACAGTAGTGGCTAATGGCTCAGTTTCTGCGCCACCGTGTGTACAGGTGTGTGGAACACGTGCTGCACATGCACCGTGTATACAGGTATGTGGAACATGTGCTGCACCTGCACCGTCTATACAGGTGTGTGGAACACGTGCTGCACATGCACCGTGTATACAGGTGTGTGGAACACCTGTTGCACCTGCACCGTGTATACAGGTGTGTGGAACACGTGCTGTACCTGCACCGTGTATACAGGTGTGTGGAACACCTGTTGCACCTGCGCTTATCACTTCGAGGTCGTTACAGCCAGCATCATGCAGTCACAACAAGAAGCTCAGCTACTGCAGTGCGACCGCGCAACGCGCTATGTCAGTTGAAATCTTGTCAACTGCTTCACAACTGTACGAAAAATCCCATGTCAAGAGGCGTACAATAGGTAATGACCTTGAAGGTCACTCCATGTGACTTAAACTGCATAGGTGATAGATCACTTCCTATTAATGATCTGTAGTAACAAGGTCTCACCGAATAGCCTACTTTGTGCTGATGGTGCCGTTAAGAATCTACTCACTTACTCTATCTTGCACCGTTTCGGAGATATTACCACATCTGCAGTGCATGTGACTACTTGTGACCTTGAGAAGTCCTTCACTTTCGACAAAACAGTTGAAATTACAAGACACGTGCGCTTTTCGACGCGTGTAAACATCCATAGTAAATACGTGCTACATTTCACGAGGCATGGGAGTTAGTTTTAAACAGCAAAAATTATCTTCAAAATCATTCCAGGGCATTGGCAATGGTGCCATTTGATATTAGCCTTCTGTAGTAACTATGTACCTATCTTGTATCGTTTCTGAGATATAGTGAAATATTGGGTAAACCGTTGCGGAATTTAACCTACCCCACCTGTATTTGGCGCCCCCGTTTGGGGGTAACTCAATTGGAATTAGTCCGAGATCTTTGGCATCAAAAACTATAGTCCCTGGGCTACCACACGGCGTTGTTTTTGTGACCCTAGGTTTAATCGCTTTGGCAGAACTCTGACTTGTGATGGACAGACGGCTTGACAGACAAGATGTCAGCATATACCGCGCTAGCACGGCATCGTGCAGCAAAAACATTTAGCATTGGCACTGACACCGAGAGAGCAAAGCCTTTGCATAAAGTTATATGTCACCATTGAAATAAATTCTATTGGAGTGGAGTTGTGTAAAACAAAACAGTCCACTAGTGTTCAATACTGAATATTCAATACCTCGTCTACTACGTCACTGATGAATACAGAGGATGCAGGTTATGAATATGAGGACAGTGATGCGGGTGATGCCTATAATGCGTGGCCAACAAACCCGTCTATGCGTCCTTCAATGACAACTTGGATTCTTTCACCAGGAAGTAGCTCATAGCGTGACGGAATGATCTTAAACACTGCTTCCCCACAGTTAACGATTGTTTTCTGCAAATGTGACACAAATACAGCAAATGGCATCAACAGCACGGCATATGTGTGTACAAATCTACCAATTACAACCATTGTCCATTACTATAACGGCTTTTGATACTACTACTTCTACTAGGCTTGTGACAGAGTTTACATCCGAATTTGAATGTTGCCGGATTCCGACAGTTTTTGGAATATCCGAAATCCGTCGGATTTCCAGACGCATTTAAGTTGGATTCGATTTAGCTATAATTTTTGTAAGCCCACATACATCATTCAATGCAGTCCACCGTTAGCTGGGAACAAGTAAACAAATACACACCAAATAGCTATTTACTCACTTCTGTATAGATTAAACACGGAATCAGACTGGAACGTTTCATTCGATTCGGTGTTTAGTATGTATGGATATCAGTAGATAACTATTCTTTGTTTACTTTTGCGTGATCATGTGACAAACCCACATATGCATCCAAATCCAACAGATATTTGACATACAAAATCCGAATCCGATGGACGTGGACTTTAGCTGGCTACTTTAGCTGGAACCGTCACATCCTAACTACTACTATGATGAGGTTGTGTTCAGCCGGCCCTCTGTTCTGGAATTACTCCTGATCCGGGCAGAGTGCCTAAAACATAGTTTTTCCACACGTGCAAAATGCACTTTATTTTCAGCGAAAACTGCGCACACTTTAGTGCACTTTATTATGTGAACGCACTTCACGTTTTCTATGTTTTTCATTCCCATAACTCCGTAAGTAACTGAGATTTTCTGCACTATATAACGAGTTCAGTAGTAACTAATTGATTATTATATGACCGGTCAGTTACCATAACTGACAGATCACTGTTTCAAAATTGATGTCAAAACTCACATATCCATGAACATCACTAGTCACAATTAAGTTAAGCTTAGAGAATCTGTATTCAGTTCACAACAGCCTCTTACACTTATATTCTAACTTACACCACCGAACATAGAATAGCTTAAAAATGATAATGAATGCACTTTTCAATGCACTTTTTTTCTGTGAACAGTGTGCGCACTTTAACGCACTTTATTTTTGCAATGAATGTGTGGAACAACTACGCCTAAAACAGATGCTGTGAAAAGCTATGAAGCAAGCTGGACATAGAAGCAGTAAACATCAAGGAAGTTACATGGCCAGGACGCTTGGACGACTTGACGGAAGCGGCATTGTTGACTGCAAACACAGTCTGCTGGCGACGACCCATGTTAACTATCATGAACTCGTGGCGAGCCACGTGTCCACAGTAGCACGGACCAAGGCGAAGTTGGCATGGTAATGCCGGCTGTGTGATGACCGCGACGCCTTGACCACAGCCAGTCACGTCAACGGAGTGAGACACGGAGTCGACGACGTCTATCTGTAGACGGTCACTAAAGCTAACAAACACACAGACACACACACATGCACACACGGACATACAATGACATTCACATGACACACACACACACACACACTACTCACTTGCGACTATAAATAACAACAAAGTAGCAAATTGTCTTCAGACTAAGTTTTGCAGCAACGACTGGACTGACAAATGTCAAACGGAAAAGCGAAGGCGAAAGTCAAGAAAAGTCAACGTCTAAATGTACAAGGCAAAAGGTCATTGCTGTGCATTTATAAAAATCATTACCATTGCAGATGAACCTGATTAGCCAGTTCCCCTCAGTTTTCTTCCCGCATTTTTACTTTGCCCCCAGTAGCAGTGAGACGTATTGCGTACAAATTTGACTAAATTTCCTGTATGTTACCCGTGGCCACGGCTCGGTCCTGGTCTAACGACTGTGCTATACGTTATGTACTTCTGGTTTTATGGATAACGTCACGTTTTTCCATAATGGAGCAAATGGACCACAATTAAAAAAGACGCATACGTTTGCTCAAGGTCACCAGGTGGCAGCACCAGTGGTGAAGTAAATGTATACAACTGCAGGCTAGTCTGTGGAAGAGAACCTCGGGGATAAGTGGCACACAGAGTTTTACAGGATAGACATCTTTCTACATAAGTGTCAAAGCACTGAAAAAAAACCTGTGACACAGACCAAATAAAATTACTCACTGACTTGATCCTCTCGTTATTCATCAAAGGATTCCTGAAGGAAGGGTCAGCTGCTGGCATCAATACCCTTAAATTTATGAAAATCGTCAATCATTTTATAAAAACAATCACTCAAAAACAGAATGCATGTCGAAAGGTATTTGGCACAATGAATTTTTGAAAATTGTATAATTTCAGAAACAACGCATGAAACTGCACCTCATTGAATCATTAAACATGGCAGTGATACAGAGTTGATATGACTCAAACGGTGGAATGCAACCTTCAGTGGGCATCACTGTCCAAGACGAGCTGCCTCTTAGCTGCAACATATGTCACACATCTCTAGACTGAAATCACCTAGAAAAAATGCAACGGAAGTTTTTTTATTTCCTGTGGTTCTGTTGGTCTTCCTTTATATCATATCCAAAATTCTCCGAAATCTGACCACCAGTAAATAAATATAATTCGCATAAATCCAATACGGCCAGCAGACCGAACTATAAGGGCAATTATCTCCTTAAAGGTTAATAAAAGACACCAAACAAGACCCCATTATTGTATAACGAACCTATTGGAAAGTTTTGCCATAGAGTTGATATACAGTTGACATAGTGTGTCAAAAACGAAAATAACCACGCGTGCAAATCCATTTTTCAGAGAATTTTGAATATGATATAAAGGAAGAACTACAAAACCACAAGAAATAAAAATCTGTTCTTTTGATTATGTGTGATGTCAGTTCAGTAGTTTATCACTGTATTTGTCATTATCATTGTATTATTGTCGATGTCCGTTTGTACGATTTGTAAACGTTTGCGATTGACATATGTATTAAACTCTAACTTGACTGGACTTGTTCTAGATCAAATCGTATATTGACTGGACTACATCCACAACTATGTGCCTTTGTCACCAAGCAGTATAACATGGTACCGGCTAAGGGGCGGTAATGCTCTGCGACTGGGAAGGTAAGCGCAGGCCTAGCAGAAAATAATGGCAGCCTACCGCCGGATGGATGACTCATAGTCACCTGCGGGCTGACTGCCTGTACACCGGGATCAGCTCCAGGCCCAACGCTCGGTAACGAGTATGGGAAGCCTTTACCTTTTTTACATCCACAACTAGACTTTCTGCACAATGTCTGTTAACAGCTTATTAGACACTCCATTTTGGATCTTCTGACTGCCAAAATGTCACTGATACAAGCAGCAAAGCTCTGTACTGTTGCTGCATGCAAAGTGCTGACTATCTCTCATCTACCCGTACTTACATGCGACATCCTCCCAATAAAGCAGCAATAACTGATGATTAGTGGAAGCTAATTAATATATTAGTGTTGTAATTTATGTCAGTAAACCCGACATGCAACAGTTTGATATTCAAGCACAGTGTACTCAATTCCCCATGTCAGAACTAAACAATACGGTTCATTTGTTAACCACGTTTTACAAAGCTATCGATAATTAGTGCATGTTGTTTGTTATTGTATGTTGGTTGTTTTATGCCTATACTGTACAGATCGTGTATTATCTACTAGTTCTATTTTTACTTGTATATATGTGATTGCATTTTAGTCTGTTGTAATTGTATGTAATTAATCTAGCCTTATAGCTACAATATACCAATAAACTTGCTTTAAGGTAACTATAATTCGGGCACCGCAATCCGAGACGAGCGCCGAAGGCGCAAATCGTAGGGTGCGAGCGCCAAAGGCGCGAGCCGTCGGGGGTTCGACTTTGGGGTCTGGGAGAGCGTTGTGAGCTCCCCCAGCGCCGCCAACAATTTCTTCATATATGCAGATAAAATCTGAACTAATTTCTGGCCACCAGTGCATAAGCATACGGCTGCAGAGATGGGCAAATTGGGACAAATCCGGAAGATCAAGCCAAAAACTGGATAAATGGGCGTCACGGGAAAAATGTGATTTTTTCCAGGACACGTCGTTAAAAATCGGGACTGTCTTGTAAAATCCGGGACGGATGGTCACCTTAAGTTAGTTACTTACAAAACCAAAGATGGTGGAAAATAACTAGCAAATTAGTCTTGAAAAGATGATCATAATGACAGAACATACTAGATGGCTTTATTGTGTGGATTGCCCACAATACAGTAATCGGCTCGAAGCGCAAATAGCGACGACCTGCGTGTAGGCTAAACGCCGACCATCCTGCAGTAAATGACCACGCCCATTTGCAAATGCTCTATAGAGCTATTTACTTTCTGCATTCCAAGTGGATTAGTGTCACGTGTCTGTTATCGCATTGTGCCGTGCCGTGCGTCACGCGCATCTGACGTGTCCAAACAATTTGGGAGTAAGTTGTGTGTACGGACTGTACTACGACATTAACTCCAATAGTAAACATGGAAACCAGACATTCCATACAGGGATCATTTGGTAGCCTAGTAAATTTCCGTCGATCTGTGGTCATTGATAATATATGGAGGCCTAAAGTCGCAATACGTTAAAACAACATGTGTCATATCACATCTTCTGAGACAAGGTAAAGTACTGTAACAAACACTGCATGACCATGTTTACCTCTGTTACAGACAAATATTATAGTAAGTAGTCACCATGTATGCTGAAAAGTTGGCTGCAATCTGTGACTCATTAGTGATGGTGACTTGTTTCTCCACACAGCATAACACGGGCACTGTGCCCCAGTCCAGTGAACGTGGACTGACCATCAGTGCTGGTCCCACCCCATCACAAGCCACTTGTACCATCTACACATACACACCCAGTCTCACATACTACCTACAACACGGGCACTGTGCCCCAGTCCAGTGAACGTGGACTGACCATCAGCACTGTTCCTCCCTCACCATCAACAGACAATAGCTGAGCAATGATTTCTGGCGGATGCTGATCACTCCCAGTCGCAGTCACCTCTCGGACCCAGTTATAATGGACAATCGCTTAATACAGATTTTTTTCTAGTCCCAACTGAGTTTTTAGTAATGTCAATGTATAACACGGTTAAAACGAACTCAGTAGTACAGACTTTCGTTTATTACAGACCAGTTTGTCAGTCCCAACATAAGAGACAATGCTGGATACAACAGACAGATTGAGATCACCACCTCTGCCGGCGTTCTTACTGAACCGTGACGGCCATCTGGCTAATAAAACGGCTGTTGTCGCGTCGTGATTACGTAATCATGCTGGACACAAACCGTTTTTACTACGCGGCCGTTGGCAAGATCAATTGATACGGTCGCTAAAGACCTGGCGCCAGTTTACAATTGCCCGCAGTGTGATAGCACCGGCTTTCACGTGGTCGTATTGCTTGTGTCAGTAGCCATTTCAAGGTCCCGTCTATATTATGGTCTGTCTAGTTTGGATATAATGGACTTCGGATATAACGGACCTTTCAGAGTGGTCGCCAAAGTCCGTTATAGCGAAGTTTAAACTAATGGCCTTAAATAAAGCTTTGTTATCAGAATTTCACGATCATCTCTGTTTTAAGGCGAGTTTCCAGGTGAAACTGAGTTATCTTACCAGTATCTTACCAGTTTGGGCCTCCTTAGGGATCTGGCTCGGCCCGAGGGGTCATGCAGACTTGGTCAGTCTTGTAAATGACCCATCCGTGTACATCTTTTGTAGACATCTTTTAAAACTGTTAACAGTCTTTGCAGAAACAGTATCTTCATC
>Ga0209780_1003727_pt1 | contig 11496 bp, 7 predicted proteins | sample WorMetexBAHAMAS2_FD_187384 | JGI IMG/M metagenome (GOLD analysis project Ga0209780, IMG submission 187384) | Marine gutless worms symbiont microbial communities from Max Planck institute for Marine Microbiology, Germany - Inanidrilus exumae... | ecosystem: Host-associated > Annelida > Digestive...
CCCCCCCCCCCGTAGGTGAACGAAGTATTGTCTGTATGTATGTGTGTCTGTCTGTTTGTTTCTTTGTCTGTCTGTCTCTCTGCCCGCATGTCAAGAACCACACGAAATGTTATGTACATACGATATACGATACGATACAGTATATTTACGTGCGCGTGCGCGCCAAAGCTGACGAGATGGCCAGCCTAATCGAGGGAACGGCACAGAAACGAAAAAATAAGAAAAAACTAAAAACAAAAACCGAGTAGCTCAGAAGAAACGGTCTGGGCATATGATACCTTGGCCGTGGCTCGGTCATCCTTTGACGACGGGTTTTATGGATGGATGATGTCTTGTCATGTTTTTGTATAATTGGGCACAGGCATCTAACCACTGAGAGAACGCATCAACGCACGTCAAAATACAATAGTTTGTTCATTCTTTGGTCGAGTTCGCCAAGCGGCGGTACCATAGGCGAAGTCTGATGTCTACGATAGCCTTGTTCAGTCCGCTGCTTGCGATATGGTCAAAACATTAATAGAACTTACTGAGAAATGGACTGTGACACTGCCTATTTTAAATTTATACAATGTTATCCAATTTTTTGCCCGGACCGTTGCTTCTGAGCTACACGGTTGTTTTTAGTTTATCCTATTTTTTCGTTTCTACGCCGTGCGCTAGATTAAGCTGGCCATATCATCAGCTTTTGAGCACACGTAAATATCTTGTTCTTGTGGAGGGCCAAATAGCCCTCTTCCCACCAGCAGTGGGATCTGGGGGAGCGCTGTAAGCTCTCCCAGGGGGGTCCGGGTCTACTCAACGATTTTCCTGTATTTTGAGGTTCCAGGCGGCTTATTCTGCTATACGCTAAGGCTTTATACATTCACAAAAGTCCCTCAATCTGGCTGCAAGGGGGTTACGCCAACCCCTGGAGGGACATAAATTATATGAGCAGGAGGGGTTACCAACTGTAGCACGGAGGGTTCAACCCCGTGGCCCTTCGTCAACTCGTACTCTGACACATGCAGTCAAACATGGTAAAATTTTAGTAAATTACTATATTAGTATGTGGTTATATAGGCCTACCTGTTCTCCGCGCCATTGATTTTCAGTCTGAACGCGACAACCATTCGCAGTTTTCTTCACCGTAAACACCTGCAACGTATACGACTATGATGAAAGTCTCAATGTCTGTTTTATATTTCGTCTGATATCTACTTTGCCTACGGTAGGGATGCGGAGTATTGCGATCAGCGCGTCCGTCTGTCTGTATGTCTGTTTGTTTTTACTGTTTGTCTGTCTGTCCGCTGGCATAGCTCAAAACCACGCGTCCAAATTTCACCGATTATTCTGTACGTGTTAACTGCGGCAGTAGCTCGGCCTTCCTCTTACGGCAATGCAAAACGTTATGTAATTCCGGTTTCGTGGATGACGTCACGTTTGCACACAATGGAGCGAATAGGCCGAAGAATTATATATACGTGTTGGCGTACGTCCGCCGTTTTCGGCCGATATCTACGTAGTCCATTTCTCTGTACAAAGAGAAAGTAGAGAACAAAGCGGACCAACCGTTCTAATGGGCCACGAAAGTGATCGAAAAAAATCCGGACACTTCTACATCCGCCGGTTGGCGTCTTGGCGGCATCGTCGTCTCTGGCTTATAAGGTCTTCAGCTGCGAGAATGGACAAAAGCAAAGCAAAGCATCTACAAACTCCTCGTGAAACAAGTACCTCCGTCCTCCCAATATTCGGACGGAAATATAAGTTGGCCGCTTCACGTGCTGCCACCTGGTAAGCCACGTTAAGTATGCCCTATTAACGTTGGAAGAAGACGGGACAGACGGAGGGACGGACGGACAGACGAACGCCAGACCAATGCATTACGCATACCGCTATACGTTGCCAGCGTAATAAACTGTTGAATAGCGATGTACGTGAGTGAATATGTATATACGTATGTTTCAATATACACTTAATAAATTACGTGTAGTCTTCAACAACGCATTTAGAGTCTTGCTCAATGAACCCAGATGGTGCAGTGCTTCACGCCTATTTACACGTTATAAAATTCCTTCATTCTCGGCTGTTATTCGTAAAAATAGTTGCTCTTTGTGTAAGTACTGCCATAATATTCTTGTGCAAACTTTTTATTGTCTGACATATGCATGCTATCGCCTCTTTTTAACAGTTGGCGCAACGGTATTTTAAATATGCTTTATGTACATATATGTATATAATAGAGATGGATAGTCTTATTTACCATTGTATTTCATGGGCTTCGAGCCTGCTAGTGAATTTAAATAAATAAATAAATACCTTTCCTGTCCAGCCGCATCTTGGACATCCAGCAAAGTAACGTAGCGTCTCGTCAGTATCGGTCGACTCATCACCCGTCTTCATGTTGATCGACGTTATCGAGTACCCTGTTATAAGAATGCGATTGTTCTCCCCGAGATACTTGTTCAATTATCATCTCCTTGTGTAATCGGTTAACTAGAGGGTGGGCCAAATAAAACCCCTAATTTTTCAATGCACCGCAATCACTCAACCGTAAACCATTCACGATAAACAGAAAAAGTTTTCACGAAAACTTTCAGAAAATTCATACATATAAAGATTTTTATACAGTAGCTAAAATGTTCTGTGTAAACTAAATTAAATTAAATGCAATATATTTGAAAAATGAAAATACACCGGCTGGACCAAAATTAATGGTACTAACGCGATCTGTTTGGTCGTATTAAAGCACTTCTTAAATAATTTTGATGATGTTTCGAAGGTCAATGTTAACTGCTGACTCACACACCCAGAAGCAGATAAATTAAATATTGGTAGAAAGAGAAAGCCGGCGTTGGTTTGTGTGTCTGTGTGTCTGTCTGTGACCACGATAACTAAAAAGATTGTGAACGGATTTGTACCAAAGTTTAGGGAAAGGTTCATAAGGGGAAAGGGGAAACCAAGTTCGTTACGATCGGTAGAGGAATGTGGAAGTAACGGTCAAAAAATCCGTAAACCGGCGAAGTAGTAGGTGTGGAAATGGCTAGATGGAAAGTAGGTGTTGCCAAATGTTGGCGACAAAACCCCCAAATTTCGCTTTCGCGGGGAGCTGTACTCTCTCAGAGTATTTTCCATCGAGTTAAAGCATGTGACATGTTTACCGGCCGCGTTAGCCGGGAAAGTAAAGCTATCGGTGGAGCCCGTCTGCCGTCCGTTTTCACTGTATCTTTTGAACTGACCTTTAAACTTGGGTTTGTGTGTGTATGTGTGTGGGTCATGAACATAGCACGCCTGTGGTTAAAAGTCAAGGTCATGAGGTCAAAGTCAAAGGTCAATGTCAACGCGGTCGGTCTGACCACGATCATCCATTCTATATAACAGCAACTGCAAGATTAATTGTAAATGTTACAAATTAACATAAATTATAAACACCAGGCATTAAGTACAATCACTTGAAAAAATCCAAAAAGAGTAACCAAACTTGTACAAAAACGTTTTAAACTGTGTCATATAAGATAGGCTAATACATTAAATAAACCTATCTACTGTGAAATTTACGCGATTACGTGGTGACATGATAGGCGTATTCATAATTAGCTCAGCCGTCGCTGACAAACCCGCGCGAAGCGCTGCATCACGACAAACGGCAAAATTTTAAAACAGTCACGTGACCATAACCACACCCCTTTTGTGGGTGATATGTCATCCTGTTGCTAGAATTGATATAACCTACCTGTGTACAAAATTTGACGGCTTTAGGTTCAGCCGTTCCAGTGATATAATTGGAGCCCCAAAAATTTTTAATAGGCCACATGACCTGACCACGCCCCTATATGGGACGGTTTGTCGTCGGTAGGCTGTGACTTGCACATTTAACCTCTACATCAAATTTGGAGTCTCTGCGATCACCAATTACGAAGATGCATAAGGCAACTCAAAATGTAGAAATTGAGGTGGTTTAACGTGCTTAGGGGTCACCCAAAATCATCGGCAACATAACCATTCGATAAAGCGCATTTGACTTCCTATTCGAATTTACTTAAAACTATGACGCTATCTTGTACCGTTTTCGGGTATTATCGCTTATTTTCCAAAAGTTAAAGAGGTCACGTGACAGTGACCATGCCCCTTGCATGGACAATTTGTCGTCCGTAGGCTTGAACTTGCTATGATCAACATGCACACCAAATTTGAAGTCTCTAGCTCAAGCCGTTCCAGAGATATCTTAGAGAGACTAAAAATTTAAAATGAGTCACGTGACCACGCCCATTTCAGGGACGGTTTTGAACGACAAAGTTCGTGAACGTCATATGTAGGCTGGGACTTGCTATGTTCAACCCACAAACCAAATTCGAAATATCTACGATTATCTACGACGAAGAAATGAAAGGCAACGCCAAATGTAAATATTCTCGTTTTGAGCCACCCTTTGGGGGACTTAGGGGTAACGCACAGGGTTTAGCTATGGCTCGATGGAAAGCGCATTATCGACTTCCCATTAGGGATAAGTCAACTTTTTTCGCTAGCTCTCGCGGCTGCGGCACTATTAAGCGAAATAAAATGTGTCGAAATTGGCGTTTTCTAGAGGGGTGAGTCACCTTGAGCGCAAATTTTTGGTAGATGAGGACGTCGCCCGCAATCCATCTATGGACTGTTAGAAAGAGGAATGATGTAGCTATAACCGTGCCGCTGGACGTTTTCACACAAAGAAACTTTGTAGCAGAAGTTGGATTTTACTGGCAAAAACAGCAAAATCGCGTTTTGTGCCATCCTTTGGGGGACTTAGAGGTAACATACATGGTTTATCTATGGCTCGTTGGAAAGTGCGTGGTCGACTTCCTATTGGTGCTAATTCAACTTTTTTCGCCAGCTCTCACGGTTGAGACTCTATGAGCGGATATTGGTCAAAACTTTGGTGTTCGAAAGGGGGTGGATGGGTCACTTTGAGCGCAAATTTCAGTGGGAAGAGGGTGGTCGTCCAAATAAGTGCATTATAGTTTTTGTTTAAACGCCATTACCTTTACCCTAGACCCATGGGGGTGAGAAGTATTGCAATTAGCATGTCGGTATGTCTGTATGTCTGTCTGCTCACATATATGGAAAATCGTACGTCTAAATTCCATCAAAATTTTCTCTGTGTGTTTCCTGTGGCCGTGGCTCTGTCCTCCTCCGACGCCAGTGCAATATGTACTTCTGCTTTTGTAGATGACATGATGTTTTATATAATGGAGCGAATGGGCCAAAATCAAAAACGATGCGTATGTTTCAGTTCGCCAGGTGGCGGCACCGGGGTGGAAGTCTGCCGTCTCCGATAGCATATTGTTGTCATTACACAGATAATGAGGCGCATAAATATTTTGGCAGCAGAGCTGAAAAATATCAATCAATACCAATAAAATTTTTTGGAATAATCTTGCTTACCGAGGTAACGATCAAGAGGCAGTCCACGATATTCGTGTGTGTAAACGCAAGCAACGTTATCGATGAACACACTTCCGCACGTTCCTAAAGCACGTTATGTTATGATTATTATATACAGACGTGTACACTTAAAGATTCAAGAATACAGCAACTTGAACAAAACTATACAGACTAACGCAAACTTTCTATACACTCAGGCCTCCGTAGAAACCTTGACTGCGTCAGACGACGCTTCCATTTTTGCTTAAAATTCTTTTAAATAACTGCAAACTGGATTTCGGAAAGTGGAGTGGAGAGACAATTTGTGTTCGTGTTAACGCATGACGATGACCTACAATGAGTACTGGTCGGTAAATTTCATGCAAACAGCAAGTAAATAAGAGGATGTATTGTGAGAAATACTTATTGCTACTGGAAACTTGGCAATCGATTTTGGCACATAGAGGAACGAAGCATATTTTCACACTGCAAGGACATTAAAGTTCCCTTCCGGACTGATAACATTTTTTCTCTCGTAAATATATGATGGGCCACTGCATGATCTTTCCGTCATGACATGGTATAGTATCCAAAGGCCCGTGTGACTTAACGGTTCGCTCGCGATCCTAAATGTCGCGGGTTCGGATCTCAGCCGGTCCACTTCCAGGTAACAGCCTTGGGCAAGCTGCTCACACGCAAGTGCTTCTGTCACCAAGCAGTATAATTTGCTACCAGCCGATGGGCGGTGGCGCTCTTCGGCTGGGAAGGTAACCGCAGGCTTGGCGGAAAGTAATAGCAGCCTACCGCCGGGTGGATGGCTTCAAGTCACCTGCGGGCTAACTGCCGGTACACCGGGATCAGCTCCAGGCCCAACGCTCGGTAACGAGTATGGGAGAACTTTACATTTTTTACCTAACCACGTTGGGAACCTTCCTTCCGCATTTCCCAAGCTGTAGGTTATTCTAGTGCCAGTGACAGCCTGTGCATGTTCTGGGTCGCAGGTAACATATACCATTCTACTGCAATAATTTCATTGGTCGCGATAGATTTCGATCACAGTCATCGCATGACATGCATATAAAATTAGTAGAAACTCTACGGGGCAAATCGGTCTTCACACGTTCGCAATAACTCCGCCGAAAGTGAACCGATTTGGATAAGATCTAGAACAGTGTGAGCCAAATGTGGGGAATGGTAGATTTTGGGCACAATCCGCGCAGCAGCGACAGTTTGAGAGGGGTCGTTTTTCCAAAAAAACGCAAACATTGCTCACAAAATTTCCACGTCTTGCGACTTCAGGCCGTCATAACTCCGCAATGATTACAAATGCCGAAAACCCGCGGTCAAGTGGTCCCCCTATGTGATATCTAGTTTCCACTTTTAACGTTAGAATCAATTCAAAGTCTTTCCTCTGGACTATACGCTGCGCACAAAAAGGATTTACCCAACTTTTCCGCAACGTCCGTTGTCCGATATTGTTCAATAGTACACTGCAATGCTGGTGGAGCCCAGAGCCATAGATATGGCTCTGGTGCGGCCTAGTGAGCGATATATTGAAGAAAAGCAAACTAAATTAGAAACGGTAAGTAAGTAACATGGCAGATAACGCTGGAATCATTCAGTCGCAGGCACGTGACACTAGGTATCGTCGAATGCAGGAACTAAACAGCTTGTGCGTCAGTAAATAAGTAAACAGCTGTGTCACCTGTCGAGTACACCGGTGGTAAACGCTCTCTTCGAGCCTATACTGCAGTGTGTATCCAGATACACTACAACCCGTCTAGTTTACTTTATTTAATAATACAAGAAAAGGCCCCGAGTGCCACTTACATCATAGTAAAATACATACAGTATATGCCTATAGTTGGAATATCACTATAGCATATCACACACAAATAAAATATTTGAAACCAACGTAAATAAGCATTACATAAACGAACAGTGCATAATCTGTTTTAAAAGAAATGACAGACGGCGAACACAGTTCACGAATAAATCACTATTATCGCTAAGAAACTATCTAAATTTGCATTACGTAGTTCAGAAAAAATCCTCCCCCCTCCGGAGTTTCACTTCCTCCCGGACTGCCTTTACGGACTATTGCCCGGACCGTTTCTTCTGAGCTACTCGGTTTTTGGTTTTAGTTTTTCCTTGTTTTCTCATTTTCTGTGCCGTGCGCTAGAGTAAGCTGGCTATCTTGTCAGCTTTTGAGCGCACGTAAATCTACCTATCGTATCGTATCGTATCGTATCGTGTCGTATCGTATAGTATACCACTTAGAATGGACAACCGTACATTATATAGTCATAATTCGCTAGATTAAAGTGTTCAGCGTTACCTGCTTGGTGTATACAGCGATGTCTTGGCAGTCCCATAAATATTCGACCGTTCTAAAACAGATTACTGTCACAGTGCGCTAACTTAAACAAGGAACAAATTAAAAACGGTCAAATAAAACTGCCGCGTCGCAGTAATCTATGCAAACATCAAAATACTTAATTCGGTCGAAGAGACAATGTAATGTAATCAACAATATCTATACACCGCAGTAGCTGGCAGTACGACTATATACTGTCACAAGAACTTGAGACCAAAACGTCTTAACGCTGACGTATGCCTGACATGATTCGTGCCTCAATAGCATATAGCGAACGGTAGAATGGCTATATCCCAAATACACCTCACCACTAAATTGGCCTGCATGGCGTACGCTTCCGTGCTAAATATCAGCTTGATCGGTATATACTGTCGCCCATGCGAGGCAAAAAAAAATGCCGAAAAACCGCCAAAATATAGCGATATTTACCAAATATTGAAGTGTGTAGGCTCCTATATATCCACTCCATTGCCCAATTAGGGCCAAAATTGGCGTGAGAGTGGACCCACGGTGTATCGTACCACGCTATATTTCAGCGTGGTCGTCGTATATCGTCGCCAACACTGTCACGCTTTCGAACGACAAAGTTCGTGAACGCCATTTCGCCACAAAGCTGTTGCAATGTAGACACGGTTTAGGTACCGTTGGACAGGGGAAGTTTTGTGATTTGTAGTTTCGCAACGTTTTCTCTGCAAAATCGTCACCTCGAACACTTGCTCACGCTGAGAAATCAACCGCGTCTACATGTACGTGGCCATAAATACACTTTGACTAAACCGCGATGTACTGGCCAAGTTAGACAGTGTTTTTTACTACAAGAGTTGTTGTTAACATATGGAACAATTTACCTGCTGACACAACAGACTTTAGCAGTCTGCGCAAGTTTTGTGCATCAGTTAGGCCTAGTACAAGCTACTTGCTTAGATTTTGTACAGTTTATTTTGAGTGATGCCATCACGGTTTGAACGTTTTCCTCCAGTGCGTGTTACAAGCAGTATGTTTATCGTTTTAATCAGTGTTTTAGCAACCTGTAAGTGGCTTTCAGCCCTTTGTTGTTTATTAAATTTGATTTGATTTGATTGAGTAACCGACATACCGACGCATTGCACAATAAAGTCTGCCATAGCTTAATGTGTCATGACACTGTACTGTAAAATATTTGACTATTCCTGACTCACGTACTCACGCCAACGGATCGGTGTTTTTGCGCCACCATTTATACCTATGAGCTTTTTTGCATATATTAAGATGATGACGACGACATCGATGACGAAGATGATAATGATGATGATGATGACGATGATGATGATGATGTGAAGTTTCATTTGTACCTCGGTGATGTGTAGCGACGTTCCGGTCTGAGACCGTCGTTCGTGATAACTTGCTGGCGGACTGAGGACGCGGTAAGTCACGCTGCTGTTCGCTGAATCAACCTCGGTGACGTTGAGGCAGGCGCCGACGCAGTACGGCCGTTCAGACCGGCTACCGAACTGGACACGGTACTTGTGGCTGCATGCCTGCAATCGACACCTTATACAGTCGTCAAGGAAAACGATTACTGTTTTGACAATAAATAATCTATAGAAACCACGTGGTCAAAGAGTTTTGACGAAAGACCGCATCGCATGTCGACACAATAAAATACAATACAATACACGTTATTTGGATTGCACCACCTACAAGTTGACCAATGGAGCATAACCCAGTTCAAGAATTGTTGTTTTCAGATACTCCGTATATGATGAAGTAAACAGAAACGTTTTTTAGTTTGCACATCAACAATACGGCGTGGCGTAGTGGTAGCGTCATTGGTCTAGATCAACGAGGTTAACCTACGCTAAGCCCGGTTAGTACTGGGATGGGTGACCGTGTCCGGGTTCAACTCCCGGAGGCGGCACTTTATTTCGGTATGTAACTAGCCACCCAAGTCGACTCAGCCTTCTACCCTCCGTGGCACGGTAAAATGAGTTCCAGCCAAAGGGCGGTGATGCTCTGCGGCTGGGGAGTAAAGGCAGGCATGGTGTAATTTGCAGGTAAAACTGTGTGATCCATGTCTGAGCGCAGTAGAGGTAGTTACGACGATGCGCTATACAAATCGACTTATACTACTTTGCAATACGATTGATTGCCACAGTTTCGACTCTGTCGGTAGTTGATTCCATACTCGTGGAGCAGCGACAGAAAACGCACGTTCTCCGATTTTCAACAGTCTTGGTGTCCGAACTGCGAAGTCGCCATGATTAAACGCTCGGAGTGCAGACCGAGCGTGACCTGGTTGAATGACCAGTCTGTAGCAGTTGTCCGCATCTAGCTATCTGCGGCCTATAACAATTTTGCTTTCGACCAGCAAAACATTTCGTAGTTAGCATTTATCGACGCTTGTACTACACCACCACCACCGCCACCATCACCACCACTACCACCATCACCACCACACCTATAATGGGGTCTGGTGACGGAGCCTCAGTGGGGTCTAGGGACAGAATTCCTGCTCAAGTGCCTTATACCTCTTTCAAGACCAATGAAGGACCACAATTATTGAACCTATTTCGTGTATTGCCTGCCTCTCCGGAACTGAGTTCCATCGCGTTCCGCCAACTTTGACAACTGAATGAGGAAGTCTATCTGTTTCACAATTACTGCCAAAACGGCTATTTATTTCGTACTACAGTGTAAAAGAAAGAGACGTACTTGCATGGAATATCAATTAAATATTTGTTTAACACTCTATGTGACTAAGCTGAGTAATCTTCAGGGTCATTTTTCATAATGTGAACCTTTTAAAGTGCATTTTTATTTATTTTAAATGAGCGAAGAAAAAGACCCGAAGGTCACTAACATGCCGTAAACGGTAAAACGTACAAATGAACAATATTGACAGACAGACAGACAGATAAACCAAATACAGAATTCGAAATATAACACTGATATATATATAAACACAAAAACATATAAGTAGAATAATGATACCTAAGGATTTACTAATAAGTGGTGTCTGTTCCCAGGTGAACCTGGGACAATGCAGTCTTGAATTTGGGTATCGAAATGAAATCTGCAATATTGGGGGAAGACTATTCCATACGGTTGCCACTCGCTCACTGAAGTTCTTTTTCAGCATGAATGCAAATGTGATTCATTTTGACTTTAAAGTGGTTATCTCGAATGGCAATGTAGTCAGGTTTTTAAGAAGGAAATAATCAATTTCTTGTTTTTGCGCACGATGCCGCTAACGCACGACGTGTTTCGGACAGGTAAATTTCGTGTTGATTGTCGACAAAATGTCCGTTAAATTTTTCGACGTAACGCAAAATCCGTCGAATACGATAGTAGAAAGAGAGGGAGAGAGAGAGCGCGCGCAACACAGTCAGTTATACAGACAGACAGGCAGATAGGTAGAAAGAGCATACAACAATACGAGATCCAAGCTTGGTGTTTCTGGCGTCGACTGTAACTCCGAACCATTCATAAGAACTGAAGACGTTATTGTGCTCTGTGCTATTCAACTCCTCTCCTAACCACGGTGCAAACATCGCACATGAAAAGATATTTCTCAAAACCCGAACCGACATTCATATTACTCATCCATCTTATAGGGTCGACTGAAAACGCGAGACATAAAAATGTGGCACAATATTGCAGGGCTGGAAACCGCGGGAAAAGTTGCTATGGAAAGCCTAACAAACAGTGCTGGAATCACAAAACGTCATTATGTATATTTTTATGATCTTGCCGTAAAAACGTTT
>Ga0209780_1003728_pt1 | contig 11492 bp, 8 predicted proteins | sample WorMetexBAHAMAS2_FD_187384 | JGI IMG/M metagenome (GOLD analysis project Ga0209780, IMG submission 187384) | Marine gutless worms symbiont microbial communities from Max Planck institute for Marine Microbiology, Germany - Inanidrilus exumae... | ecosystem: Host-associated > Annelida > Digestive...
TTTCATAGTAATTGTTTTACACGGTAGTGTGGTTGTATAAATAAGGTGCAGTGGATACATTGTACACCGTTAGATTCAGAGAAGTGTCAGGATTAAGCAGCTTCAAGAATTTTTAAAATCAGACCACCGGTTTCGGAGATATTGCATATTGTCTGATGGGGTATTTTATTCTGAGCCACCCTGTATTTTGCTGTATATAGTCGCACAAAGAGACTTAGACATCGGTTTAAAGCACTCAATTACTTTCCACCACAAGCTCTGTCGCTCACTAAAACCGAAATTGCCAAATGATTTTCTTCTGAGGTCGTTTATTTTCTGCAAACTCGTGCTGAATAGCATTCGGATCATCGACCTTCTCTTGGTGGACGTGGAGCACTGCCATATAGTTTAACCACTACTGCGAAACTGTACTCCTTAGATGTGTTTAGAACCGACGAAGGCAGCTGAAACTGCGCTCAGCAGTAGCGCTTGACGCCTGCACAATGGGTGCGTTAGGGTTTGCGGATTACACAATACAATAGTTTATGTTACGCACTAAACTAGAACAGCAAAAACAGAAAGTGATTTGACAATTTTGACAGGAGTGTGTGGTTTAAACTTGGGGTCTAACAGCATTTGACAGCAAAAATTATGGAGAGGCATACTCCATTGCGTGCCTCCGGGCCCTAAATTCTGAGGAGGCAGAGCCTTCGTGCCTTATAGGCTCTCTTGTTGAACATTATGCGTGTTGGTGTGTGTTTAGGGTGGCGTAGCGACGTTGATAACAATGCCGCTGGATGTCATGAAGACTCGCATGATGAATGCTCCGCCAGGAACATACTCTGTAAGATCCCGTCGATTTTGTCAACTGGTTTTATCATCGTGAACCGGAAACAAGCAAGCAATAGTAGATGTATTATTAAACTGTTTCAGAAGTGCTTCCACCCTGATAGCTGCGTAAGTATGTAGAACCCGTGTCATTTTTACCGACACCAATGGCAACCTCATGGGTTAGGGTATTCACTGCTTTTTTTAGATGATATCTTACAAAATGATGCAGCTGCATGTATGATCACCAACTTGACATACAAATGTCCCATGATAAGTCCTGGAATCACATTTACTTTGGGGTCAAAAGGTTAGAGGCCAAGATCACAGCATCTGTGTCGGAGGGCAGTATTCGCCAGTGTGATTCTTGTTAACGAAAACGAAAAAATAATGAAAACTAAAACGAAACTAAAACGAAAAAATAAAAAACGAAATAAAACAAAAACGAAAAAATCCAAAACGAAAACGATAATAACGCTGACAACAGTTCCCTGAAGGCTGCACTGCGGCGACTGGCTGACTGCACGCCTGAAACACGCATGCCGGGGTTTAGATTCTGAGCGTATGATGATGATAATGATGACGACGACAATCATGAGTAACTCTGTGTCTGTGCTGTATACTGCCTTATTGTTGTTGTTAGTATCTAACAGTAAGTAAAACCACGATCTAAAATTAGATGACAACTAAAACTGAAACGAAAAAATACTGTAAAACTAAAACGAAAGTAAAACGAAAAAATAAACAGAACTAAAACTACAACGAAAACGAAAAATCATGAAAACTAAAAAGAAACTAAAACTAAAAAATATTCTTAAAACGAAAACTAAAACTAAAAAATAAATCAAAACGAAAATCACACTGGTATTCGCCCCGGCGGTACCTGGCAGGGGCAGCATTTCATTGTAGTACTCATTGGGTGTTTCGTGTCACATGATCACCTAGTGGTTCAGCATCGGGTGGCAACATGCACGCTTTCATTGGGCGCCACACAGGGCCATAGCAAATACTGTGCTAGCATAGCCTTGTGGGATAAAAATTGGTTTATTTTTGGCATAGTTACTCAAAAATAAAAGGGATTCAGTTTTTTGGACCACAGTGTAGATGCATGCTAAAACCCATTGCCCAAATTGTGTTGTCAGCCAAATGTCTGTTGCCTAAGTGTTTTGGTTTGCTTTCTAAATGTCTGATTACCTACAGGTGACGTTGGTTGCATGGCACAGTGGTAAAACGTCAGTCTTTGGCCGGTGAACTTTCCCTGTCCCGCGCTCGACCTGCAGCTGATAGGTGACCACTTATGTGGGTAAACTGTCCGCTACCGGTCAGCCAACTAGGCCAATTCAGCCTCTCATCCTTTTGAGGTCGATAAATTGAGTAGTAAGCTGTAATCGGATGTTTGCTTCCTCACACTGGTGGCTACGTCTGGTGGATACTTATGGGGTGAAGGCTTGATGTGGTTGATTGGAGCGGTGGTGTGTTTGCTAGCTGCATAACGCGGGTCCAATTGTACATTAACGTGTGTAATTGGATGGCCACAGTTTGCGCTGCAGCACCATTAGCTCTTGCCAATCAACTGCCACTTCCGAGATTGTAAAAAGCGCGCTGGTCTGGTTATCGCGTAAGCTGCGCTATATAAGAATCCGACCTTTAACTTTTCTTTTAGGTCACCCGGTCTTATCCGGCACCTCCGGTTAAGAACTGGAGCAAAGTTTTAATGCACCTGCTGGTGGTAACTAGGTCAATTTAGAGTTTTTATTGGTGTTACTTACACCATTTCCGTACCATTAACACGATCTCTGTACAGTGTGGTTCAGTATTTTACATTTATTTAAGACACATGTTTGACCTGCCCATGTGGCTCGGTGGTTAAAGCACTCGGGCGCCATGTGCAGTAGCGCATGACGAGCAGCTCCGGGCGCGTCCGCCTACCAAAGAATTATTTCTAATAATTCCTATGCACGTGGTGAACAGGGAGTTAATCCTAGGCAGGAATAAGAGGGTTTGACCGTTCGACGGTGTCCTCTGTAAATTGTGAACATTGCTGATGCCGTGATTAGCAGCATCAAGGTGTCAGACGCGCTGATATGAGCTGGAGCAGATAGATGTGGCTAAGTCCTCTGACTAGCACTGAAGAAGTGTCAGTCATGTGGCTGGCGCTGAATAAGTGCCAGTCTGGGCTTAGCCAGACAGTAGGCCATGCCTAGAGGGGGTGCACTGTAGAAATACCGGACAAGCTGTTCACTCCTACTCAAGATGTCCTTCACGCTACATGTCATGCATACACTCACATACACCTATCTTTTCCCCTTCCTCTCCTGGGCTAGTGCATTGGACCAACATAAGGTCTCAGTGCAGGGGTCAAGAGTAGGTCGGACCCCTGACCTCACGAATGAACGAGACGTGTAGTTCTGAGGGCTAGAGAGATGGAGAGATAGGCACTGAACTGTTAGGGCGGGTGTTGTGAGAAAGTGTCATGCAGTTATGTAGGCTGAACATTGTTAACCTTTACCTATACCACCCCACGTGGGGCGAGAGTACCCCCTTTCCTGCCTTTTTCCTCTTTTGTACATTCACTTCCTCATCTTTTGTTCTTTATTATTTTTTCCCGTTTTTTTTTCTCGTTCGCTTTACGTATTCTTTTATTTTGTCAATCCCTTCCCATTCTACCAGAATAGTCAACACTCCGTTTCCAGGCCAGAGATCGTAGGAGGCGATCGAACCTGGGTTTAGTTTGGTTGTGTTCATTATGTGTCATCTGTATTGTTTAGTTAAGATTTATTTTGGTGTTTTGTTGTATTTGGTTTAGTTTAGTCTTGCGGTGTGATAGTTGTCTTCCCCTGTTGTAGGTGCTAGCGTAATAATTTAAATGAGCCTCTCGATCCCTTTCCCCTTTTTTGTGGCTGCTGAACAAAAAGATGGCCAGGGTTGAGGTAATATGTCGCTGGCCTTCCTTCACTGGGTAGGGATAGCTCACCACCCCTGACTTTTTGTCTCTGATATAGATCATATTTTTTGCTGAAAGGGGATGTTAAACTCCAACTAACTAACTTAACTTATACCACACTGTGTGTATGTGTATGTGTTGATGCGTGCTTCAGAACCTGCTGGCATGTGCCAAGGACATTGCCGGCACTGGGCCGATCGGATTCTTCAAGGTCAGTTGCAACTTCTTCTCAACTGACGAGTTATTTCTTTGTCCTGTTGTGCTTTGACGCTCTGGGTGAGGCGTATGACCTGTAAAAGCATGCTTTTGGAGGTTCTGGGTGACCACTTATGTGGTTAAACAATTTGCTATAGGTCAACCACCAACTAGGCCAACTTAGCCTTTTATTCCTTCTGGGTCGATAAATAAGTGGTAAGCCACAGTTGGATTTTGCTAGCTCAGTTAGGGGTGGCGTCATCTGGTGAACGCTTATGAAGGAAAGGCAGGCATGGTGTAAATTGGAGGTAAAACTGTGTGATCCATGTCTGAGCGCTTTTTGACTATGCAAGCATTTAACGTTTTCAATATACTTCTGAATACTGCAGTCACTAAAAAGTCACATCCTACATCCGCCTCCTAAGTGTCAGCTAGATAGCATAACTTGTCTAACTTTTATTGCAATACTACACCAGCAGTATGCAGTTTATCATCAGTTCATCAGTTTGCCATTACACACTGGTACTGTTTGTTTATAGTTCTGAAATGACCACTATAACCTTCAGTGTTTGTTGACAGTTGCTTGCTCACAAAAGAAAGAACAGGAAAGGAACAGTATTTATAGTAGGGTCATAATTGTCAATTCTGTGACCATTCTTTTCCTACCTTTTTTCTCTACTGATTTGACAACTTTAACCATCTTAAAGGAAAATGATCTCCTATGTACCTCTCAAAAGTGACGGCTAACTCCGCTAGAGCCCGATCTTAAAAACGGCCGTTGCCGCCATTTTGAAAAATATGAAATTTCATATCTTTGGCCCCAGATGAGCTAGACGGGCAACAAGATGTCGATTTCCACTAAGACTGGCATGCCGAACACTCTGGAATGGTTATTTTGAGTTCTGGTACCTTTCTGGTGGCCAAATCCAAGATAGCCGCCATCCGCCATTTTGAAAAGCATAAGATTTTATATCTATGACCCCAGATGAGCTAGAAGGACAAACAATGTGTCGATTTCCACTAACATTGGCATGACAACACTCCTAAATGATTATTTTCAACATTTGGTATGTTCCTGATAGCCCATTCATCTGGGCAGATATTGTTACCATGATATCTCATGAATGCCTCGAACAATTTTGATAATACTGACAGAGAAAATTCACTAGCCCCTTCTGATGATCTAATTAAATTCTGAACATAAGGTTACAGCAGGTCATTGAAGTGGTGAATGCATCTATGTTGATGCTGTGACGTCGAAGTCCATCTTCTGATTCCTGTTTGTTTCATTTCAGTTTTGTCTAAATCATCTGCTTCTGCATTATGCTCAAAACTGTGCAAATATGTAACGGTTACGTTGGTTAAGTCGTGACAAGTCCTAGCTGTTAAACATTTTACTTAGCATGGTCGGTGATAAATGTTGGTGTTCAACTGTTTGTCAGGGTTTCATCCCAGCCTTCGTACGCCTCGGACCACACACAATATTGACGTTCATCTTCTTCGAGCAGCTGAGACTACACTTTGGCACTGAAGTTCCGGCATAGCCACATTGATACACATAGGTAGCATGTGTGAGCTGAATGTGACTATGATGTCATCTGTGCCAGAGTTGTCTGTCCTAATACTTCAATGTTGCTATATTTTTATCATGATATCTATCATTCAGTGTGTTTGGCTTATCAAAAAAATTCTTACTCTGGACATTGCCTCTTTGCAGTAGCTGTTGAAGGCAGGTTAAACAGGGTTCCCACGCCTCCTATAGAGTCCTGGATTTTTTGTAACATTTCCATGTCCTGGAAAGTCCTGGAAAATGCATTCGGTCCTGGAAAGTCTTGGAAATTTTAGTCCAAGTACCTGGAAAGTAGGGTTAGGACGATAGGACTGTCGCTTAGGCCGATTGTCGCACTGTCGGATGACTATCGGTCCAGATACCGATAGTACTATGAACTGTTACGGAGATATGAACAGACATTCTGAAGTAGTTTCAACGGCTATGCTTCTATTTTCTGAATTATTGAACTGTGCCAGCATTCTAACCTAAATATAACTAACTTCTGATTTAAGCAGATCATTTAATGAGTTAATTTTTACTAATAATGAATTAACATTCGTTATAGTCCAGCGCGACGGCGATCCGATACTCTTAGAGCAAATCTTTGTCAGGCAGAGCAGCGCGATCTCAAAACTATCACTCCGCTATTGCATCGGCCGATAGTTTTGACTGATATTATCGACTGTCGGAATATCGGTTTTTTGCACTATCGCCCTAACTCTAATGGAAAGTACGGAATTTTCTAGGCTATGATGTGGGAGGCGGACACAATGATGCAGATGCAGATGCCAAAATTAGCATGTCCTCACTTCTCGGACAATTTGTTTGCTATTTCTCAGTGACAGTGGTCAACGTATACTGGAGTATAGATGCAGCTATCATATGATGTGTATATATATATGGTTAGTAACTGCTGTTACATCGTTGATGTGCGACAGGGTCCTGGAAAATGCTTCTGGGGTCCTGGAAAAGTCCTGGAAATTTTTGTAACCGAGAAAGTGGGAGGGAACCCTGGTAGAATAAAGAGAAACCAAAACACGGCATTGATCATTGTTACAGTGTGATGTTTGATGGCACTATGCACTGTGGTTGCTGCTTATTTGCACTGTAGAAATATTCGCGCAGAGCATGTTTATTGTCATTGAATTTTTATGCTATCACCATCAATGTCAGCAAACGCATTATGTTTTCAGACTTTCCGTCGAAAGCGTTCATCCATTCATTCATTTGTCCGTTCGTTTGTCCGGACAGATCTTGTTACCACGATATCTCATGAACAGCTTGAGCAATCTCAATGAAACTTACAGGGACCAGATTAGATTAGATTTTGGAGGTCAAAGGTCAAGGTCATAGCAGGTCGTATGAGGTGGCGAAGGCGTCCATGTCAACGTCGGGGCATTGAATTCTATCTAATCTTATAAAGGAAACGTTTTGTGTCACTCTGCTGCAATAACATTGTTTATGTGAAGACGTGAGTGACAGTGTATGATGAGTGATCTTGGTACTGTAGTAAGTAGAACATCTAGATAATCTATTTATTGTAATGTTACGCATGTGACATTGAGGTGGCAAGGTCTCTTACGTGACATACAATTGCTGTATGACAAGTGTTACATAACTGCAGTTCGATAAATCAGCAGAAGACACTGATATTTGTTAGTATGTTTCATCGCACCAGTAAATTGTATGCTCTCACCTGCAGATTTAGTGTCTCTAGATAGATACTCAACTGTTATAATACACACAGATTACAGTGAGTGACTCACTTAAACTTAAAACTTCAGTTTTAAACTACAGTTGTTTAAAACCAACACTTGAATTAAGACCTGGTTGATGCATTGCTGCTGTAGACTCTTTTAAGCTCCACTTAAAGCCAATAGTTTTGGTTTTAAATTTTTCAGAGGTTAGTCTAAAATTCGGGTTTTAAACTCAGTTTAAAACAGAGTTTTAAATAATTTTTTTGGTATAAAACCGGAGTTGATCTGTACAAACTGTAATCAACTTCTGTCTGTCAAACACGTACAAACAGAACATGCTTCATATCGTCAAACACAACATCAATACTATTCGTTTACTGACATTAAAAACATCCAACACCCAGTCAAAATATACTAATTTTTTAAAGTCAGCTTAATATGATCAACTATAATTTCCTTTAAAAATCTTACTTACACAAATTCTACTTTTTAAGTTAAATAACTAACCTAATTTCTGTTTACTTATATCAATCCAAATCTACTGTTATTTTTATATTTTTCTTTATCAGTTATTTTACTCCACCAATTAATACTTATTAAATTTGAGTATTTATAATATACTTTTACCTGAAAGGCGTGATATAACCTAAATTGTGTTGAAAATGCCGTTAAACTTCAGCCAACCAACCGGAGTTGTTCTAGGCATTGGTTTAAAATTGGACCTGTGTACTTCAGGTCCGGATTACATTTCAGTTTAGAAGTGTAGTCTGAAACTCAAGTTCAAGCAAAAGATAAAAATCACTTTATGTCACAGAATATTGCAATAAACAAAGTGATGTAGTAAATGTCTGCAAGATCATGTGTGTAGTGGTGTTTTTTAACGCCTACCAAACCTACCGCGCCACACCCCCTGCTTTCCTTATATGGAATAATTTATGTGACCTGGTATACCAGCGGCCTACCAGAAGCTACCGGAGTCAGACTGCGGTTGCCTAACAGCCACGCCCTGTTAGGTTCTGGTAGGCGTTGAAAAACACCACTTGTGTGTGCGTATGTAACATGGAGATTAACATCTGTGCATAGACGTATGATGACAGACCACAGTATGGCTGCCAGTCACCGTTATTTGCACTGTGACATTTTGATTTTTCGTGTTTTAATGGCTTTCATATAAACACATATAAATATTAACCGGTGCTTGATAACTGTAATAATTTACTTATATTGAAAACTAGAACAGACACTAATAAAATATTAATTAATTAATTTGATCTAATTAGTTGGTACTGCTGCCAGGTTGTTTGAGTTGTGTGTGTTTGTAGACTACAGCACACTGATTCTGTGTTTGCCTGTAATTAAGTGAACTAGTGCAACATTATTTGACATATGCTCTGTGTCCACTCAAATGGAGAACATCTGATCATTTAACCAATGGTGATTGTCGAGAGGATAAGAAGAGAGATTATCTGAACACTTTTTTGCTTAGTGGTCGGGCAGAATGCGGTGGAACCGAGTTCTGGCTCTTATCATTTTGATCTGATTGAGTTCCGGCACCTTTAATTGGCGGAAACTTAGAAATGGGCCCCGACTGTGGCCTTCCATTGGTTGTGGACGAGCTACAAGGCTGTCAGCTTTAGGGAGCTTTGCCCCTGACCAGGGGCTCTGCCCCTGGCGCTGCTGGGGACTTTGCCTCCCATTATAGCTCTGCACTCGCCAGGGTTTACAGTTTCGCCACCTCTGTGATCATACTTTTACCACTGTATGTGCTGTATTCTGTACCACAATTGTGCAGTTGTGCACAGGTCACTGTTGGTTTATGTTTTTGTGTATATTTTCATCATGCATTAGCAGACTGTTAGTATAGCAATTCCATCTGTCTGTCTGTCTGTCTGTCCGTCTGTCACAGGCTGGTATGTCGTTAAAAGACTGATCCAGTCATCAAACAATACTGCATGGTGCTTTAAGAAAAAAGAAAAATTCAAAACTTTGTTGAAATATAATTTTTCACCATTTGTTATCATTTTAAAGGCACCTAGATTATGTTGAATGCGGCGCCGCTAAATGCTAATCAACCAGCCTTAGGGCCATTTTTTCTATTGCAAATTAATCTCACATTAACGTGAATGGGAGATTAACTCCCATTAACTAATGGGAGTTAATTAACTAATTAACTAATGGGAGTTAATCTCCCGTTTAACGTTTATGGGAGATTAGTTTGCGGTGGAAAAACTGGCCTTTAGTTTCCTAATGCCAAAAGTCTTAGATAAAATTCCAGTGTGGTCATCTTCAACTTGGATGCCAGATACAGATGTAGTAGCTATTTTTTAAGTTAAAACTTGAGATTTTCTACCAATAGTATGGCATACAAGCTGTTTTATGAGCCAAGGGCAAATTTCAACCCCCATGTCTCAGAAACCTCTCAACTGATTTTGATGAAACTTAGAACTACCCCCAAAAACTAACCCCATGAAAATTTGATTTTGATATAACGGCATGGGTGGTCTGGGTGAATAGTTTGCTACTGTAAGGTTTCTTTGTCTCTTTTGGTTTCTTCATCACATGCACAGATCGCTTCTCTGGATCAATTTTGACGATCAGTACGTCGTATGGCGTCTTTTCATGAAAGGACTTGCCTATTGGGGGTGTCATTGATATGATTGCCCAGTTAGGGGGTCACATTCCCCAAAAAAACAAAAGGGGCACAAACAGGCATATTTCAAACAAACTCCACGACATTAGAACTAGCATATTATTGAAACTGCTGCACCGATTCCAACCAGATTTTGCACAACAATAAGGACCACCAAGTACCCTTTTTGGTAGTCAAAACGCATACAAAAATTAAAGATGGCGGACGGCCGCCATCTTGAAAATTGATAAACGGCTATATCAGCAATGGTTTGGCTCATTGCCACAAAATTTGGCAGATGATGTATTTGACCATCCACACCTTATTGGCTTTTAAAATTTCATATTCTTGAAAATCCAAGATGGCGGTCAGCCGCCAATTTGAGCACCGTTTTGTCGCCACATCTTTGTTCCCGGTTGACCAATTGCCACAAATTTGGCATGATGGTGCATTCCATCGTCCATTAAAATTTTGAATTTAAAAACACCCAAGGTGGTGGGCTTCCGCCATTTAGAAAATTGAAAAAAACGCTCTATCTTAGAAACCGGTTGACCGATCGCCACTAGATTAGGCATGGTGACACACATTAACCATTAGAATTTATTGACCAGTATCTCAATAACGAGTAGAGATATTTGAACCAAATTTAGTAAGTAGAGTGATGATCAAATATTACTCCATGCGTCGTTGTCTGCTGCTAAACTCAAACTTTTCATAAAACAGCAAATATTATACAGAAAAACTACTTATGTTATGATATAAGCCAGAGTTTTAAAATGGCAGAAATTAAAATAAATGCTAAATGCGTTCTCTAGGTAGGTTATACATTTAAAGCTGCTGGCAGTTCACAGATTTAAACGCGATAGCACGTGTGTTTCATGCATGACCAGTGGTGACTTTGAAGGTCACTGAAGCTATCTAAAACCTTTCGAAATCACATGTCCCAGAAGTATAGCATGTTACTTAGTGGCAAACAGGAAATCATATGTGGCTATAATCTTAACTGTCGTCACCCAGTAGTACGTCAAAGGCATTCATTTACGCTACGCAGCTGCTGAAACAATGCAAAATGAGATGTGATTACTACATTCTGCTAATAGGACGTGATATATAACCGATGGAATAGTGCCATTTTTATTGAACGAGTGATCCTCCGGGTTATTTCGTATGTAGTAAACCTCTGACACTGCCACTTGTCATACGGTTGTGATTGTCATTTGTGAAGAACTTGGCTGTACTGCTTCTGATGCGTGACGGCGTGAGGTGTTTGCAATAATTAACTGATGTTCTTGTTTTCAGTTGATTTGAATGTGCTTCTCAGAACTAATGCACTTAAATGCCTTGAAACGATCGTCTCTGAGATGAACTGTTATCTTTGTTAAGAGCTAGACCCCTAAGCCGAAGCCGGCCGATTATTGTCGGCCGGCTTAAGAAAATTATCGGCGGCTAGCCGGCTTAGCAGTAATTTTTCCTTCCAATAACGCTTTTTCAAATATATATCTCGTTCAGTTTTGGGTCTACTTCTACTATCATACTGCTGTATCGTAGAAGTACAATTTTTGTGCCAAACAAGAATCTCACACGTTTTAAAAATATCACATTCGTCTGAATATAATGAGAAATTACACAACATAAAAACTATCACTGTAACGTTAATGCGGCAGGCCG